>JAEIGA010017147.1_pt1 | contig 11032 bp, 5 predicted proteins | sample 9270691 | NCBI WGS metagenome assembly JAEIGA01 (sample SAMN17057246, study PRJNA624740) | gut metagenome | biome: biome; isolation source: fecal sample | host: Bos grunniens | place: China: Xizang | collected 2019 | reverse complement strand
GGACGTTAGGCAGGGGTGGAGCGGCGAAGCCGCGGAACCCCTGTTAGGGTAAGAAATTTAAATGGAACCCAGGGAACCTGTGGTGACAGAATGCGTGGCTTAAATTGCTGTATCGACCACAAAACAAATGCTTTGAAAAAAACGTGCCACCCCGGCTCGGAGCTCCGCTTCGCTACGGTCCTCGCCATTATATGTCACCACAGGTTCCCTGGGTTCCATTTCCTTTTTGTTGCTATACAGGGGTTCCGTTCGCTTACGCTCACTCCACCGCCTGACTAACGTCCGTCGCCCCTACGGGGCTTAAAGTTAGGCGGGCATGAGCCCGCGGTAATACTCATTTCAGTTCGCCTTCGGCTCACGCGAACGCTCGCTAACGCTCACACGAACGCTTGGGGCTTGCGCCCCTTCGCGCGAACGCTCGCTGTCGCTCACGTGAACGTTCGCCCTTTCGGGCTCACACGAAAAATCCCCTTTCGGGGCTTCAACTTCCGATTTATCGAGCGGAGTACATCCCGGTTTCACCTGAAATATGTACATTGCTGAATAAAAAACGCCTCGCTGCGGGGAACCCGAGCGAGGCGGAAATTGGGTGAAATGAATGTTACGGATTAGTACTTGTAGTTCACGTAGAACTGGAACTGACCACCGCGGTCAATGGCGTTACCCGTCTTGAAGGGGATAGCGTAGTCCACGGCGATGGGGCCCATGGGCAGGTTCAAGCGCAAACCGATACCGTAGTCTGCAGAGAGGCAGGAGGAGGAGAAGTCAAAGCTTTCCGCATTGACGAAACCGACATCCGTGAAGGCTGCAAAGCGCAGGGAATCCATCAGCGGTACGGTTACCTCGAACTGAGCGTATGCGGAGGAGTTACCACCCATCGTCTCATCACCGGCAAGCACCGGGTCCACCATACCTACGTCGTGATAACGGAAACCACGCAGGTTGTTCGGGCCACCGAGGTAGCAGCGCTCGAAGACGGGCACCATCTCATCCTCATTGGCAGCCTCAACGGTCTGCACACCGAAGTTGACACTCCAAATGGAGTCCCAAGCGGCATTGTAGTAGTAGGAACCGTTGATGCCGACGCTGTAGGTCTCTACCGTGCTGCCGGGGCCGGACCAAGAGCCGTAAGCCTCGAAGTGGCCACCCTTGCGGGGGTTCACCATGGCGTCACGGGTATCATACTCGTATGCCAAGCGGATGTTGCTGCGGGTGAAATCGCCACCGGCGAGCTGGAAGAAGAGGGGAGCGCCGTTCTCGGGATCGATGGTGTACTGCTCAAGGCGGTACTCGAGCTTGATGTTGTGCTCATCCGTCAATGCCTTGCGCAGGGAGACTGCTACGCCGATGTTCTCCTGCGTGTAGTAATCGCTCATGTAGGAGGAGTTGGAGTAGTACAGGTCAATGCCCAAGGCGAGCTTCTGGTCCAGGAACCACGGCTCTACAAAGCTCAGCGTGGCGCTCTGCGTGTCCGTACCCAAACGGCCGGACAAGGTAAGGCGCTGGCCACCACCTACGAACGTGCCGTTCGTGAGGCCGCGGAGGTCGAAGTTGCTCTGCGTGACGGAAGCGTAGAGGTAAATGTTCTCGATGGAGGAGAAAGCCAAGCCGAGGTTAAGGCTACCTGTGTCCTTCTCGCGCACATTGATGTTGATGTCGCGATAGCCGGCGGTGCCGGAGGCGGACTGGGTAATCTCAACGGGGTCGTGGAAGTAGTTGAGGTTCTTGAGGCGCTTCTTGGCGGTCTCAATATCCACGGAGTTGAGCGGCTGGCCGGGCTTGATGGGCAGCTCACGCAGGATGACGTGTGAGCGGGTCTTGGTGTTGCCCGTCACGTTGATGCGACCCACGTTGTAGCGGGAGCCTTCCGTTACGTCGTAACAAATATCCACCAAGCGCACGCCGTTGGCATCCACGCCTACCTCGTTGATGTCCGGGCGAACCATGGCGTCGGCATAGCCCTTGGCGCCGTAGTAGTCGCGAATCATGCGGGAGTCGTCGGATACCTTCTGCAGGGAGTAAATATCGCCACCGAGCATGCTCAGGCCGGGGTGCAGCTGCTGCGGGGTGTATACGGAGATACCGCGGAAGGAAACATTGCGAACTTTGTACTGCGGACCCTCGTTGATGTGGATGCGCATGGTCAGGCGCTGGGTGCCGGTAGCGTTACCACCGTCAAAGTATTCCACCTTAGCGACGGAGGCGCGCAGGTAACCGTAGTTGCGGTACAGGCGTACTACCTCTTGGAGGTCGTCTTGCACGCGCTCGCGGTCAATGCGCCCGGACTTGGTCAGCCAAGTGAACAAGCCACGCTCCTTGGTTTGCATGACCTGGCGGAGCTGAGCGGCGTCGAATCGGCGGTTGCCCACGAACTCAATGTTGTCCATGGTGACGCGACGACCCTCCTTGATGTCGAAGATAACGTCGCGGTAGCCCTCACGCGCGGTGCCGGAGTAGCGCCAGTTTACCTGCACATCCGGGAAGTTGGCCTCTTGGTACATCTTGATGATCTGCGCACGGGCATCCGCCAGTGAGCGGTCGCTGATGGAGGAGCTGGATTTGAGCTTCAGCTCGCCACGCAGCTCAGACTCAGAGAAGAAGGTGTTGCCGGTGAAACCCACGCCGGCCATCACGCCTGCCGGGCGTACCTCGAATACGACGCGAAGCCCGCTTCCGGTCGGCTCCACGGCTACACGTGCATCGCCGTCCACCAAACCGCGCTCAATCAGGCGCTGCAGGTCTTCATTTACCACCACGCCGGAGTATTTGCTGCCGGAGCGGGTCTGGATTACGTCGTACAGGCGGCTGTCAGGAACCACGCGCTTGCCTGATACGTAACGGATATTGACGCTGCTGATGCGCTGCCCTTCGTACTGAGCTTCTTGGGAGAATACGCCGGAAGAGCCTAACAATTCGCGCTCAAAGTCGCTGTCGGATGCGGGGTCAACATGTGCGCCGGGGCGGGTAAGGCGGCCCGTGGGGGCAGAGGCGGGATCGCTGTTGCTCGGCTCGGGTTTTTCGGGCTTGGCAGCGGCGCGCTCAGCCGCTTGCTGTTCTTCTGCACGGCGTTGATCCTCAACCATTGCACTCATAAAGGGATCCTCCTCTTCCTGCTGCGCAAATGCAGGAAGTCCCACCGTGAGAGATAATGCTAACAGAGTAGCTTTCCAGTAATAAGCACGTGTTTCCATGGCGGATACTTTACCCGAGTAAATATGTGAAGTCAAGCATTTATTATCTGTTTTATCGCCCTTTTTTTGCTGTGCTAACAAAATTGGCGCATTCCGCTTTTTTCGGGGCTCTTATCTCGTGATTTCGGTGCCGAAAACTCGTTTTTGCCGGGTGCATTACGGTTGCTTGGCGGCGGAGCGGAGCAGGGCGTCCAGCTCTTGCACCAGCTGCGGGTGTTCGGCTGCTATGTTGTGCTCTTCGCGGAGGTCGGTGCTGAGGTCGAATAAATGCTGCTTACCGTTGCGGCGGTAGTATTTGTATTGCCCTTTGCGCACGGCGAGCAATTTGCCGATATTTTGCTCGATGATGTAGGGAGCGCCGGTGGAGTCGCTGCCCAAGAGCGCCGGCAGGGCGTTGCGGCTGTCCGGCAAGGCGGTAGCAGGTACGGCTATGCCCACCAGCTCGCAGAGGGTGCGCGCTAAGTCTATTTGGCTGACGAGTGCTGCGGAGGTGCTGCCCTGCGGGGTGTGCCCGGGCCAGCTCACAATGAAGGGTACGCGGGTGCTGCCCTCCATGATGCCGTATTTGCCGCCATCCAGCTTACCGTTGCGCCAAGCTCCCGTTCCCATGGGGGCAACGGGGTTGTGCCCTTTGCAATCGCGGATGGAGCCGTCGAAATAACCGTCGTTGATGACCGGGCCGTTGTCGCTGGAGAAGATGAAGAGGCAATCCTCATAGCCATTCTCCGTCAGAGCGGTGCGCAGGCGCCCCAAGCAATCATCCATCTGCACGGTTACATCACCGCGGATGCCCATCCGGCTTTTCCCCTTAAAGCGGTGGTGTGGGTCGCGGGGCACGTGTATGTCGTTTGTGGCGAAGTAGAGGAAAATGGGCTTGTTCATGCCGGCGCTTTCGCGGATGAAGCGTATGGCCTCGTCCGTGATGCGGTCTGCCATGTCTTGGTCTGTCCACAGTGCAGCTTTGCCGCCCTTCATGTAGCCGATGCGGGGTATGCCGTCAATCACGGCGCAGTTGTGCTGCGGACCGTTGCTGCGAGCCCACGGCTTGAGCAGCTGCGGGTGCGTGCTGCCCAGAGGTTCGCCCTCAAAGGGCTTTTCATAGCTTACCTCGATGGGGTCATTCGGGTCAAGCCCCACCACATGACCGTTCTCCAGATAAACACAGGGCACGCGGTCGCCCGTGGCTGCCAAGATGAAGGAGTGGTCGAACCCGACCTCATTCGGGCCGGGGGAAATGTGGTGGTTCCAATCCGTTGCCTGCTCCCCGCGCCCGAGCCCGAGGTGCCATTTGCCGATGACGGCTGTGCGGTAGCCTGCTTGCTGCATGAGGCTCGGCAGGGTTTGGCGCTCATCTTTGGTGGGCAGGATGAGCTTGGCGTCGCCGGGCAGGATGCGGGTGTCATCCCTGCGCCAAGCGTATTCACCCGTAAGCAGTGAGTAACGGGAAGGCGTGCAAACGGAGGTGGTGCTGTGGGCATCCGTGAACTTCAGGCCTTCCTCCGCCAGTTTATCCAAGTTCGGGCAGGGGACTTTATCGCAACCGTAGGTGGAGGTGTCATTGTAGCCCAAATCATCCGTGTAGAAGATGACAATGGCGCGCGGTTTCTCCGCCGCCTGCAGCGGAAGAGCCATCAGTAAAGCTGTGAACAGGGAACGGAAGAACATAATCGTAATCTACCTAGGTATACTTGGTCTTATAGCATATTTTCTCCGCCATTGTCACGCTTTTTATGCTGCATGGGGTAATCAAAAACCCCGTGTTGCCACAGCGGGCAACACGGGGTTGAAATCGGTGAACCGAGGGAGGGGCTTTAGCGGAAGTTAAGCTCCTTCACGCCCTTGGAGAGGGCATCCAGCACGGTCCTGTGAGCGGCATCCACCTCCGCAGCGGTGAGGGTCTTCTTCGCATCGCGGTAGAGGAAGGTGTAGGTCATGGCCTTGCGGTCGGCGGCGAGTTTCTCGCCGGTCGGGTCGCAGAACACGTCCTTGAGGCCGCAGGAGATGAGCAGCTTCTGCTTGGCGGACTCCACAGCCTTAACGATGTCCGCGTGGCGCGTGGCGGCGGGAACATCCAAGGAGGCATCGCGGGAGGAGCCGGGGAACTGGGGCAGGTCTGCCGCCTTGAAAGGAGCGGTGGCAATCTGCTGCAGCTTGCGGAGGTCCAGCTCGGCGTAGTAGGTTTCCATCGGCAGACCGAGGGTGCGGCACTTCTCCAAGGAGAGGCGGGCAAAGAAGCCACAAGCCTGATTGTTGATGGCGATATCCGCCGCAACGGCTGCATTTTCACGCGGCTTCTTGACCGGGGTGAGCGTGATGGTAGCCTTCGGTACGAGGATGTCGAGCACGGCACGAATGTGCTCAAAGCCTGCCGTGGCGGGCTTGGTATCTGCCCAACTGGCGGGGCTGAGTTTGCCTGCCATGAAGATGCCCAGCACCTCCGTCTCGATGTCCTTGCCCTTGCCACCGCCGGTGTTGCGGAACACGCGGCCGCACTCAAAGAAGCGCAGCACATCCAAACCTTGGTTGATGTTGCGGGCTGCTACGGAGATGAGACCCGGAGCCAAGGAGGGACGCAGCGTGGAGTGGTCCTCGGAGATGGGGAGGGACACGCGGATGATGTCACCGTCCATCAGCGGCTTGATGGGCAGGGCGTTGTTCACGTCTGCAATGGTGGGGTCGATGCTCTCGGCAGCGATGAGCTTGAAGGTCTGTGCCTCCCAGAAACCGGCACCTGCCAGCTTGCGGCAGAGGTTCATGCGGTAATCATTGGCGCGGTCGTAGGCGCTCTCCTCCACGTAGATGGAGGTGTTGGTGGCGGGGATGTTGTCAATGCCGTACACACGCACGATTTCCTCCAGCAAGTCGCAGCTGCGCTTGAGGTCCAAGCGCCAAGGCGGGCAATCCCATGTGCCGCGGCCGTCGATGTTCTTGAGACCGAGGTTCTTGAGGATGGTGGTAGCCTCCGTGTGGGGGATGGCGCCGTTGGTCATGACGTCCAGCTCCTTCCAGTCGAGCTGCACCTGGTCGAGAGCGTAGTAAATCTTGGCGTCGCTGCCTTGCTCTACCACGGTGGCGTTCGGGGCGTTCTCCTCCGGTACCAGACAGGGGGCCTGACCGCCTACCAACACGGGCTCCGCCGTGCCACCGCAGCACTCCAAGATGAGCTCCGTAGCGCGGGCTGCTGCACGCAGCACGTTCCACGGGGAGGTGCCACGCTCGAAACGGTAGGAGGAGTCGGAGCCAAGGCCGAGACGGCGGCTCGTGAAGCGGATGTTGCTGCGGGCAAACCAAGCGCTCTCCAGCACGATGTCCGTGGTAGCCTCCGTCACGCCGGAGTCCAGACCACCCATCACACCACCCAGTGCCAGAGCGGCGCCGGAGGCGTCGGAGATAACCACGTCTTCCGTGCTGAGGGTGTAGGTCTCTTCCATCAGGCTGGTAAACTGCTCTCCCTCCGCTGCGCGGCGGATGTTCAGGTTGCCGGTGAGCTTGGCTGCGTCGAACGCATGCAGGGGGTGACCGAGCTCAAAGAGACAGTAGTTCGTGATGTCCACTACGTTGTTGATGGGGCGCAGACCGATGGAAACCAAACGGTTGGCGAGCCACTCCGGGGAGGGGCCTACCTTCACGCCGCTGATGCGGGTTGCGGTGTAGAGCGGGCAAATCTCCGGGGCGGAAAGGGTGATGTAGTCGCCTGCGGGCTTGGTTTCCGTGGCGCCCATGGCGGCGGAGGCGGGGTCTGCCTTCAGGCTGCGACCGGTGATGCCGGCGAGCTCGCGAGCCATGCCCCAGTGACTGAGGAGGTCCGGGCGGTTCGGCGTAATCTCCAGCTCAAAGATGGTGTCCGTCTCCACAAACGTGCGCACGGGGGTGCCTACCTCATACTCCTGAGGCAGAATCCACAGGCCGTGCTCTTTGTCCGGCAGACCCAGCTCAGAGCAGGAGCAGAGCATGCCGCGGCTCTCAATGCCGCGCAGCTTGCCGTCCTTAATCTCCCAGCCGCCGGGCAGTACGGAGCCGGGCAGGGCGCAGGGTACCTTGTCCCCCACCTTGTAGTTGCTGGCGCCGCATACAATCTGGCGCAGGGAGCCCTCACCGGCGTCTACCATGCAGACGTTGAGGTGGTCGCTGCCCTCTACGGGCGTTTTCTCCATGACCTGAGCCACCACCACGAGGTCCGTGGTGACGCCGCGCTCCTGAATGCCCTCTACCTCAATGCCGGCAAAGGTGAGCATGTCAGCCATCTCCTGCGTGCCGAGCCCCTCCAGGTCTATGTAGCTTGAAAGCCAATTAAGTGATACGTTCATTGTGTGTGAAATCTGTGGTGTGAATTATTGGAACTGGGCGAGGAAGCGCACATCGTTCTCGATGAGCAGACGGATGTCGCGGATGCCCCAGCGAATCATGGCCAAGCGCTCCAGACCGATGCCGAAGGCAAAGCCCGTGCAGCCGCTGTACATGTTTTTGCCGGTCTCTTTGTCGATGTTCTCGAACACGGCGGGGTTCACCATGCCGCAGCCGGCAATCTCAATCCAGCGCGGTGCCTGGCCTGCTGCCTGCAGCAGCACGTCAATCTCGAAGCTCGGCTCCGTGAACGGGAAGAAGTGCGGGCGGAAGCGCACGGCGGTCTCGCTGCCGAACAGCGCCTTCAGGAAGTACTCCAGCGTGCCCTTCAGGTCACCCACGCTCACGTTCTTGTCCACATACAGACCCTCAATCTGGTTGAAGGCGGAGAGGTGGGTGGCATCGATGGCGTCGCGGCGGAACGCGGAGCCGGGGCAGATGATGCGCACGGGCGGTGCCTGTTTCTCCATGGTGCGGGCCTGCACGGTGCTGGTCTGCGTGCGCAGCAGCTTGCCGCTGTCGAAGTAGAAGGTGTCTTTCTCGTTGCGGGCGGGGTGGTCATCCGGCGTGTTCAGCGCGTCAAAGCAGTGCCACTCGTCCTCAATCTCCGGGCCGTCAGACAGCGTGAAGCCCATGCGGCGCAGCACGCGTACGGCCTCATCGCGCACGATGGAGATGGGGTGCAGACCACCGGCGGGCAGGGTGGCGCCCGGCATGGTAAAGTCAACCCCGGCTACGGCTGCGGCGTCCAACTCTGCCTGCAGGGCTGCCTTGCGCTCCTCAAGCGCTGCGGTGATGGTGGCGCGAGCCTCGTTCAGCATGGCGCCGACGGCGGGCTTGTCTTCCTTTGCCACATTGCGCATGCCTTGCTGCACCTGGGTCAGGCTTCCTTTTTTGCCCAAAATGCCCACACGGGCATCCTCCAAGCCCTTCATGTCCGCAATTGCGGCAATCTGAGCCAGAGCGGCACTCTGTACACTTGCTATCTGGTCTTTCATAACTGTATGGGCGGTACTATACGCGCATACACGCGAAAGTCAAGCCCAAAACCTGCCATGCGAGCCCTGATGGCGTATTACAGGATTTCTTCAAAGAACCCGCCACCCAGCAGGCGTTCCCCGCGGTCCTCATCCGGCGCGTAGAGGGCACATACTTGCCCGAGGGCAAGTGCGCGAACGGGGGCGTCGAAGTCCAGTCGGTAGCGCCCGGGGGCAAGCGGGGTGCAGGTGGCGTGCACGGCAGGGGCGCGGTAGCGGGGCTGTGCCATCACGCGCTCCGGCAAGCCCAGCAGGGTGTTAGTGACGGAGCCGATGACGGCGCTGCGGGCATAAAGCCCCGGTGTGTCCTCGCCCTCGTAACCGAGTATCAAGCGGTTGCGTTTCAAATCTTTGCCTACTACCACGTAGGCGATTCCCTCGCGTGGGGATGCCACATGGTGCCCTTTGCGCTGGCCCATGGTGAAGAGGTGCAGCCCGTCATGCCGCCCGAGCTTGCGTCCCTGCAGGTCCACGATGTCGCCGGGGTTGTCCGGCAGGTAGTGGCGCAAGAAGTCGCTCATTTTCACCTGCCCGATGAAGCAAATGCCCTGTGAGTCTTTTTTCTCCGCGTTCGGTAGGCCGAAACGGCGGGCAATCTCGCGCACTTGGGGCTTGTTGATTTGCCCGACGGGGAAAACGGCGTGGGCTACTTGCTCCGGGCGCATCAGCGCGAGGAAGTAAGATTGGTCTTTGTTGCGGTCCGCACCGCGCAGAATGTAGCTACCCTCGCCCGGTACATCCAAGCGGTTTGCGTAGTGCCCCGTAGCTACGGAGGAGAAGCCTTGCTCCAGCGCGTAGTCCAGCAGCACACCGAACTTCATCTCGCGGTTGCACAGCACATCCGGATTAGGCGTGGAGCCATTGCGGTAGCCCTCGATGAGGTAGTTTACCACGCGGTTGCGGTACTGCTCGATGAGGTCCACCACGCGCAGCTCGATGCCCAGCTTGCGGCACACGCCCAGTGCGTCCTCAATGTCCTTTTCCCATGGGCACTCACCGGGTATATTTTCATCATTGACCCAGTTTTTCATGTAGGCTGCCACCACCTCATGCCCCTGCTCGGTGAGCAGGGCTGCCGCTGCGGCGCTGTCCACGCCTCCGCTGAGTGCTACAAGTATTTTTGCCATGGTGTGTTATGTTGCGCGTGCTGCCACCATCATAGCAGGTTTTGTGCGCGCTGGCAATCCCCTTTTCCTGCGTCAACCCTTGTTTTGGGGTTGCACCGCAGGGTGAAAACCGCTATAATGCGCCCATACAAGGAGTATACACCATGCATACGCTCAGATACGAACCCATCCCCGCAGCCTTTTACGCCTCCACGCGTGACAAACTGGCTGCTCAGCTTCCTGCCGGCAGTTTGGTCATTGTGCATTCCAATGATATTTACCCGACCAATGCAGACGGTACCCTGCCGCACCACCAGAACGCCAACCTCTTCTACCTGACAGGTATTGAGCAGGAGGAAACCGTGCTGTTGATGCGCGTGTTCGAGAACGGCGAGCACGAGGACACTTTGCTGCTGCGCGAAACCAATGAGCACATCGTCATTTGGGAGGGCGCCCGCCTTACCAAGGAGGACGCCACGGCGCTGAGCGGTATTGAGGACGTACGCTGGACGGATGAGTACAACGCCCTCTTGGCGGAGTGGGTGCCCGCTGCCAAAGAAGTGTGGCTGGAGCGCGATAACCACCCCCGCCGCCTCACCTATGTGCAGACCCGCAATGAGCGTATGGCTGCAGCCCTCATGGCTTCCTACCCGGATGCCAAGCTGAAGAGCATTTACGACACGCTTGCCTCCATGCGCTTGGTGAAGAGCGAGGAGGAGCTTGTGCAGCTGCGCGAGGCTTGCCGCATTACCGGTGAGGGCTGGGTGGAGATGCTTCGCTCCGTGCGCCCCGGCATGGGTGAGTGGGAGATTGAAGCCCTGCTCAGTGCTGCCTACATCCGCCGCCGTGCCCGTAAGTTCTCCTTCCACCCCATCATTGCCTCCGGCAAGGACACCTGTGTGCTGCACTACATCTCCAACCACAAGCTGTGTCAGGATGGTGACCTCATCCTCTTGGATATCGGTGCGGAGTATGCCGGTTATGCCGGTGATATGACTCGCACCATCCCTGCCAACGGCAAGTACACCCCGCGCCAAAAGGCGGTGTATGAGGCATGCCTTGCCGTGCACCGCTATGCCAAGGAAATCATGCTCCCGGGGCTCAAGAAGTCTGAGTACGAGCGCCTCGTTCGCGTGCGCATGGCCGCGGAGTTGGTGAAGCTCGGCCTGCTTACTCAGGAAGAGGTGGATGCCGCCCCGGAGAATCCCCTTTGCGTGCGCAAATACTTCATGCACGGTACTTCTCACCCCATCGGTCTGGATGTGCATGATGTCGGCCCCGCAGACCCCGTGTTTGCGGAAAATCAGGTCTGGACCATCGAGCCCGGCATTTACATCCCGGAGGAATCCATCGG
>JAEIGA010017146.1_pt1 | contig 11033 bp, 11 predicted proteins | sample 9270691 | NCBI WGS metagenome assembly JAEIGA01 (sample SAMN17057246, study PRJNA624740) | gut metagenome | biome: biome; isolation source: fecal sample | host: Bos grunniens | place: China: Xizang | collected 2019 | reverse complement strand
TTGTATTTTTCCTTATCTTCCTTGCCTTGCATCAGCAAGGCTGCGTCACCTGCGCAAAAATCCAAAGCAAAACTCCTTGCTGTGGGGTGCTGCGCAGTTTTGAAATAGCAGCTTTTCGTCAAGATAAGTAAAATCACGAAGGGAATATCCGTCCGATATTTTCGAGGGATTTTCCGCAGGATTGGCGGAAAGCCGCAGTTCAAAACCGATCGGGGTTTGACTCCCCTCGGCTTATGGATACTTCGTTATTCTATTACATTCCTGCATTTTTGTCAATGGCAGGTTTCACAGAAAGGCCTGCCGCATGGGCAGTTGCCCATGCAATTTGCAAATTAAAGCCACCGGTGTAAGCATCACAATCTATGATTTCACCTGCGAAATACAAACCCTGCACCAATTTAGACATCCTGGTTTTCGGGTCTATCTCGGAAACCTTGACTCCGCCACTGGTAATAATGGCTTCCGCCACCGGCCTTTTACCTGCAATTTGCACCGGGAACGCTTTTATGAGGGTCAGCAGCGATCTTCTTTGCCGCTTGGTCAAGGCATTTGCCTGCAAAGATGCCGGAATGTCCGCCCGATTTAAGATCACCGGGATCATAGTCCTGGGAAGAAGATCTGTCAGCGCATTTTCCATCGAACGGTTTTTATACTGCTCCAGATCCCGCAAAAGCCGGGCATCCAGCTTGCTTTCCTCCAGTGCCGGTTTCAGGTCAATGATCAGGCAACAATCCTCCCCTTTCAGGTGGGCGCTGGCAGAAAGAACCGTAGGCCCGGAAACACCGAAATGGGTAAAGAGCAGCTCGCCAAAATCCTTATAAAGTGTTTTTCCCTTTTTGTCCAAAAGCTTTACGGCCACATTTCGCAGGCTAAGTCCCTGCATCTGGGCGCAATCGCCCCCCTTTTCCTCCAGGGGCACCAAAGAGCCCTCAGCAGGAACAATGGTATGTCCAAGGCTTTCCGCCATTTTATAGCCATCACCGGTCGAGCCGGTTGCCGGATAAGAAAGACCACCAGTCGCAAGGATCACCCAGGAAGCGTGTATCTGGCTACCATCTGCCACGACACCGCATACACCCTTTTCATCGGTGAGAATTTTCTCAGCACGAGCGGTTTTCACCGTGACACCAAGACGGTGCATTTTATTGCGCAGTGCCTCCAGGACGGAAGAAGAACGGTCTGTCACCGGAAACACCCGGTTGCCCCGCTCCACCTTCAGCTTGCAGCCTGCATCCTCCAAAAATGCCATAATCATTTCCGGCGGACAGGCCTCCATGCAGCTATAAAGGAATCTGCCATTGCGTGGGATGTTTTCCAGCACTTCCCGGGCTGTACAAGCATTGGTCACATTGCAGCGACCTTTGCCGGTAATCAGCAGTTTCTTTCCAAGACGGTCATTTTTCTCCAACAGCAGCACCCGGTTTCCCTGCTGCGCTGCCCGAATAGCGGCAAACATACCTGCCGGGCCACCGCCTATGACAATTCCATCGTACATCATTTTTCCCCTATAAGTTCTGCGATCTCGTCGCTGTTTAAGTATCGCCATTTTCCCTTAGGTAAATCACCCAGCTTCAGGGTTCCTTGGGAAATGCGGCGCAATCTTGTTACATACATACCCGCCATTTCACACATTCTGCGCACTTGGCGGTTGCGGCCCTCGTGAATGGTAATTTCCAGCACCGCCCGGTTTCCCTCTCGGTGCAAAAGCCCCACCTTAGGCGGTGCAATTCGGTAACCATCCAGCTCCACCGGCTGTTTTACCTTTTCAAAGCCTTCGTCTGTAAATTTCTCCACCCAAGCCTGATAGGTTTTGTCTACAAGGTGCTTTGGATGCATCATTTCATTGGCAAAAGCGCCATCGTTGGTAAAAAGCAAAAGACCCTCAGAGTCCATATCCAGCCGTCCAACCGGATAAACCCGTGTACCGCAATCAATGAGCTGGGCTGCGATTTTCCGTCCCTTTTCATCCTGCATCGTCGTTACATAGCCACGGGGTTTGTGGAGCATAATGTACACCGGCGCAGCGCCGGCCGGAAGGGGTTTTCCGTCTATGCAAATGGTTTGAATATCCGGGTCAGCACGATCTCCCAAATTGCAGACACGACCGTCGCAAGTGACCCGACCGCTTAGCAAAAGCTGCTCTGCTTGCCGGCGAGAGCAGACGCCCCGGGCAGAGAGTATTTTTTGCAAACGCTCCATCATATCGATCACCCTCCAAACAATTTTTGCCAAAAAGATTTCTTGGGAACAACTTCCTGTTCCACAGTTTGTCCGTATTTCAGCAGGATTTTCCCTGCAACCTTATCTCCCAGAAGCACATAGGCAAAGCCAGCCTCCTGTCCCTCCGACACCGGCGCATACACAAAGCCTTGCCCGGAAATTACAATGCGGGGGTTTTCCTCCGGTGTAAGAGCATAGGAAAAATCCTCTGCTGACAGCAGCTCCACTTCTCCTGCCTGACCGCCTGCGATTTCCCGCATACCGAGGCACTGGCCTTTTTCTACGATCCGGTGCACCGAATACTGCGAAAACCCTTTTTCCAGTAATGTGCTGTGATCATTCCAATCGTCCGGTGCGTTGATGGTCACAGCAATCAAGCGTCTGCCCTCCCGGACAGCGCTGGAAACCAAAATACGACCAGCCGCTTTTGTGTAGCCGGTTTTGACACCATCCGCACCTTCCACACGCCATAAAAGCTTATTGTGATTGGTTAGTACACGCTCCCCTACCTTTACGGTTTTGGCCGATACTGTTCGGGCAAAGATAGGATTTTCCATAGCATAGGCCGCTAAGGCCGCCAGATCCGCTGCCGTAGAATAGTGACCCGGCGCATCTAAACCGTGGGGATTTACAAACTGCGTTTCCGAAAGTCCCAGGGCATAGGCCTTGTCATTCATAAGACCCACAAAGCCCTCAACCGTACCGCCGCAATAAATTGCCAAAGCCACTGCCGCATCGTTGCCGCTGGACAGCATCAAGCCATAAAGCAATTCCTGAATGGTAAGGATCTCTCCCTCCTGCAGGTACATGGACGAGCCTTCAATACCTACCGCTTCCTTTGGGATACGGATACGATCCAATACATTACACTGTTCGCAGACGATCAGCGCCGTCATAATTTTTGTGGTACTGGCAATCAGGCTTTTCGCATTGGGATTTTTACCGCAAAGCATCCGTCCGGTCTGGGCATCCAGCAAAATACTGTGCTGGGCGGAAATTGCATATGCCTTTGGCGAAAAAAGCAGGACGGCAGCCAAGAGTGTAGCTGCCATCCCGGCAATTGATCTTTTCACATCGCTCACCTCGGTCTATTTTTTGCCGAGGCAGGAAAATTTATTCTGCTTTCTTTTCCATACGGCTGTCTATAAAGGCAGCGATCTTATCTAAGGTATCGGGCACCATCTCAACCAGACGGTCAGCAGTGGTGCTGGCAGGCGCTGCCACAGGAAGCATCCGCACATTGCCCTCTTTGATGATCAAAAATGCCACAGGGGTCACCTTCACACCGGCGCCTACGCCGCCGCCAAAGGGATTTTCCTGGCGATTGACATTCTTAGACACAAAGTCAGAGCCACCGCCACCAAGACCGATGCTGATCTTGGAGATCGGAATGATGGTTACGCCATCAGGTGTGGTAATTGCCTCACCTACAACAGAATTGGAATCTACCATTTCCCGGATCTTGGTAATGGTATTTTCCAACATATTAGGAAGATTTTGACTCATTTGCATGCTCCCCTTTTCGTTTTTTTAGTAATTTCAAAAATTCCCGCAAGGCCTGATAGCCATACACGGCGGCAAGACCCAAAAGTCTTCCCGTAAGAATCGTAATATCCGCAAAAAGATAGATTTTTGTTTCCTCTGCGGTAAAATCGCACTCCACTTCCACATTCCGCTTCCGGATCACAAACAGCTCTTCCAAAATCGGCATAATGCTGCCCGTTGCTGCCCAAGTTTTTCCGTAGTTTACCGCAAGGTCGCAAGGATCGTCGCCTGCAAGTATCAGCTTCATATCCAATCTGCGAATACGGAGCTTTCTGAAAAAGCCGGCAAGAAATCCTTTCACCACGCCCAAAAGAGGGAGAAAGTCTTTTAGTGAACCGCCCTCTTTGTTTTCCTTTTCCACCGCTTTCTTTTGGGAAGGAGCAGTTTTTTTCTTTTGAGGCAATTCCTTTTTCCCCTTTGGCTTTTTCGGCTTCGGGAAAAGGATTATCCTCAACGGGCCAATCAGCAGCCATAGCTTCATACCGTCCTGATTATAAACCGCTCGGATTCCCAACGGAATCAGGCACAACAGAACAAGAACGGCCAGTATGATCCAAAAGATCATTGTGTTTCCTCCGCAGCCGGTTCTTCAATGGTCAGTTGCTCTTCCGGCAGGATGACAGGCTCGCCAAAATCCACCTTATCGATGGCAGGCAGTTCATCCAAGGTCTGCAAGCCAAAAGTCCGCAGGAAATTATGGGTAGTCTTATACAGGATGGGGCGACCGGGCACATTTAATCTGCCCGCTTCCTCAATAAGTTCCTTGCTCAGCAGTGCGCCAACGGAATAGGAGCTGTCCACACCACGGATCTGCTCCACCATAGCCTTGGTAGCAGGCTGATAATATGCAATTATGGTAAGGGTTTCCAACTGGGCAGCTGAAAGCTTCGGCGGCTTTCTGGTTTCCAGCGCCTTTGTTACATAGTCCGCCATCTCACCGGAGGACACCATCTGATAGGCATTTTCCAGCTTTAGCACACGAATGCCACGACGGGCAAAGGAAAGCTCGTCAACAAGGGCATCCGCAGCAGCAATAATGTCCTTTTCGTCTGCCTCCAGCGCCATTGCAAGGCGGGAAGCCTCTACCTTTTCACCGGACGCAAAGAGGATCGCCTCTATGGCCCGCTGCAATTCAGTTTGTTCCATAAGCGTCCTCCATATCTTCCTCAGGATTGCGGATCAGTCGTACATTGGGATCTTCTCCGGAGGTATCGTCGTCCTCCAGCACCACACTATTGGTCTTGCAAAGCTCCAAAATGGCAAGGAAGGTTGCTACCACCTCAGAACGGGTTTTATTTCCTTTAAACAAGTTCTTAAGCCGCTGGATACCACGCAATACAAGGCTGCGGATAACCTCCGTTGCCTTTTTGGTGACGGGATAGGGTTCTTTTCCCACAATACCCTGGAAATTCACCGTAGGGGGTGGCAGACGGCGCTGGCCACGCTCTGCGATCTCCTCCAAGGCCCGCATAAGGTCCGTTGCCGGATGGCGGTACTGGTAAGTTCCGCTCCGCTTCAGAGGCTCCGGCTGCTTAACAAACATACCTCTGCCGATATCGTTCCGGGGTTCCAAATAAGATACTGCGATGCGGACCTGCTCAATAGCTTCCTTTCGCTGGCGCTCCACAAGAGATTTCCGCAGCTCGTCCAGCTCAGACTGGGCCTCTGCTGCCTCGGCGGCAGACAGGAGCATCTTGGTCTTAATCAGCATCAGGTGAGATGCCATGGCGATAAATTCGCTGGCGATCTCCATATCCATCCGCTTCATTTCATCCAGATACGCAAGATACTGGTTAAGGATGGCAGTGATGGACACATCCTGGATCTCTATTTTATTTTTGCTCAGCAGCAGAAAAATAACATCCAGCGGGCCTTCAAAGTCTTCCCGTTCTTCCGCTTTCGAACGGACGATGCCCTCCAGTTTGTACTTCGGTTGTTCCATACTTACTCCATACTTTCCCAATTATGCATTGTATTATAACACTTATACGACAAAGGTGCAAGCATTTCCGGTAAAAATAATAAAAATGCCTCCCGGCTTTACGGGAGACAAGCGCAAAGATTCTCTTCATAGGGGACAATTTTTCCTCGCACCGTCATTCTGAGCGGAAGCGAAGAATCCGTATTCTTTTGGGGAACGGATCCTTCGACTCCCCTTCAGCTTTGCTCAGGGTCGCTCAGGATGACATACTTAACTTAATGACATTCGCATCGAGCACCGGTTTTGTTTTGGGATGATGTGCCTCAATCGTCCCCTGCGAATACATCATCGCAAGGCGTAGGGGTGATTCAAGAATCGCCCGCGGGTCATTCGTGAATGACTCCTACAACGCACCTCGTAAAATTCGTAGGGACACCCCTCCCGGGGTGTCCGCAACAGAGCACCATTTTTCGGACACCTGAGGACGGGTGTCCGAAAAATATGTACAGCAAATGCTTCAAGACAGAGAAACACCCCTTAGCTTAATCGATCTCTATCGATCTTGCCCAGTCGAGAAATGTTTCCATATATTCATCCCGGTTACTTACGGGTGTGGCAAAATTAACAATCCAGAAGGCGTCCTCACTCTCACAGCATACCGCTATGTAGTAAATTTCCTCGTCTTCGGGGGTAGCAGTGTAATCAAACCATAAAAAGCCATCGCCCTGCTTCATTTGCATACCGGTTTTGCCGTTGGCTTTCAGCACAAGCTCACCGTATTCTTTTAAGGTGATATCGTCAAAAAATGTTTTTGCTTCCCGCAAGGTAAACACCAGCGCATTCTTTGAGGAATAGAAAGTGAAATATCCCGCTTGTTCTGCAGGTTCAAAGGCATCTGTCAGTGTGATTTGGAATTCCCCTTTTGTGAAGGTTTTGGGGGAATCCTTAAATAATCCACTTGTCAGAAGAAATCCTACAACGGTACCAAGGATAATTGCGGCGATCATAATCACCATGCCTTTTCGACCGTTTCTTTTCTGCTTTGCCAGTTCTTCCTCCGATTGCTGCACACCGTCAAAGCGGAAAGGATTGCTTCCGAAAACAAACCGGTGTACACCCGACAGGGAAACATCCTCCTGCCCCTCGGGAATGGTAACGGCAGCATTACAGTAATCCTTGCTTACCTTGTCTGCAATTAAAAATACCTGCTGCTCGCCATCATCAATTTGAAAGGTTTTGGTCTCTCCGTTTTTGATCTCTCCGATCTTCCGGCAAGGCACACCGTTGATGGTAATCTCCTGTGCCAGCACATCACGAATGTACACCTTGTCCTTCATAGCGCAGCCGACGAAGCTTTTACGCCGTGTAATGGTTAAATTTCTCATTAAAAATCACCTTTTCTATATCTGATTTTCTGTCTGAACAGCCTTTTATTCCTGGCCGATGGTCATAATATCGTAAGGTGTGGTCTGATAGACAAAGTAGTTCAGCCAGTTGCTAAACAGCAAATTGGCGTGACCACGCCAACGGACGATGGGTTCTTTGGTATCGTCATCGTCCGGGAAATAATTTTTCGGCACCTCAATAGGAATTCCCAGTGCCTTATCCCGCAAGTACTCTTTTTGCAGGGTATCTCCGTCATATTCGGAATGGCCGGTTACAAAGATCTGCCTTCCCTCTTTGCTCATTGCCGCATAGACACCTGCTTCCTCGGAGGATGCCAGGATCTTTAAGTCCGTCTTTTCAATATCCTCCCGAAGGACGGTAGTATGCCGGGAATGAGGCACCCAAAAAGTATCATCAAAGCCCCGGAGCAAAATAGAACGCTTATAATCTGCCTGATGGCGGAATACACCAAAAAGCTTTTTATCCAGCGGTTTTTTCTGGATGCCGTAATGGTAGTACATACCGGCCTGGGCGCCCCAGCAGATGTGCAAAGTACTGTGGACATTATGCTTGGTCCACTCCATAATTTCGCACAGCTCCTGCCAGTAATCCACATCCTCAAAGGCCATATTCTCCACCGGTGCGCCGGTAATAACCATACCGTCAAACTTCCGGTGTTTCAATTCATCAAATGTCTTATAAAAAGTCAGCAAATGATCCTGCGATGTATTTTTGGATACATAGGAGCTTGTTTTCATCAGTTCCAGCCGCACCTGCAAGGGCGTATTGCCCAAAAGGCGGCTAAGCTGCGTTTCCGTAACGATCTTTGTGGGCATCAAATTCAGCACTACAATCTCAAGGGGACGGATGTCCTGGGTGCTGGCTCTGCCTTCCTTCATCACAAATATATTTTCCTGTTGCAGCGCCTCAGCCGCAGGCAGATCATTGGGGATTTGAATGGGCATAACATATCCCTCCTCTTTGCTTTTATCTAATTATTTTACTGCAAAGCGTCTATATTGTCAATTCCTTCTAACGCTGTCCCCGGGTAATAGTGGGCAATGATCTCCCCATAATGGCTGCCTGCCACAGCCATTGCATCTGCACCGTATTGACTCATCCCTACCCGATGGCCGTAGCCTTTTGTGGTGATGGTCACAGAGTTTCCCATTACGGTAATCACAAAGGCCGTAGAGCGCAGACCCAACTTTTGCCGCACTTGGGTGCCTTTATATTGCTTGCCGCCAATGATTATGGTGTCCACCCCACCGCCTTTTGTATAGGTAATTTCGCCGATCCAGGTGCTTGAGCTTCCGGAAAGACCACCGAAAGCCGCAGCAAATTCGCTGCTTTTTATAGACATTGTCTTTAAGTAATTATTCGCTTTTTCCTCACCGGGGCTATCCACAGCCTGCAGATACGGTACATTTTTTCCCCATACCGCCACCGCATCCTCCGTTCTGCCACCGGAGCAGGAAAAATAGGTCGCCTCAATTAGTTCTCCTCCATAAGTCACCACCTGACCTGCTGTCGCATTAACTGCGTCGCGCACTTTTTCCAGCGATGCCTTTCCCCCTGCGTAGGTTTCTGGGGCACAATAGGCTTGGCAGCAGGTGTGATCGGTACAAATGTCTGCATTTTGATGGCGTTTGCCCCGCAAGGCATAGGTTCTTGCCACAACCGCCTGTGCCTTAAGGGCCTCTGTTTCAAAGGATGCCGGCATTTCTCCTAACACCACGCCCAATATGTACGCCTCCAGTGGGAGTGTGCAAACAGAGCCATCTGTCATCAGCACCTGCAATTGCCGCTGTTCTTGTGGCAGCTCTGTGGGCCGTGTATCCGGTTGCATATTTTTCCTTGAAACGATCCGCAACATCACACAGGGCAGCAACACACCCAGCACAAGCGCTATATAAAGCGGTTTGTTATTCATAGAATCCCCCCTTTTTTATTGTAGCTATATAGGTCTCCGGCATCCGTCGAAAGGGCGAGGACAGGCAAGCAAAGTTTTTCCGCAAGCCTTGACAGAAAGTGCGGTATTTCGTATAATTTATCTGTAATTCCCGAATTGGAGTTTTTTATGAAGACATTTGCAAAAGCACTATTACTGATTTTCCTGGCAGCTGCCATTGTTTTAGGAACAGCCTGGTATCTGCTGGAATATGATACAGATTTAACCCATGATATTCTTTTGGAGGGCGCTCGCTTTTTTGAAAAGAAAGAGCAGCATGTGATCTCCACCTGGCTTTATGATGCCGCTTATAAATACGGTCATAGCATTGAGGAAATCTCTTTGGAACTGGCAAACTACTACCAGTCTGTTGGCAACTACGCCAAAATGGAAGAAACGCTGTTCCGTGCCATTAAAGATGGCGGCGGCGCAGAAATTTACATTGCTTTAAGTCGCGCTTTTGTGCAGCAAGATAAGCTTTTGGATGCGCTGCAACTGATTGAAGGCGTTAAAGACCCGACCCTTCGCAATCAACTGGCGCTTTTGCGGCCTGCTGCCCCTACTCCCAGCATCCCTTCCGGCCACTACAACGAATATCTTTCTCTTAGCTTTCAGGTGGAAGCCGGTACAATTTATGTATCTGCAACACAGATCCCCTCTATGGACAAGGATGCGCATACCGACCCAATTCCGTTAAGCACCGGGGAAACCGTACTTTTTGCGCTCACAGTTGGTGAAAATGGTCTGGTAAGTTCTTTATCTGAGTATCGTTATACCATCAAGGGCGTTGTAGAACCCGTTATCTTCACAGACGCAGCATTGGAAAAAGCTATCCGTGCGGAAACTGGAATCCCCGAAGGTGTTACCATTTATACAAACGATCTGTGGGAAGTTACTTCCTTGACGATTCCCGAGGATGCCCGGAATTATGCAGATCTTAAATATCTGCCCAATTTGGAAACACTGTCTATCTCAAAGGGCTGCGATTCCCTTGCCTTTATCGGCAGTTTAGAGAAGCTGACAAGTCTTACCATCCAAAACACTTCACTGGATGCTGCTACATTGCAGCACATTTTCAATCGCAAGGAACTTACCACTCTGACTTTGCGCAATTGTGGTATTTCCTCCCTTTCCGGTATAGAAGCCCTGACAAAGCTAACCCATCTGGATTTAGGAAAAAATGTTCTGCGTAACCTTTCCCCTCTGTCCGGTCTTACCGGTCTGCAGATCCTGCATCTGGATCACAATGCCATAGTGGAATTGGATGCTCTGCAAAGACTGACTTCGCTTCAGGAATTGGATCTTTCTTACAACTCCATATCAAATTTGAAGCCCATTGTTTCTTTGCCTGCGCTGCAACAGCTAATCCTCAGCCACAATGGGTTAACGGAGCTTCCTTCTTTCAACAAGCTGAAATCCCTTATCCATTTGGATCTGTCTTTCAATAAGCTCTCTGCAATCACCAGTCTGTCTGCCTTGGTGAATTTGGAGGAGCTGCTGATTACGAACAACCAAATTACAAGTCTGTCCCCTCTGGCAACGCTGATTAAATTGCAGAGTCTGGATTTCTCCAATAACAAAGTCACAGGACTTCCTACCTGGAACAAAAACTGTGCTCTGTATTCCATCAACGGTTCTTATAACAAGCTGTCTAATGTCACACCTCTGTCCGGTCTTGCAAACCTAAATATGATTACGCTGGATTATAACGAAAAAATTGTAAATATCCATTCCCTTGCCCAGTGTCCGAACCTGGGTATGCTCAGCGTATATGGCACCAAGGTAAAGGACATCAGCGCCTTTGCAGATCTGGAGGTCACTATTTACTACGATCCCACCTAAGACGAAACGCCCTGAGTAAACTACTCAGGGCGTTTCTGCATCTTCTTTTTCCATTTCTGCCAGGAGTTTTTTGTCCTGCTTGGAAGAAAGGTCTAACTTTTCATACATATCCGGTCTACGGGCACGGGTTCGGCGAAGGGCCTGTTTTCTGCGCCACTGTGCCACCTT
>JAEIGA010017145.1_pt1 | contig 11033 bp, 14 predicted proteins | sample 9270691 | NCBI WGS metagenome assembly JAEIGA01 (sample SAMN17057246, study PRJNA624740) | gut metagenome | biome: biome; isolation source: fecal sample | host: Bos grunniens | place: China: Xizang | collected 2019 | reverse complement strand
TTTCGAAGAAGTAGATTAGGCGGCCTAGGTTTTCTTCGTCGGCCTTATCTAGGTTTATTACAAGGTTTGGAACCTGACCATCGGTATGGGCGAGAACGGTTCCTTCGAAAGCCTTTTGATTTACGAAAGAAAGAGGTTTACCGGCAAGGACATTAAGTCCGTCGCCATCGTCGGCTTCTTTTTCGATTAAAACGTCGTTTCCACACTCTCCGATAGTAACAACCGTTTCGAAAAGAATACGGCTACCGTCTTGAATATATTGACCCATAGAGTGAAGGTCGGTAGAAAAGACAACCGAAGCAGGTAGAAGACCCTTACCGTCTTTACCTTCGCTTTCGCCAAAGAGTTGTTTATACCATTCGGCCATCATAGTAAAGCGAGGTTCGTAAGAAACGAGCATTTCAACCGCTTTTCCCTTACGATAAAAGGCGTTACGAATAGCAGCGTAGGTATAACAGGGGTTAGCGTTTATATCGTTTACTGCGTAGTCGGCAGCAGCGTCGGCCGCGCCCTTCATTAAAGCGTCTAAATCGGCTCCGCAAACGGCAATAGGCAGAAGACCTACCGCGGTAAGAACCGAGAAACGACCGCCAACGTCGTCGGGAATAACGAAGCATTCATAACCCTTTTGGTCGGCAAGTTGTTTTAAAGTTCCGCGAGCCTTGTCGGTAGTACAGTAAATACGTTTTGCGGCTTCTTCTTCGCCATAGCGTTCTTCGAGGTATTTACGAAGAACACGGAAAGCAATAGCAGGTTCGGTAGTAGTTCCCGATTTAGAAACTATATTTACCGAAACGCGTTTACCTTCGCAAATTTTTAGTAGGTCGTCTAGCGCGCTACCGCTAATAGTGTTACCCGCGAAATAAATATCGGGGGTGTTTTTAGGAAGCGCATTATAATTATTAGATTTTAAAAATTCAATAGCGGCACGAGCGCCAAGGTAAGAACCGCCTATACCGATTACTATAAAAATATCGGTATCGGAAATAATTTTAGCGGCGGCTTTTTTAATACGAGAAAATTCGTCTTTATCGTATTCAAAAGGAAGGTTTACCCAACCTAAAAAGTCGTTACCTAAACCGGTTTTATTATGTAACATATTATGCGCAGCGCTAACCTGCTCTTTAAGGCCGATTATATCGTTTTCCGAGAGAAAATCGGCCGCATATTTAAAGTTAAAGTTTAAAGCCATTGTTTTTAGTGCTCCTCTGGGTACTTTTATTACTGTTTATATATATTCTACACTAAAACTTTGTATTTTTCAATAAGAAATTTATAAAAATTAGCAAAAAATTAGAGGTTTTTTAAGTAGTAGGGCTTAAAGTGTGAACAAAGATTTAACAAGCCTTAAAAGACAAACCCAAAAGGTTAGTTTTTCGCTACCGTTTTGGGCAATTATTGGTATTACTCCGAGTTCTTCTTCGCCCAAGAAAATATGAACGTAGCCTACTATGTCCCCCGCCTTTACAGGGGCGGTAAGGGTTGTGCTGATACTCGCCGTTTGGGAAAGTTTTGCTTCGTCGCCCTTTTTAAGAAGAGCAAAAAACTTTTCGGAAACGGTAGGTGTTACAAAGTGGTTAGTTCCCCTTTTTACCGGAATATCAGAAAAGGATGAAGTATCTGCCTCTACCTCGACAAAACTGTAATTTGCAAAACCGTAGTCTAAAAGTTTTTGAGCGCCGCTGAAACGGTCTTTGCTTGTTGGCGCGCCGAGCACTACCGCAATAATTGTTAGCCCATTTCGCTCGGCTATTGCCGAAAGGCAAGAACCCGCGGCCGAAGTAGTTCCTGTTTTAAGGCCAAAACAACCATTATAATAACGAATAAGTTTATTGGTATTTACAAGTTCTGATTCGCCGCCGCGAAGAGAATCCATAGCCGTTTTGGTATAGGTCTTAATTAGGTCGTACTTCATTAGTTCTTTCGACATTACCGCAACATCGTAGGCGGTAGTAAGATGGCCTTCGGCGTCTAGCCCGTAACTGTTTACAAAGTTGGTATCTTTAAGGCCTAAATCTTTAGCCTTTTGGTTCATTTTAGCAACGAAGGTTTCTTCGCTGCCTGCAACCGCTTCGGCAAGGGCTACCGTAGCATCGTTAGCCGAGGCTATAACTACCGCTTTTAAAAGGTCATCTACCGTCATAATTTCGCCCGGTTCCAGCCAAATTTGCGAACCGCCGAGCGAGGCGGCATGTTCCGAAGCGGTAACGGTATCGGTAAGGGAAAGGTTTCCCTCTTTTATGGCTTCCATAACCAAAATAAGCGACATAATTTTAGTAATTGATGCGGGGGCAAGTTTTTGCCCTGAGTTGCTTTCATAAAGCACCTTGCCTGTATTGTATTCCATTAAAATTGCAGACTTTGCGTTTATGTTAAGGGTTTCGCCCACCTTGGCGTTAGCCTCTAAATTTTCTTCGAGCGGTTCTTCTAAATTGACCCCCTCAAATTCGGTAGAAACGGTGGCCGCAGAACAGAAAAGCGAAACCGACAAAATGATTAAACAAAGTAGTAAACTAACTAATTTTTTCATATAAAAACACCCCACATAAATATATGCGGAGTGTTTTTATTTAATAACCGAGCTCTTCGGCACAAATGATTACGTTTATTCTTCCCTTTTCGCGTTGGTAACCGTTTACTACATAGTGGGCGCAAAGGCGGTCGGGCGATTTACAACCGGTTGCAATTTCGCCGTTTAGATAGGGGCAAACCCCCTTTTCTCTACAAGGGGTATTACAGTTTAGGCGGACCGCATTTTTAGGAGCGGCAACCTCTTTTACCCTTTTAAGGCCGGCATTTACGTCGCTTACAATTTTATTTTTACCAACAACACAAACAACCTTTTTAGGCCCAAAACAAATAGCCGAAACGCGGTTTCCGTTTCCGTCTACGTTAATGAGTTCACCATTTTCGGTAATAGCATTAGCCGAGGTTAAAAAAGCATCGGCCGAGAAAACTTTACGGTAAATTTCTAAAACTTCTTCTCTTGTAAGACCGGGGACCGAGCGGTCTAAAAAATTGTAGTTACCGTTTTTCATAAGGTCGGTTACGCCACATTCCGAAAGAGTAACGCTTCCGCCACACGAAATAACGTCGCCTTTATTTAAAATAGACTCTACTATTTCGGGAATTTCCTCTTTTGTTTTAGCATAATAGGCGTTCATATTATTAGCCGCAAGGGCACTTATTACCTTTTCTATAACCTTTTCCATATTACTCACCTTTTACTATTTTTCCGCCGCCTAACACCATATCGCCGCTATAAAATACGGCCGACTGACCCGGCGAGGGGGCGCGCTCAGGTTTTTCGAACTCTAAAACCGCTTCGTTTTCGTCTATCGGGTGGAAGATACAAGGCGCATCTTTCGCAGAATAACGAAGTTTTGCGGTACAAGAGATAGGGGCCGAGGGCATATCCAGAGCTATCATATTAACATCTTTAATATGAATACGTTTTTTAAATATGTGTTCTTCGTCGCCTAAAACAACAACATTGGTGTTCGGGTCTTTAGAAATTACGAACTGGGGTTTACCGAGCGCTATGCCAAGCCCTTTACGTTGGCCTATTGTATAACATTGGTGGCCCAAGTGATTTCCCAAAACCTTACCGCAAATATCGGTATAGTTGCCTTTTTTAAAGGGGGTACCCGAATATTTTTGTAAAAAGGCGGCGTAGTTACCATCGGGCACAAAGCAAATGTCTTGGCTTTCTTTAGCGCCGGCCGAAACGAAGCCGTATTCCTTTGCTATTTCGCGAACCTTTTCTTTAGTTATATCACCTAATGGCATTAAAATATGAGAAAGTTGGTCTTGAGATAGGCGCCAAAGGACATAAGTTTGGTCTTTTTTAGAGTCTTCGGGCCTATAAAGCACGTATCTTCCGTTTTCGGCTTTACCTATACGGGAATAATGGCCTGTTGCAATAAAGTTACAACCTTCGGCCAAGGCGTTATTTAAAAGACCGCCGAATTTAATATATTTATTACATTCGATACAAGGGTTTGGGGTAAGGCCAAGGTTATATTCTTCGCTAAAACGGCCGATTACCTCTTTTTTAAAGGTTTCGCGCATATCGTAAACGAAATGGTTAATACCTAAATTTTCGCAAACGCTTTTAGCAAGTTCAACCTCTTTAGAGGGCTGATTATTTTCTTCGTATAAACGAAGGGTTCCGCCACAAACGGTATAACCCTGTTCTTTAAGGAGAGCCGCCGCTACCGAACTGTCTACACCGCCCGACATGGCTATCATAATTTTTTTCATTTTTACTCCTATAATATATAAGTAATTTTACGGGGTGCTATATACATATAATTAAGCGACCGATTAAAGGCAGAATACCTTTTATAAAATTGGGGCATAATTTAGGTAATCTACCTTAAAATATATTACCACATTATATAGTGATTGTAAACACGAAAGGGGGCAAAAAAACACAAAAACTGCAAACAAAAGGGCTAAATTTACCCATTTCGGCAAAACGCACCTTGTCATTTTGTAGGTTTGCACAAAAAAATGAGAGTTTTTGGGGGTAAAAAGAGTTACAAAGTTGTAACTTTTCGTAATTTATTTGTAATTATTGTGCATATTGCACAAATTGAGGGGGGTCTAATTCGTTTGACATATTCAAAAACTAACGATATAATGGCCGACGGACTGAAATCTACTTACCTGGCAATAACGCGCCAACATAAAAAGCGCGACACTAAAGGAGTTTATGATGTTACAAAAAACAAAGGGTTTTATAAGACTTTGTGCGAATAAAACTCTTAAACTTGCAAAACGAAACATTTGCGCAACCGTAAGCCTTGCGCTTACCCTTACAGCTATAATACTAACCACCGTTTGCTCGGCTCACACCGTTAGCATTTACGATGGAAGAAACAACTTTTCGGTTTTAACCCTTTCTACTAACCCCGAAGCAATTTTAGCCCAGGCTAACCTTAGCGACAAAACTTATGAAGTTGTAAGTTTTGAAAACGGACTTTTTTCGGGCAAGCTTGAAATTGCTTATCTTGTTCCCCTAACCGTTAAAAAGGGTAACGAAGTTAATACCTACACCGTTAGAGAAGGCCGACTTTCTAACCTACTTACCGATGCAGGCATTGACCTCGACGAACACGATATTGTTAGCCTTTCGCTTAACTATTATGTAGATAAGGCTACCGAAGTTGAAATTACCGACGTTGAGTTCATTACAACCGTTACAACCGAATCGCTACCCACTAACGACAAGAACACCGTAGCTATTAAAACCGTTACCACACTTGTTAAGTATGTAAACGGCGTTGCTACCGAAGTTGTAAGTTCCAGCGATAAGGTAGACCGTTATTCTATTAACGAATCTACTGTTTCCGACGTAGAAGCTCCAAGCTACGCTACCGATAAGGTTGTTTCGGCAGGTTCTGTTTCTGCTATTTCTACCCTTCCCGTTCCGAGCGACCTTTTACTCGATAAAAACGGTAGGCCCATAGAATATACCGCTAAAACTACCCTTAGAGCAACCGCATACACCCACACCGGTAACAAAATGTCTACCGGAAAATACCCTAAGCCCGGTTACGTTGCGGTAGACCCTAAAGAGATTCCTTACGGAACTAAAATGTATATTGTTTCGGCCGACGGAGAATACGTTTACGGTTACGCTATTGCTGCCGATACAGGCGGATTCATTTATGGCAACCGCGCTGATATGGACCTATTCTTAGATACCGAATCTCAATGTGTACAGTTCGGCAGAAGAGATATTATTGTTTACTTCGTAAAATAATTAAAAGCCAAGTTTAAAACTTGGCTTTTTTATTTTATAAAAAAATAAAGGCCGCAAAAGCGGCCTTTTAAATTTTATTCTTCGTCGTCAGATTCGGTTAGGTCTACCGCAGCAATATGAACGTTAATAGCGGTAATAGCGTTAGAGGTCATGCTTTGAACCTTATCTTTAACGCTTGCCTGAACAGCTTCTGCAACCTCTTTAGCGTTAGCTTTTTTGCTGATGCAGATATGGAGGGTTATTACCACAGCGCCGTTTTTAACTTCGGCCCTAACAGGTTTAAAAACAGATTTTTTAGTAACAGCGTTTTTAAGGCTAACGATTTTAGCCGCCATAGAAGAAACTCCGTTTACTTCGAGCGCAGCCATTGCCGCCATACTTTCGATTACGTCGAGATTTATTGAAAGCCCAGTTTTTTCGGCCATTTGAATTACCTCCGATTGTGATTTAGGGTTTCCACCCTTTACAAAAATATTATACCACAAATTTTCAAAAGGTAAAGCCTTTTTTATTCTAGTATTATATTTTTACTCGGCCGTAATAATTTTAATGTTACTAACCTCGAAATCGGTATGAGCCATAACGGCATCTTGAATACGGGCAACACCGGCAACATCGGGGGCTTTATCTACTATAACATTTATATCGGATTCCCCTATTACCGCAACAACATTTAAAAAACCTTTTGCTTTTAAAACGGTTTCTATTGCCGTTTCGTTGTTTGCGGCGGAAGCGAGGGCGGTAGATTTACTTACCGCTTCGGCTTTTTGAGAATCGGTAAGGTCGGTTCGGTTTAAAGTTTCTTCCAAAATATCGAGCGCTTCGTTTCTACCCTTTTTACGTTCTTCTCTAAGAGTTTTAAAATAATCGTCTTCGGTTTCTTTGGGTTCGGAAACGGTAGCATTTACGTATTCGGCTTGACCCAAATATTTCGAAGAGGTTTCGGTTATGTTGTTACCCGTTTCGGTATATCTCATATTAAGCCATACGGCCGCGCCTAAGGCTATTACCATAATAGCCAACAACAGATGAGATTTTTTAAATTTGTTTGATTTTTTCATTACTCAAATTTCCTCCCAATATAAATTTTTCTGGCGCTAATGTTTAGCGCCGCACAAACGGCCTGTTCTATTTTTGAAACAACATCTTCGTTTTTGGCGTTACAAATAACCGCAACGCCGCGAATTTGCGGCATGTGCGAGGTTATAACCAAGGGTAGTTCGTTACCCGATTGGTCTTTTACCGTAACGTAGTTCTTTTCGCTTTCTTCACTTGTCTTTTGGCTGTCGGCCGCGTTATTTTTTTTAATTTCGTCGGCATATTCGTAAACAATACCCGTTTCAAGGGTTATTTTTACTACGGGGCTAGTGTCGCCGCAAATTCCGCTAACCAGTTCTCTTATGTCGGTTTCGAGAACAGCACGATACTCTTCTTCCGTAAAGGCAGTTTCGGGCGTTTTTGAAGGGTTTGTTTGCTCTTTTGGAAAAAGGGTTGAAACAAAAATTAAAAGAATTCCCAAAAGGCCTATAAAAAAGAGAAGTTTCGGGGAATTTTTACCCTTTAAAAATTTTAAAAGCTTTTCTTTCATTTAAAAACCACACTGCAATCAATACCCGTTTTGCGAAGAATTTCTCTTGCCTTTTCGGGGTTGCTTACTCCATTTATTTCTATTTCACTAATTACTATGCCGTTTTCGGCGTTTTTAGAAACGGTAGCGGTAATTTTTTCAAAGGTGATTTCGTTTTCTTTTAAAAGATTTCCTACAATATATTCGGCGCTATGCTCGCCTATTGCGTTTGCCGTTTTGTTTTCGCCGGATTCGATAACATTTTGGGGCAAAAAGCCAGGTTCCCATTTAGCATCCGACACCGAACCAATTATAGAACACAAAATTATAAGGGCCATTATATAACGGCCGCTTTTTTCCAGAACTTTCCCATTTAAAATACTAATACCCGCGCAAAAAACCGCCGTAGCGCAAAAACAAAGGGCTATTTCCTTTACCGAGTTCATGAGGAGCCTCCCGATATTACCGCAAGCGAAATTATAAAAAGGGTTGATACAAACAAAATTACCCCGATTAAAACCGCTAAAACGCAGTCGGCCGATTTTAGCACATCGGTTTTAAGGTTTAGGCCGAAAAGGTCGAGCGAAAGGTTTAAAAAATAAATAGTAACTCTCCAAATAAGGAGTTCTATAATGATTGGTAAAACCATTATAGCAATCCCTAAAGCGGCAAACATCGCAACCGAAGTTTTAAGCAATTTTACCGAACCTAAAAGGGTTGTAAAGGAGTCGGAAAGGGCTCCTCCCGCAACCGGAACGAAGGTTCCTATCATAAATTTAAGGGTTTTAATTCCTAAATTATCGGCCGCGCGGTTTACAGCCGTTTGAACCGACAAAAGACCTAAAAATAGAGTCATCGAAAGGGACAAAACCCACATAGCGATACTTTTTATGCCCTCGCCCAGCCTGTTTGTTGTACCTATTGGCATTACCGAACCCGCCATTCCAACGCCTAAATAACAACTCATTAGCGGCACTATTATAAAGGAAGAAACATTACCAACCGCGCCCGCCGCAGCGAGCAGCAAAAAGCTCATACCAGAAGCGGTTACAGCCCCACCGCTTATTGTTAAAATGCCTGCAAAAAGGGGCACAAACCCTATCATTAGGGTTGAAATTCCTTTAACGGCATTAGCAGCGCTTTCTATTACTGAAAATAGCGGAAGAAGTATTCCTGCCGCCGTTATTAGAACAAAAATAAAGGAAGAAAGGTCGTTATATATTTTAAAGCCTTCGAAGGTATTTGCCGCCGCCAAAAGAATTATTACAGCGAACATCGCCATACCGCAGGAAAGCGGTTTTTTTAACCCCTCTTTAAAGAAAGAGGACACCATTTTAAAAACGCTTTCGGGGGTTAGTTTGTTAACCCAACCGGAGTCGGACGGGTCTATATCAAGTTCTACTATGATGTCTTTAGCGTTATCACTTAAATAATTTATTATTTCGTCTGCTCCGCTTTGCTCAAACTGCTCTTTATATATATCTTCTTCGGCCGAAACACATATAGTAAAGATAAGCGAAAACAAAAGCGTAAAGGCCAAAATTTTAACTGCTTTTTTCATAAATTACCCTATAATTTGTTTGGCTGATTCGAGCAATGAAGTTAAAAGCGGAATAGAGAGTATAAATACGGCACACCTGCCCGCAAGTTCGGCCTTGGAGGCTAGTGAAAAGTTGCCGCTGTCGCGACAAGTATCGGCAATAAAACCGGTTAAAACACATATTCCAAGCGTTTTTAAAGCAATACTAAAATATCCGCCATTAAGGCCAAAATCAAGGGTTGTATTAAGGAGCGAATAAAGGCCTGTTATTACCTTTTCGGAAATAAAAATAACAACCAAAACGCCCGCTATTAAAACCACAAAAAGCGAATATTCTAACCTATATTGTTTTAAAACGCTAGCCAAAACGGCAGCGATTATTATAACACCTAAAACTACGCTTAAATTCATTTTTAAAGCCCAAAAACCGACTTTACTGTTGAGAAAAGGTCGGCCACCATATTAACCACCATAATAAGTACAACTACCAGTCCCGTTAGGGTTGTCAGCATCGCCTGTTCTTCGCGGCCCGAACGCACAAGCACTTGATTTAAAACGGTTACTATAATACCTATTGCCGCAACTTTAAATATTAAATCGACATCCATAAAATTCACCTATATAAACATAACCGCTACGAAAAGCCCGGCAAAAAAGCCGAGTTTTTGGTAGAGGTTAGCCTTTAAATTTACCTGTTCCGCCGCCGATTTTTCAAGATTTTTTAGCATTAAACCATATACGCTACACCGCTTTATTTGCGACTCGGTGTCGCCCATACCAAGGCCCGAAAAAAAGTTTTCGAGCAGTTTAATATCTTTTGGTAAAAGGTGTTCGGGCGAAACTTTAACCCCGAAATCTTCTATATAAATTCCAACATCACCGCCCGACGCCAGAAGAATATTTTTAAGTTCGGCACCCGATTTTATTTGCATTTCGAGTTCTTCTAAAAAGGTACAAAGTTTTAAAAGCCTTAACCGGCGATTTTTAAGTTTTACCGACAGAAAAAAGCCGAATAGCGTAGAGGCGGTAATTATTAAAATTAGTCCTACTATTTTAAGCAAAAAAGTTCACCTCATCAGCGTTTAAAAAGGTTATTTCTCCGCCAGGTTTCCCCGAAAGAAGAGCGACATTACCAAGAAAACCTTTAAGAAAAAGGTTTGTTACCTCTCTGTTAAAAAGGTCTTCTTTAGTTTGAATATGGGCGGTAGTTAAAATATTAACCCCCGAAAAGAAACTTTCGCGAATAAGGGCGAGTTCCCTTCCCGTTCCAACCTCGTCGAAGGCAATAAAGTTTGGGAACATTGTTCTAAGGGCGATTTCGGCCCCTTGGGCTTTTGATAGCCCCGTTATAACGTCGGTATTAGGGCCAACATCTAACCCTCCGCTTCCCTTTTCTATTCCGCAAATTTCGCCGCGGCTATCTATAACACAAACCCTTTTCCCATCGGTAGAGAGTATTCTTACGAGGTCGCGCAAAAGGGTTGTTTTTCCGCTACCCGGAGGCCCCGCAATTAAAAGGCCCTTTTCGGCCCTTTGAGCAAGGGGTAGAGCCGAACCTATAATTTGGCGCGGAATACGAATATTTATAGAAAAAACGCTTAAAAACTTTCCGTTTGAAAAGTTGCCGCAAACCCCTGCTCTGGCGCCATATTTCATAGAAAGATAGCCTTTTTTGAGTTCTTCGGTTCGGGTATAAAGAGAGCGGTTTGTTATTCTAATTAAGGTTTCGTCTAAATCATTTTGAGAAACGATTAAAGGGCTTCTCGGCAGGTTTGTACTAACCGAAGAATCGAGCCCAACAAAAAAGTTGTTAACCCCCGTAAGGGCAAGCGGTTTATTGGCTCTAAGCCTTATTTCATAGGCTGAATTTTTAACAAAAAGCGGCACCTTTAAAAGTACGCTCGCAATTCTTTCGGGCAAGGGGTAAAGCATTTTTTCAAATATTGGGGCTTCGTGTTTATTTCCTGTCATTTTAATCACCTATAAAAAGATATGTACAGGCCGTTTTGTTTAGAACAAAAAATAACCGCCCAACTTAAAGTTGAGCGGTTATAAATTTTAATTTTATTCTTCGTCTTCTTCGGGCATTTCCCAGTTGTGCCAAATTTGTTGAACGTCGTCGTTATCTTCGAGCATTTCGATTAGTTTTTCCATTT
>JAEIGA010017144.1_pt1 | contig 11033 bp, 5 predicted proteins | sample 9270691 | NCBI WGS metagenome assembly JAEIGA01 (sample SAMN17057246, study PRJNA624740) | gut metagenome | biome: biome; isolation source: fecal sample | host: Bos grunniens | place: China: Xizang | collected 2019 | reverse complement strand
GGGAATCTACAGATACCTTTTTCATCAATGATTTAATCTGGTCTGGTATAGCATTATAGAATCTAGAATTCAAGAATTCATTTAGAGCAGAAGAAGCCCAGCCTCCAGCAACAGTATTTGTGTTGTTATACTTTCTCTTGCAATCTAATAGGCGTGTAGCAAGCAAGCTAATAGTGCTCTCCTTTGTAAAGTCATCATACAAAGAATAACGACAGAATCCGCTAACTTCCAACTTAACCTCTTCGTGAGTCCAGCTTACAAGTTTCTTGCAGATATCGTCTCCTAAGTCCATATACCAAATCTTGCACCAGTTAATATCACCAATGCAATTGTTTGAATATCTTGTGCCAGCATCGTTTTTGGCAGCGCCAAATACCAATGTTGCTATAGAAGAACTAGTAATCGCATCTCTTGTCATTGTGCTCATTGAAGGAGAATGAGAGTTAAGATTTGACATATATACGTAAAGATTATTATCTCCAGCGATATGTCTGATAACAATCATTTCACGAGCGTTTGCAGCCGATGGGTTAATCGTAGCTCCACCCCAAGCAAATTCAGTAGAATTACTTGAATTCAAACCAAGCTTAAAACCATTAGAACCAGAATTCTGGAAACACTGAATAAGTGTTCCAGATGTTTGTCCGCTAGGTAATTCGGAGGACAGTTTGTAATCTATTGCAAGTACAAAATCTCTGTCTTCGTCAAACAGCTTTATACCAGTGTCAAAATGATTAGTTCCGTCAAATGATGTCTTTTCTGAAATAATCACATCTGAATCAATATCTGCATAGTCAACGTCATATCCCATCGTGAACGAGAAATCATCGCCAGTCTGAATATCGATTCCATCTATTGACTTTCCATCGCAATACAAGGCACCCATTTCAACAAGCCTTGTCAATGCGTATATTTCAACTGGTCTCATGTATTTAAGGTCTTTGCCATCGAACGCGCCATCTGTATACTTGAAATCATCAAATACGGCAGTAATAGTCTTATCTCCGTCTACAAGTCCGCTCTTATCCCAATGACTGAACAGATAGAAATGTTCTGAGCCAATTCCTTCTTCTGCGGTATAAACAGGTATAGAACCCTCATATACTACATTTGAACCATATTTTGCGACCGTTGTTTGAATCGGCGTTGAGTAACCTTTTGACATATACTGAACTGTATACTCTCTAATAGACTCTGTATATGTAGCCCTAACAGTTCTTGGAGAGCGAATTGCGGTTGTTGATAAATTGGTATCCCAACCAGCAAACGTATAATTTGTGCTAACGCTACTTTCCTTTATTGGAGTAGAAAGCGGGTTATCCTCTCTTGTGAGCGGGTCAACTGCGTACGAACCGTTATCTACATACTGAACTTCGAGTACAGTACCATCGTCGTTTACGAATGTTACTGGGTGCTGCTCGATTATCGTACTTGCCTCAATTACTAAGTCGCCCCAAGCTGCCTCATATTCAATCTTTTGCTGAGACTTAATAGTGGGAACACGTACATATCCAGCAAGAACAGACTTATCAGAGTTAGCACCAGTGCTCGTTACACCAGCAAGACCATACATACGTTCAAGAATCGATGTATTTTCTAACGTCCAATCAATGCCAGTCAACCTGACCTGATATAAGTTAGGCGCATTATTAATCAAAGCAATCAAATCAATCTTAGAATTTTCAGCAACAAGCTTTGTCAAAGAATTATAAGATGTTGCTTCAAATCCGCTATCCGTAAGGTAATTCAAATTCTTCATTTGAATTGTGCCGACTGAAGGAATTTCGGCAATCTCAATATTGCCGCCATCAGCAAAGATAACGCCGCTCACATTGGAGCCGAACGCATAAAGCTCCTCTAAGTTTTTGAGTCCAGACAAATCAAGCGAAGAGGTGAGACCAGACATGTTCTGAATATCAAGCTTATTCAGCAACTCATTAGAACCTAATCCAAGAGTCATCTCGTTGGTATTGTTATATCCATCTTTATCGCTGCCAAGAACAAGCTCTCTAATCTTCGTTGCATTACTGAAGTCGCCGTTAATCAGATATGCGGCAGACAGATCGCCAATAGATTTAAGGCAAGATGCACTGTAAATCTCAATGATGTCGGCAAGGTCAGCCGTATAATCTATTGTGTACTCAACATTTGGAACTGCACGAATCTTAATAGGTGGAGCAGTATTGTACTTAACATTCAAATACACGTATGAGTATGGTGTAAGTTTGATATCGAAATTAGGCGCTATAGCCAAATCTGTATTTGGCACAGAACATCTCATGATAATATCATCATTAGAAGCAACCGTTCCACCAAACTTTGAAGACATATACTTTTCCTGATTCTTTTCGAACTGAGCACGCTGCGTCTTCTTACGTCCGTTCGCTCTCTCCTTTAAGAATTCTGGTTTGGCAGCACCATTGATAAATGATTTGGTATAAGTGCGAATATACTTTCGCTCAATATCCAAACGCCAAACCTCTTCTGGGAATTGCATCTGCCATTCGTTGAACTGGTTAATCAAGCTAGTCGCACTCCAAGCGCCTCTTGATTCAAGAGATGTGTAAAGGTCGCACAACTCCGTATCAAACAACTTGCGAAGACGCAGGAACAATGTGTGGTTCGGACAGTTCCATACCCAGTCTTTACTCTCACCATCTACATAGTCGATTTCCTCGTATCCATAGCGATAAGACATACGACCGTAGTTGTCGATACCAAGCGAGGTATCCATGTCGTAAGCAAAGCACAAGTCCCATTTGCGAATTGGGTTTCCATCAGAATCGACTTCGCCAGTCTTGCCATAATGGAAGAAGGAGTTCTTTGCGTGGTTGTCAGTCATCATATAACGAAGAGTGAACAGGTAATAGTACATCAGAGATTCAAGAACGACATAATTGCCAAGATTAGCCTTGAACTCTTCGTCTGAAGACGTAACAACGAATCCATAGAACTCTCGCCATTTATCAATTACGGCTTGACGATACTGCTCATTCTCTTCGTCTGTTCCATCTTCGTAGATATATCTCATGCCATAAGTATCATCGAGACCATTGGGCTTTATGTATTCTCCAGTCTCAGGGTCAATGCCGCCTGTCTCATCAAACAAATCAGCATATAAGCTGTCATACTCTTCGTTACCAGCAGACCATTCCGATGGGTCAATCGGGAATATTGGAGCGCCAGTTTCCTCATCGACCTTGCCAGTAGGCATATTTGAGTTTGGAAGAGTATTGTCCATAACTTCGATAATGCACTCGTATGGATCATCTGGGTCTGTTAAACGAGTGCTATCTGTCTTCTTAGAATCTCCGATATTACCAAGGGCATAATAATGCCATTTGTCATCTGCGAATTCGACGTGCTTTGACACATCTGGGTCGCTTTCCTTAACGAAGATTACGCAGTTTTGGAACTCCATAGTATCCTTGATGTGCGGAATGATAGACTCATCTTCTCTTACAAACGGACGCTTGTAAGGGTTAAACTGATTGTATCTCTTTGCGAACAATGAGTTGTTCGCATTCTCAGAAGATGCAATGTTAACCTTTACATTGAAGTAGTTTACTGGGATAGACTCTCTTGTTAAAGAAACTTTGTTAACACGAGAACCATCACCAAGAATGATATAGGGATTGTTTCCATAATCCTTATACGGTTTAATAATAATATCCAAGTTACGACCAGCTGCACCATAGTTATTAGATGAAGTTCCTTGTCCAGAGTGTACGACATCATAAGCAACCCAGTTATCATAAATTGGGTCTCCGTTCTTATAAATGCACTCAACAATGGATTGGATATTTGCATCATATACCTTGTCATCCTTGTCGGCTGTAAAGTGCGGAACCTCAAGCTTGATAATTCTCAAATCAGGACAGACTTCTGCCAGATAATCTGGGTCTAAAATTCCCTCTTTGTAAATTTGGTTGCGGTCATAACGACTAATCATCTCGTCTGCACTAAGTGCATCTGCAATAAAGTTATTAAGAATGTCCCTATCAGACAAAGATGAATTGTAAACTTTGAATCTATAAATATAAATGTCGCAATCTGGAGAACCAATGGAAATTGTCTTTCTATGTCCGATTTGCTGTTGGAAATCGTGGGTGTCATCATAAACTAGAGGTCTAGTTGATACGCCATCCTCATAACCCATGACCATAGATGGTGTTTCGCTAGATGTGCTGATATTGAACTCGAACTCAATAATCTCATCTTCAGCGTAAGGCAGAGGGAGGTTTTCAGTTTTAGCATAAATCGTAGCTTCTTGAGGTTTCATCTCAATGCCGATTTTGCCAGTACCAGTTGGGTCGCTTACACAAGATAGGAATGTCGTATCTGCATTAGCAACGTTTTTGGTCTTGAAGATTAATTTAAACTGCTTTCCGTTAACCTTGGCATCGTCACCAAATAACTCGTAGTTTATTTCGGCAGATGTTCCAGCCTTAATGCAGAAGCATTGATAATATTCATCATCGCTTTCGTCTTCAGTTCCTTTGTCAATCCTATCGATTTGATAGCCGCCATTAACCCAGTCGAAGTTATCGGATACAGTCATTACAATGCTGCCGTCTTCATTAGACCACAACCTGTTTTCATCATCGTTAGAATATCCAATTGGATTAAAGTCGAATGCCAAACCAGTTGTAACAGGGGAGATGTTAATGCCAAGTTCTGTAATAGTGGCAATGAGCGTCTTCTCAGTATCGCCGCATGCAATGGTAAGAGTGTGCTCTCCGATAACGTCTGTCTTGTACTGCCATGTAGCAGTATTAGAAGACATTGTAATATTAGAGTTATATTCCTCGACAACCTCGCCATCTTCGTTTACATAAGTAGACTTCAATGAAACATTTGGCGTTTCAGTTGATGGGTCGTAGACAGTGTATACAATGCTGGTAGTCTCATACTGACGCGCAGTAAAAGTCTGATAAACAGTACCGATTACAGGAATGTCAGAAGACTCGTCGTACCAAATAACATCTTTGACAATATGATTGGATTCGATTGTCTTTCCATTGATATCGGCAGTCATATATATCTCAAATAAATGGGTTCCGTGATCCTGCTTTGGTATTGCATATGAATCGGATAATCCAGCAGCAGCAGCAGAGCTTTCCTTCGTAGCTATTTCTTTGCCATCAAGCAGGAAGTGAACAGTTTTGTTTACTCCGCCATAAGGCGTGAATGAAAAGTTAACTGGCTGTCCAGCTGCATAATATTTAGAATCATCGAACTTAGACTCAAGCCTCACATCGATAACCTTGGCAGTCCATGTCGTAGTTGCCATTGCGCCAGTTGCATGTGTAATCGTAAGCAGAACCTTATTATCGCCGACTGTAAGATACTCAGTTAAATCAAACTCGCATTCTCCAGTGTAAACATCCTGAGTTGCTACGACTCGGTTTCCAACTTTCCAAGAAGCAACGCCTTCTATGTCCGTATTTCCAACAGAGTCTTCTGCGATAAATTCGTACTTGACAATAACCTTGTCGTTAACAGTGGAAACCAGAGGAGTTCCATAACCTTCGATATATTTAACACCAAAAGACTTGAAGCCGCTTCCGCTACCGCCACCACCACCAGAAATCTGGAATCTATCTTGAACTTCTTCTACGCCGTTCTCATTCTTCCAAAGTGTAAACATATGGTCGGCAGTAGTACCATCATCAAGCTCTATGCTTCCGTAAGTAGCCTTATATGTTACACGCGGAGACTTGTCAATGGATGATAGCTCTTGGTTGATAGTAGTAACAGCACTGTTCAAAGATGTTATGCTTGCCTCATTAGTTGTAATAGAAGAAGAGAGAGAGTTTGTCTTGGTATCAATCTCTGTCTTAGTATAATATTCGCTAAGGTCAACACTTACATTAGCAACAACACTATCTACTTCTTCTTTGCTATATGTCTCATCTTTTGTATAGTAATTACCAAGTTTCGAGGTTATATCCTCAGCCGCAATAGCATTTGCGACATCTGTTTTTGTAGCATAATCCTGCGGATTAGCAGCTATCATATCTGAAACTTCAGTTTTAAGAGCATAATCATTAAGCTGATCGGTAACGTCAATACTATCTATCATATCTGAAACTTCAGTCTTAAGAGCGTAATCTTCGAGCTGATCGGTAACATCAATGCTGTCTATCTGGTCATCAACATATGTTTTAAGAGCATAATCTACTAATTGACCAGATACATCAACGCCAGCAACAGCATCGTCAACATAGGTCTTCAACGCATATTTTCCAAGCTCTGTTTGCACAGCGTCTATAGCTGCTGATTCGGCATTTTCAGCTGCTAACTCAGCTTTTTCTGCCGCCTCATTTGCCGCAGCGAGTTGTTCGTTAAACTCCATTCCAACAATATGCTCTGTTACGGCTTCAACAATCTCGCTAACCCAAGTATCATCAGAATCAATTGAAATAAAGTCTTCGCTCCAAGGAATTGATTCAAGAACATTCATCTTGTCAACTATTCTGGACTTCCAAATATAATCATTGCCGAAAGCAACAATCTCAAATTCAAGCTTGCCAGAAACCTCTGTTGCATGCGCCTCAACAAGCCAACCAAACTGAATCTTCTCATCGTTATAGCGGACGTTTACTGCCTTCTTAGTACGAATATCTCCGTCTTTACGACGATAATTAATTCCAATAGTAGCGTTAGTCAAATCGTAACCATCATAATATCTCGACATTTCAAATGGAATGAACTGAGACTTATGTTCTTGGTTGATATTAATTTGCTTTGGATTAAGAGATACGTTTTTCATATCGTCAATATTAGACATGTCATCGTCATCATAACCCAAAGAACCAGCTCTACCATCTACGCCGTCATACCAATCATAGCCAGTATGCTGCGTCCAACTTCCATCATCTCCAGAATAAGCGGCAATCATTACGCCTTCATCAGCCGCAATACCGTAATCCAATGTCATAACAGAGGTATCATCTGCTACGGCTACGGCAGGAATAGCAGCAACCGCAGCAGCGGCTTTGCTTTCTGCTTTTGCGGCTTTAAGAGAATCTTCGAAAGATAAAGCCATAGGTTTACCTCCTTACATTTATCAATCTATTAATATTAAAACTGCACAACGTTATCTTCGTCTTCTTCAGAATCTTCAGATTCAACATAAGAGAATTCAACAACATTATCTTCACAATCACAATCGCCGCAATTGCAACCATTATTGTGATTTGGTTTATCAGTAGAACCAGAGTTTGAACCAGATTCAAAGTCGATAACTGGAATGCCATCCTCTATCATATCCCTAACAGACACAGCATTGCCAACAGCCTTATCTCCAGCCATAAGCTGAAGCGTCTCTGCATTATCATCGTACACAAGATTGTCAACCTGATTCTCCATAGTAACCTGAGCATAATATTCAAGCTCATTGATTTGAGCTTGAGTCTTGATAATTCTCTGGTCGATAGCAGAAAGTGCGCTATCTGGGATAATGTCGCTCCATGCCGCAACGGGAGTGATATGAAGTTTCCCAACCTTTGTTTTGCGAACCTTTTGAACTCCGTTGCCATCTGCGTCTAAACCAACATAGATAAATGTAAGTTGCAGCTGAATATCTCCAGCTTCAGAACTGAAGTTTGTGTCTAATGGTATTCTATATAAAAGATATTCCTCATAACCTTCTGGATCTTGAACAAGCTCAAGAGTGTGATACTCTTTTGACACAGGCAAAATATATTCTAGAATAACATTGAATAGGCTCATGTCATTTTCAGAAACTTTATATTCTGGAGAGACCAAGAAATTAATCTCGTCTACAAGCTTTGATCTTTGCATAATTACTTCGCGTCGTGAAGCGAATAAAGAATTATCTTCCTCTAAGAGAAATGTATATGCCATAATTCACCTCCAAAAACAATAATCTAAACAACAACTATTTCACTTTATAACCAGTAGTATATTCAATGAAAGCATGCGACTTTGCACGCTCTTCATACGATTTCTTGATTAAATCATAAGAAACGTCTACCTGACCATTTGTAAGACCGTGCTCGCTAATGATTTTATCGTACTCATCATGTAGCGCGAAAATGCGTTCATATTCCTCTTCTGAAATTGGAACGTCTATATTTATCGCACGGTTTGCAAATCCAATAATAGCGTTTCTTTTATTATCTATTTGAATATCAAGTACAATGTCTTTGATTTTCTCAAATTCATTCATACTATCATTCACCTTACACATCCATCCATCACGCTTGGCGATATTATCAGCACTATAATGCTCATTAACATCATTAAGCAGCGTCTTTACCTCATTCATCATCTCTGGCATCTTAGCAAGAGTTTCGCGTTCTTGCTTTTTACGAGCAAAATACTTCCTGAACTTAACGAACTCAGGAACGACCTTGCCGCACAATTCAAGTAATTCGCCAATGATGTTTGATATTGCAAAAAACACAACAACTGCAATTATAAATCCAATCGGTATATTGCAGTGCTGGCTTAAAAACTCCAAATAACTTAGCACATATAACACGCTCCTCAATAAAGGCATCCACGTGTATATGGTGCCTTTCCATAATCTAAAAATAACAATAAGAGTAGGGCGGGGGAGAGGTGGGGGAGAGGACTAATCTCCCGCCACCACTTGAAAATCTAATTCTATTGCATTCAACAATAGTCATTAGCATATAACCTCATTAATTAAGCAAACAGCTTAGCAGCGGTATTCTTTCCGCAGATACCATCGGCAGAAAGACCGTTCTTCTTCTGGTATGATTTAATTGCGGCAACAGTCTTAGCTCCATAATCTCCATCGCAACCAGCAGAACCAACAGAATAACCACGACAAACAAGCATCATCTGAACAAGACGCACAAGATTGCCATTAGAACCCTTTTTGACAACACGTGAACCCCAAGCAGCCTTGGAATTCTTGCCGAAAACACCATCGGCAGAAGCACCGATAAGCTTCTGAACCTGCTTAACAATAGCAGCCTCAGTCTTAGCGCCAAAGTCGCCGTCAACAGCAAGACCGCTGTTATACTTCTTGTTCATGTAAGCCTGAACTTCACGAACATCATCTGGCGTAGAATCATAAGAGGTAGAAGCGGCAGGCTTCACAACAGACTGAACCTTATTTACAACGGTTGTTGTTACGCTTGGCTTAGTAGCGTTAGTGCCGTCAATTCCATTTGCGATTGCAAGCGCAACACCTGCTGCGCCAAGCTTCTTGTATGCTTCTGCGTCCTTCTTAGTATCAACAAAGCACACCTCAACAAGCATAGAAGGCATCTTAGTTACCTTGATAACGGTAACGTTGTCGCGATTCTTACGACCACGGTCACGAAGACCGAGAGCCTTAGCAAGCGTAGCAGAAGTACGAGCAGCAATTGTCTTTGCCTTACTAGTAGAAGTAGTAAGAACCTCTGTACCAGTGCCGCCACCAGCATTCAGATGAATAGAGACAAAGAAATCAGCGCCTGCGCTGTTCGCACGATTAGCACGACCAGTAAGCCACTCGCTTGCGCTATCTTCAGGTGTTACGTCAATAACCTTGTGACCACGCGCCTTTAGCTCCTTGATTAGAGCTGCGCCAATCTTACGATCCTCAGTAAGCTCGTTTAGATAGCCATTTGCACCAGTGCTCTTAGGGCAATGACCCATGTCAACTGCGATCAACATAAAACATCACTCCTTATTATTGTGTTTTAGAAAGAGCTTCTACTACATCTTTGGAAGTAGTAGTTGCTGTAATGTTGGTAAGCTTGCTGCTTGCGCTTGCAGCGTCAACATATGCTTCGGCAGCAACGTAAATTGCAACTGATAGCATAGAACAAACCATACCAACAGTAGTAAGAGTATCATTACCAGTGGTGACACCCGTAATGGAACCACCAATGCTGCCAAGAAAAGCAGCAATTGAAAGCCATAACTTTCTAGAAGATAACTTAGCCAATAGAGTTTGCATTACGCATCAACCTCCTCATATTGCTTTCCATAATTCTCTTCATTAATCTCCTGTGCTAGATTTTCAAACTCTGAATCATTGTAGACTCCAATTTGTTCTAGCATTTGATTGTTCTTTTTCTTTCCGATATTTACGCCTTCCTTGGCCATCTTAAGTCTAGCAAGAGATACAGTTTCTGCAATGAACAGAGCTGCCGTTGCGAAAGTCACCTCTGATGGAAACCATTCGCCAACGATAGTGTAAACTCCTACCATTGCAACAAGATACAACACCCATGTAACATACATGAATGTAATAATAATAGTAGAGCCTTTAGGCTTTGCCATTTAAATCACTTCCTCTTAAATCCCTAATAACGATTTTAAATCTGCTATAGTTAGGGTAGTTACGCTGCCATCTGTATCAACGTATAACAAACTGCCAGCGTTATTTGTGCTTCCAGTTAAATCAGTGTATCTACCAGAAGTTGCTACGGCTGATAATCCGTCAATATCCGCCTTTGAATTTAATAAATTATCAGCCTCAGTTTTGCTATAATAATTAGTTAAATCATTGGCGCTATTTGTAATAAACAAACTATCGTTTTCAAGCTGGCTCAATTTTGTAGGCAATGATATTGCTTCGACTCCATTGCTATTATTAAACGACAATACTTGTCCAGATTTACTGGAATCTCCTACTAATGAAGTATATGAACCAGAAACGGCAATTGGGTGCAGGTTATCAATAACACCAGAATCAATTGTAACGCCAGTACCCAGCTCCAAACTGCGAGCCATAATACTACCGTTTACACGAAGTTCGCCATCGTCGTTAATAAGAAATACTTCTTCGTCGTTAATTTTAATGTTAATGACTTTAGAATCTTTTGGACTTATCGTAACTTTATTTTTTCCATGTTCTACAATAAGACCATCTTCATTAAACGTCATAGTGCCAACGCTATCTGCCTCTCCATCATTATTAGCATCGTTTTTGCTTGTAATTAACATGCCATTTCCATCAAATATCATGCTCCCAGACTCATTTTGGAATGACATATTCTCGCCCAAAACAAACTTACCAACAACAGTTTCAGCATTGATGC
>JAEIGA010017143.1_pt1 | contig 11033 bp, 7 predicted proteins | sample 9270691 | NCBI WGS metagenome assembly JAEIGA01 (sample SAMN17057246, study PRJNA624740) | gut metagenome | biome: biome; isolation source: fecal sample | host: Bos grunniens | place: China: Xizang | collected 2019 | reverse complement strand
TCTTGATGATATAGAGAATGGTGATGATAATGATGATAATTTAGCTAAATATTGGGCAGGGGATTGTGCTTATATGGAAGTTTCAGAATCTTCTGCCAACAAAATATATTATTACAATAGTGACCATTCTGCCATATTTAAATTGGGAGATAGAAGTAAATATGTGTCAAAGTGGGGAAGCGGACCATTGATGGAACATGCTCCGGGATATGGTCCATACTATGATATGGTTAATAGAACTTATTTTTTAAAATTAGAGCCGGAATATGTCGTAATAACAGGAGAATTAGTACCCGGTACCGGTACATATTTAAGAAATCAAGAATATCAATTTATGCAAGGCGAGTTTGACCCGGATAAATATATCTTTGAATGGAGTGTCACGGAACGTGAGCATGGTGCAAATGCGATAGCAAGTGGAAAAGCAAGATTAGATACCAAAGACGCACCACATATAGCTAAAATAACTTTTTTATCTGCCGGGTTATTCGATGTTCGTTTAGAGGTGTATGATGCTGATGAAATTTTAGTTGGAGTATTTACATGTCAATCTTATGTACAATAATATATTTTTATTATATTTGTGCAAATAATTATTATTTGAAAGGAGGTTTATATGAATAAGAAAAATTTATTATTGTGGGGGGTATTTGGGCTTCTAATAATGTTTTCGGCATGTGGAAATGATGAACCCTCAGGAGAAAACACAGAGCAAGAAAAAATCAACGAAAAATACGATTATACAGTAGATAAGCAAGATTCGGTTTTATTTGATGGAGGACAATATGTAGCAGCCACTACCGAATTTACCGATGCTGAAGCCGAAAGAGTTTTGCAAGGAGCTATATGGATGAATCGTGCTTATCCAGCATACGTTTATGATTCCTCAGGCAGAATAAAACGTATATCCGGTTATTGTGACACATATATGATGAAATTCTATGATAAAGGATTGTTTAAGAGTGTTATGGTAGGATTGGGATTCGATATAACTACCGCTTTTGATACTAATCAGAAATTTGAGTATTATGTAAAAGATAAAATCCTTTTTATGCGATATGTTTATTATGATAAATTAGGGAATATATATAGTGATACCAAAACAAAGGTTAAACTTGTCGCAGTGGATTCTACCAGAATAATTCTTGATAATAATGGAATAGGAGGAGTAGATTTACCATCGGTATTCCCGTCAGATTTTGATAAGAGCAGTGCAAAAACAAGACGTGTATGGACTGCTTACGAGGAAGAATAGCAAAAATTAAAAGGATGATGTGATGCGGTTAATATTGATACTATTAATTGTGCTGATTAACTTTTGTGGATATGCTCAATCATCTAATCACGAAAAGCGAGACAGCACAGCAGGTAAATCTCGTCTTGCAGCGGGTGTAAAATTAGGTAATGTAGAAGTAGTAGGCAGTCAAAAGTTTGGTATCGAGAGTTCACAGATGAGTGCAATTCAGATAAAGCCACTTCAAATAAAGCGAGTGCCTGTGTTTATGGGAACTCCCGATGTGCTGAAAGCACTACAAAAGCTACCCGGAGTTAATAGTGAGGGAGAGGGAACGGTTGGAATCTCGGTGCGTGGGGGAAATGTCGACCAAAACCTAATCACCCTAGATGGAGCCGCTTTGTATAATCCTGAGCATTTGAAAGGTTATGCTTCTGCTATCAATCCCGATATGGTGGGCGGTATCGACTTTTATCGCGGAGCCTTTCCGGCTCGATATGGCTCTCGCTTGTCGAGTGTTATAGATGTGAGCATGAAAGAAGGTGATTTCAAGAAATATCATGGCAGCTTGTTCTTGGGAATGCTTTCGGGTAGCGTTACAATAGAGGGACCCATTTGGAAAGATCGCACTTCATTTATGGTGGGAGGACGTATGTCGTATTTTGATTTATTGGCATATCCTATGTTAAAAGAAGTGTATGATAGTCCCAATAAATTACGTCCGTATTCCAACATGAAGTATTTTGACGTCAATACTAAATTTGTACATAAATTCAGTGAGGATAATAAAATTTCGGCATCGTTTTACTACGGGAAAGATAATGACAAAGCAGCTCCGACTGATAGCAGATATGAGGCCGGTTTAACACGTGATAACGGTAGATATGCACTTATTGCTATCCGTGAAGACAGTACCATCACTGATTGGAGCAATTTATGTGCTTCATTGAATTGGGAACAAAATATAACCAAGCGTTTTTCTGTTAATGCTATAGCAGCATATAGCAAGTATGATTATAGTATAATTCAAAAAAGCTACTATGATTCAAGACAAGTACATACGACCGGTGGATATGAAACCATACCTTTAGAGGAACGAAAACCATTGGATGATGAGTTTCTGCAAACTGAAGATGTTAATCAAAACTATTTCTCAAAGGTTGAGGATGCATCAATAGAAGGTAGGCTTAGTTGGAATCCGAATAACAAACATAATATACTTATCGGCGTGAGAAGTGGTTTACAGAGATTAACTCCGCAGGTGGAATTGAATAATAAATATTATTATAAAGCGTGTAGAGTAGGAGGTGACGGTGTATATTATACTTATGAAAAAGAGAATAACATAGATACAATAATGGGAAGTAGGCTGGAGATAAAGCAGTATACGCTATATGCAGAAGATGATTATGAACTGAACAGGAATATTAAGTTCAATATTGGATTACGCATGGCACTACATTCTGTTACCGGTAAAACATACTCTTCACTGGAACCTCGCATGTCATTGCGTTGGCGATTCTTGAATCATAATGCTGTGAAACTGTCTTATTCTCGCATGGCACAATCTACGCATAGGTTAGCTACCAATAACTTGAAATCATCGTCGGAGTTGTGGGTTCCCATTACGAAAGATATACCATTGATGAAGAGTGACCTTTTTGCACTTGGATACACATACGAACCATTTCCGGGCATAAGTGCATCGGTAGAAGGGTATTACAAGACAATGGATGACATAATCGAGTACAAACAAAATGCAAATTACGCATTAACTAAACGAGATTGGAGTCAAATGGTGGCAGTGGGGGACGGTCGTTCCTACGGCGTAGAACTACTGCTTGAAAAAACAACAGGCAATACGACAGGATGGTTAAGCTATACTTGGTCGAAGGCATTACGCAAATTCGATGAGGCAGGCAATCAATTAAATGGCGGCAGTGAATTTTATGCCAATAATGACCGTCGCCATAATTTGAATATTGTGTTGACGCATAAATTGCAGGCAGGGAAAAACTCTTTTTGGGAATTTAATGTGTCGTGGACCTATCAAACCGGTCGTCGCGGAACAATCCCTGTAGCTCAATTGTATGGTGGACGTTTTGCTTATTTTGATGGGATAGGGCGTTTTGATATTTTTAGTTCTGTCGCAACTAATTATCCGGTCCCTGCGTATTATGATAAACTTATGGATGAAGCTCATTTCTATGATGCTTTGAGAATGGCAATAAGTACAGGAAAATTAAATCATTATGTTTTACCTGCAGTTCATCATCTTGATTTTAATGTAAACTTTTCAATGAAACACAAGTTGGGAGAAAGCATAATAGGATTGAATCTTTACAATGTTTACAATCGTAAAAATGTAAATACTGCATACGTGGGAATTACTGAAGACAACAGAATGATATTGAAGTGTCAATGTCCGTTCCCTATAATGCCGTCGTTGAGTTATACGCATAAGTTTTAATATAGTTAGGGGGTTGGAGTTAGAAGTTTAGTGTTTTTAATTTTAAAAGATATGATAATGAATGTGCGAAATATATTGCTTATATTGACTGTAATATTGTCGTTATCGGCATGTGAAAAGGAGATAGATATTGCATCGGTCAATATAAGTAATCGCATTACGGTAAATGCATTAATAAGTCCTGATACAACGATTATGGTATATCTGACAGAATGTGATGATTTGGATTATTTTGGAACAATAGCATTAAGATCGGACTATACCAGATATAATACGGTTCACACTACAGGAATAACCGAGAATAGTCTGGAACTTTTGCCATATATATTGCCAAAAGCAGATGTTGAAGTGATTGTGAACAATGAAAAAACTTATCCATTGGTCTATAATCCGGAATATATTTCTTATAGTTGTGATTATGTCCCAAATCCGGGAGATGAAATCCAAATACAAGCAACATCTATGTGTAAAGATTCCATCGAAAAAAAAGAATTATCTCCAATTTTTGCTGTAACCCATGTGCCATCCAAGCCAAAAATAGAAATAATAGAAACCGAAGTTAAATATAAAGAAAGGGAATATTATGAAGTTGAAGACTTCGGTGCAAATGTTCTTATCTCCGATTATTATGGTTCGGATACGGTGATGAGTATAAAAATGCGAATAGAAGATCCCGGAGATGAAAGAAATTTTTATTGTCTTAAAATAAGAAGTGTAGGAGCTTATACCGTTTCAGATGGAATGGGTCACGTAACAACTTGGCATACATGGGCCGATATGTTTAGTTCAGGTGATGAGTTGTTTTATGATTCCGATTTGGTGAAACCTTATCGTTTTTTGCCGGCATATTTCTCAGATGTATTTGAAGATGAGTTGATAAATGGCAAAGAGTATGAATTAACAGTTGAGACGAGACTGAGACGAAATAGTACAGTTACTCCCTATGTAATAGTTGAATTGCAACATTTATCACCCGATTTATATTATTATTTGAAGGATATAGAGATATTCCGTATAAGTGATTTTGATTTATATGATAATCCTATACAAATACACACTAATGTGAGTGGTGGATGGGGAGTGTTTAGCTCGATGAACTTCGATACTCACATCATCCCATTCGAAACCAAGAGATATGAATAATTGAAATAGAGATTATTGGCTATTAGGGATTTTATCTGTATCTTTGTGCAGCATAAAATCCTTTTATTCTTTTATGCTGTAATATTTATTTAAGGAAATACATTAAAACGGTTTTAATATATGACATTTGAAGAATTAGGCGTCCGTGAGGATATACTGAAAGCAATAACCGAATTAGGATATGCTTATCCCATGCCGGTGCAAGAAAAGGTGATTCCACACTTACTAAATGAAAATAGTGATGTGGTGGCTTTGGCTCAAACAGGTACCGGTAAAACTGCAGCATTCGGGCTTCCGGTGTTGCAACGCATTGACACTAAGTTGAATCGTCCTCAAGCGCTGATATTGTCACCTACTCGTGAACTTTGTCTGCAGATAGGCAGTGATCTTGCCGATTACTCCAAATATATAGATAATCTGAAAGTTTTACCTGTGTATGGAGGCTCTAGCATAGAAAGTCAAATAAGAGCATTAAAAGCCGGTGTGCAGATTATCGTTGCCACTCCGGGCCGTCTTATTGACTTGATAAAGCGTAATACAGTGAAGTTGGAGCATGTTCACACTGTTATCTTGGACGAGGCCGACGAAATGCTTAACATGGGTTTTGTGGATGATATCAACGAAATTCTTTCCAATGTACCTGAAGACCGTAAAATGTTGTTGTTTTCGGCTACTATGCCTGCCGAAATTGCAAAGATTGCGAAGAATTACATGCACGATCCGCAAGAGTTTGTGATAGGGACGCGTAATGAGGGCGCCGAAAACGTGCGACACATCTATTTCCTTGTGCAAGCTCGTGATAAGTATCTTGCTCTTAAACGCATTGCCGACCACAATCCGAATATATATGGTATAATCTTTTGTCGCACGAAGCGTGATACTCAAGAAATTGCCGACAAACTGATAGAAGATGGTTATAATGCCGATTCGTTGCATGGCGATTTGTCGCAAACTCAGCGCGACACCGTGATGAAGAAGTTTCGTGATCGCAATCTCCAACTTCTTGTAGCTACCGACGTTGCAGCTCGCGGTCTTGATGTGAACGACTTGACTCATGTCATCAATTATGGTATTCCCGATGATATAGCGACATATACGCATCGTAGCGGACGAACCGGACGTGCCGGCAAAACCGGTGTGTCGGTGGCTATCATTCACTCAAAGGAAAAAAGTAAAATACGTCTCATCGAGAAACGTATAGGCAAGACTTTTGAACATCTTGAGGTGCCTAAACCGGAACAAATCATCGAGAAGCAGCTATATAACCTTGCCGATAGAATAGAAAAAGTAAAGGTAGATGAGGAGGAAATCGATAAGTACATTGCCGGCTTGAAGAAAAAACTTGATTGGCTGAGTGGGGTTGATTTGTTGAAACGTGTACTTTCGTTGGAATTTAATCGATTGCTTGAATACTATAAAGATGCTCCTATACTGGATATTCCTGTCACTGAGAAAAAAACACGAAACAGCGAACGAAAGGACTCGAGAGGTCTCACTCTTGACGAAAAGGATCGTCGTACTGCCGAGAAGGGGTATGAACGTGTGTATGTAAATTTGGGTAAGGCCGACGGATTTTTTGCCCCCAATCTTATCGAGCTTATCAACCAAAATACTAAGGGTTCGCGTATAAACTTGGGCCGCATCGATTTGCTTAGCAAATATTCTCTGTTTGATGTAAACAAAGGAGATGCGCATCGTGTTATAAGCGCATTGAAGAACTCCGATTTTTATGGTAAGCGTGTATATGCCGAAATAGCTGTGGTGGATAAGGATTATTCTAATGATGGTAAAGGTGGCAAGAAACGAGGCTCTCGCAGCGAGGTGAAGACGTTCCGTCATGAGGAAAAGGGACGACAACAAAAGAATTACCCGACCGATTTCACCGGAGGGCCAAAGGGACGTCGTAGCCGTAGCCTTTATGACGAAAATTCGCCCAAAAAGAAAGATAAAGGCAATAAAAACAGCGGTGGTAACTTTGATAAATTCATGAAGAAAAAGAAACAATGAGAAAAATCATTTTCCTTATATCAGTGATGTGTATGTGGTGTATGCCTTATGGTATGCAAGCTCGCACCATAAAAGATATTTTCCTTTCGGAGCCGGGTTATCTCATGCCGTTGTTGCCGAAAAGTGCTAAAATGGATATGATAGACTACCTAAGCGTGGGGCAAATGGCTGATGTGAATAATGCTTTGGGTAAAGGAACTCATTTCAACAAAGTTACTGATAGCTACATGTCGGTGCACATAAGCAATGGCAGTACAGTAGAGCTTTTGTTAATGCCTGTTTCAAAACGTGATACTATTGTTGTGGCAGTAACTACATTCTCATTGCCCGCCAAGGATAGTCGCATCGAGTTCTTTACTACCGATTGGAAAAGATATGTTCGCACAAAATCTTTTATGAAAGAACCTACGATGAAAGATTTTATCTCCATACCCAAAGGGGATAAAACAAAAAAGGAAACCGTGCTTGCCGCAATCGATTTCCCTGTGATACAATACCGCATAAACCCCGATAACAACACTATCATCGCTACTCATAGTTTAAAGGAATATATGAGCAAAGATGACTATGAGAAAATAGCACCTTATTTACGCGAATCCTTAGAGTACAAATTTAAGAATGGGATATTTTCAATGTCAAAATTCCCAATAAATTGGTCGGTGGTCCTTATTAGTGCAACAGGTTCTATTGTGGCATCTTTAATACCGTGCTTATTCTAAAGTTCGTTGAGAATCTTTTTCAATTCTTCATCGGTGGCAAGCAATTTAGCTTTACACATCTTCAACAGTTCAAGTGAACGTGTGGTGTAAGTTGATAGGTTGTCTATACTGCAATTTTCGCTTTGCATTTCTTTTACAATCTTCTCTAGTTCTGCAACAGCTTGCGAATAAGTCATTTTCACGTTTTCTTCCATAATATATAAAGTCTTTTTTTATTCGATAATTGATTTTATTTCGCCATTGGCAAGCATAGTTACAATTTTATCGCCTGCCTTAAGTTCATCGGCCTTAGTTATTGTTTTTCCGTCTTTCAGAGTAAGAGAATAACCACGTTTCAATGTGTTTTGAGGAGAAAGTATTGATATTTTCTCCTTTAACGAGTCCAAAAATACATTTTCGCGCATGATTCTTTGTTCTCCGGCCTGTTTCATGGATTGAAACAAGAATTTTAGTTGAGTCCTCGATGCTGTGATGTGATTTTTAACACTTACCGGTATCGATTGAGCAAAGTGTTTCAATTGAACATCGGCCGCTTCAATCTTGTTTTTTGCTACCAGAGGAATTGTGCTTCCGTAATAGGCAAGTTGCTCATTGGAATGAGCTATGTAATTGCGCACAAGCGAAATGATTGTATTGGATAAATCATTGATGTGCGCTAGTGCCGATTCACCACGAGAAATGAGCCATTCGGCAGCAGCAGTAGGAGTTTTAACTCTCATTGCAGCTACTTCATCAAGTACAGTCACATCGCGTTCGTGCCCTATACCTACAATAACCGGAATAGGGAATTGTGCTATATATGCAGCCAAATCGTAATTGTCAAAACAGTGCAATTCGCTAGTAGCACCACCACCGCGAATAATCACAACACAGTCAAATAGGTTGGAGTTTTCGTTAATTCTATCCAATGCCGATAAAATCGAAGGTACAGTGCGTTCGCCCTGCATAATTGCCGAGAATAATTTGGTGTAAAAGCATATTCCGGAGGCGTTATTTCCCAATTGGTTCATGAAATCGCCATAGCCGGCAGCACCTTCGGCACTTATTATTGCTATTCGTTGAGGAACTTCGCACCAGCTCAATTCCTTATTCATGTTTATAATGCCCTCTTGGGTGAGTCTGCGTATAATCTCTTTTCGTTTTAAGGCGATACCACCCACAGTGTAATCGGGATTTATGTTGGAAATAACAAGAGAAAGACCATATTGCTCATGGAAATTGGCAGTGACTTCGACCATCAGTTTGATTCCGCTTGACAGTGTCATACCGGTAACGTGCTCAAATTCGTATTTTAGACGAGCAAAAACATTTGCCCAGATAACAGCCCTGCTTTTTGCAAGGATACGAGTGTTGGACTCGTCTTTCTGAACCAACTCCATATAGCAATGCCCGCCACGCACTGCTACATCACTTAATTCGGCCGTAACCCAACAATGCTGTACATCAACAGACGAAAGCAATCGTTTAATTCTATTGTTATATTCCAATAATGAGATTGAGTCAAGTCCTTCCATTGTTAATTTACTTTTTCAATGTATTGTTCTAGAGGGTACCATAGGTATCCTTCCACGTTTTTTAAACCTATTTCGGTCAAAATATCTAAATATTCTTGTACCTGCTCCCGATAAGATGTTTTGTGAATATTACCGAATTTGTAATCAATCACAATAGTGCGTCCGTCGGGTGTTACTATGAATCTATCGGGACGACGTTTCCCCATTTCACTTATCACGCTACGTTCGTTATATACGCGGTTGCGTGAGTCAAACCACTCTTGCACCCTTTCATCTTCAAGTGCTTCAAGAATGGTTTTTCTATCGTCGTTATAACAATCGCGCGGAATAACGCCCTTTACACTAAAATAGTGCAATGCTATGTCTACGTCATCTTTATAACGTATTTTCTTGAAGATCTTATGTAAACGTGTGCCACGAGTGCGTTGCTCATTGTTGTATAAATCGGGGACAGTATATTCTATTTTTGTATTTTCTACTTTATACAAAGGCATTTTCTCTGTTTCGATTTTTTTACAGCGTTCACTTGTAACATGACCCTTAGCCCCTGCTCTAAACACGCCATCTTCCTGTAAAGGCAATATGGCTAGTAATGAATTCATTTTAGTGGGAGAGGTTTTATTGCCTGGAGTAGGAGTGAAAATGTATAATTCGTCAACGGCACGAGTGAAGCCCACATAAGTCTTATTCAAAGAATCAACAATACGGCTCTTACGTTTCTCCTCATAGAAATCAGCGAAGCCGGAATGTTCTAGATTCATATCTAACTTAGGTAATAATGGAATGATGGGTGGAATAAATTTCTCATCTAAATTGTCAAAGAAACCGCTATTGACGGCAACAGCCTTAGGTATCCATAGGACTTCTTCTTTTCCTTCCAAATCCCAATCGCAGAAAGGTAATATCACACAGCCGAATTCAAGCCCTTTTGATTTATGTATGGTGAGTACATTAATCGCATTTTGTCCGTCGGGCGAATTTACCGATATGTTACATCCACCACCGTCCCACCACTTTAGGAATTCATGAATAGAGGCGTTTTGTCGATTGGAAAAATCAATTACACAATCTTGGAATGCTTGAATAAACGCATTTTCATGCAACAAATCGTCTTGTGATATATTCTGTGCTATAATATGTTCTGTGATAGAAATTATATTGAATGATTCGGTGTTTTCGGGAAGTAGTGTTGACAACGACATAGTCATGGTGTCATCATGTGGAGTGACGGTTGCAAAACTCTGTTCAATTGCTACGCCGGGGTCAACATCATTATTTACCATCAATGACTCATAGTTGCGGAGTACTCGGTGCATGTATCCGTTAATATCTTTTATTTTAGAACTGTTGGAGTCGTTCTCGGTTTCACTATATATTATTTTTGAGTCAAAATAACGTAAATGACTTATTACAAGTCTCACAGCAGGTGAGTTGCGTAATAATAGCGATTCGTTGGATATTACATTAATTTTTTGCTTTTCATCTTCAGCTGAAGCATTATAGTCAAGAATGCATTTAATCACATCGGCTCCATCTGAATTGGTCTCGACCAATACCGCAATATCTTTATATTCATAACCTCTGGAAACAAGGTCATTAATCAAAGAAGGCAATCGTTCCAGTGCTATGTCTTTAAACTTTTTCTCAACCAAGTCATTTTCGTCTTGTGATTTCTCATCGATGAAACTCACTTCAACATATCCTTCGTTGTCGTAATGCTTGTTTGCCGGCAGTTCTTGGATTACATTGCTATATTCATCTCCGGCTCCAAGCATTGGCGCTATGTTGGAGAAGAAATTGTTATTAAACTCGACTACATGAGGGGTACTTCTCCAATTTATGCTTTTACCCTTATCATTTTGTTTTACGGTAAAGTGCTTTCCCACTTCTGTGCGTAACAAAGATGGGTCGGCATTTCGAAAACGATAAATACATTGCTTTTCATC
>JAEIGA010017142.1_pt1 | contig 11034 bp, 9 predicted proteins | sample 9270691 | NCBI WGS metagenome assembly JAEIGA01 (sample SAMN17057246, study PRJNA624740) | gut metagenome | biome: biome; isolation source: fecal sample | host: Bos grunniens | place: China: Xizang | collected 2019 | reverse complement strand
GTAGACAACAAAGCAAAATTAGTATTTTCAGTCTTCTTTTCCTCTGCCTTATAAGCATGGCCATTAACCGTCAAAATACCATTAGTATTTTCAGTAACAACCTCACCACGACCATTAAAACAGAACATACGAGTAGTATCACCATACTTCTTACTGGTATAATGAATTTTAGGCTCATAAATCTTCTTTTCAAAGTCCTCCCACACTACTGCGGGCAACTCAACACGAACACCAATATCTACTTGATTATTCTTTTGTTCAACATGATTTGCAGTACACCAATTACTGAAGAAACCACTTCCTACACGGCCTACTGCAAAAATAACCTTATCTACATAACAAGTCTTATCATTCTCAACATTTGTATTATAAATAACTACCTTCTGACCATTCTCACCCGTTTCTTTAACATCTACTACTTCACAGTTAGTTAAAATCTCAACTTGAGAATGATTATCTAAATAGTTTATCATATTTACCATTGTTTCAAAATTAGCATCTGTACCCAAGTGCTTACATTGAGACTGCAACATATGTAAATCATGCTGAATACAAATTTTTTTTAACTCATTGCTAGGCATAAATCTATCAGTAGTAGCACCAAAATTCACGAGAATACTATCTGCCTGCTCTATATAATCTATAACCTCAGACCTATCACGAATATCCTGAAGCCAACCACCAAATTCAGTAGTTATATTATATTTACCATCACTAAATGCACCTGCACCTGCCATACCCTCCATGATTGCACAATGCTTACACTTAATACATTGCTTAACTTGTTTTGTTAAAATAGGACATTTCCTATTAAGAATATCATTACCCTTTTCAAAAATAACAACTTCAACATCAGAACTCTTTTCAACAAGACGATAAGCAGCCATTAAACCACTAATGCCACCACCAATAATACCTATTTTCATACAAATACTCCTTAACCTATATTTTTTTATTTTAAATAAACCTAATTTACTGAAAATTACACGAATACACTTTTATTATACCACACTATTGATTTTTGTCAATATACTAAATAACAAAATAACAAGGGATAGAGGTAAACACCCCTATCCCTTACTAATTAATATTATAAATTCAATATTTTCTTTGCTTTATCAAGATGTTTTGCTTGTTTTTCACTACATCTACCTGTTTTTGATACTGTAGTTGCAATTTTTAAACTCAATTCAGGAACAGTTTTTACATCAGGATGACTAACAATTTGTTTAGCTAATTCAGTATAAGCCTTCTCATCAATAGAACTTTCAATAGGTTCTTCTACTTTTGAAACATCCGGTGTACCTAAACCTAATTGTGCAAAAGCATCATTAACATGCTTTAATTGCTTATCGCTACAACGCTTGTATCTACATACTGTTGAAACAATGCTTTGTAAATAATCAGGCAAACTACTAAAATTATTATGGTCTTTTACCTTTTCTGCTTTCTCTAAACCTGTTAAACCTGTACTATCTGGTTTATCAGTTAAACTATCAACTACATCCTTTATATTCTTTTTTGTAGGCTCTGGTAATTTTGCTACTTCACCCGCAAAATCTACAGTCAAAACGCCATACTTATTTAAGATAGTAACAATATACTCCATTTGAGATTTAAACACATAATAATGCTTTAAAATACCACCTATCATTACTATTTCATCAACCTCAAACTTTGTTAAATCCACTGTCTCCAAATTCTTAAAAATCTTATAAGCAACATCAAAGTGATTATAAATCAACTTATGATTATACATCTCTGCTCTTAAAGCCTCTGCAAATATTTTTTGCTTTCCATAATCAGAAGTAGAAGTATTTTTATACTCATTTACAACATCTTCAACTCCATCACTCCAATTTTGGAAACCTAAAATATTTAATTCCTCTATAAAACGAGCAGACTCTTCATAACCCTTTTGGAATGTTATATTCTTTAAAGCTTCTCTCTGTCTTATCGTAACATCAGAAGAATGACCATACTTTGCAGGATACTTCTGACGCATCTCATCAACTTTAACTTCAAAGAAATCAATATGCTCTTTTAAATACATTCTTAAAGTATCTAAATAAGGACCTTTAATTCTATTTTCACGCTCAATACGTCTTTCCTCTTCTCTTTGTTTTTGAGTACCCACTCTAACTATTTCTTTTATTCTATCAATATTCTCCTTTACATCCTTGAAAATAACAGAGTAAATCAATAAATGACTCATACCATCAGATACTTCTGTATTAAATTTTATACCCACTGTAGGAGAATAGTCTGAATACATATTACGAATCTTATATGCAAAAGTATCACAAGAAACTAAATCTTTACCATTCAAATAGTCATCAACATCAGAAGAAGTTCTATTCAATAATGCATAATACTTCTTAAATGTCATCTTACCTTTTGATTCTTTTAAAGCAATAAACACATTTTTATAAGCTTCATATAAATTCTTAAAAATATCAGAATTACTCAAAGATTCTTTCAAAATAATTTCAGGTAAATATTCATCAATTTTACCCATTATTGCTTTATCACCCATTGGTTTTTCATTATTCTTTATTTCTACTAAAACTTTCTTTAACTCTGCTGATTTATTATAATCATTTCGATAATCATTTATAAATTCATTAGCATAAATATTAAAGAGAATAAACTTTAAAAAGTCATTCATATCTTTGGTATTTAAATAACGAGCCAAAGTATCTTTTAATACATCTAAACTTAAATAAGAATATAACTTCTTTTCTTCACCGCCTTGCAAAGAATCAATATAAGTTACTTGAATATCTTTTAACATCTCAGAATATGGTTCTAATTTCTTATATACAGTCAATGCAAATAAATTCTTTTCATATAATGCTTGCTGAATTTTTTTATTACCTCTCTTTGATACTAATAACTCACAATAATCCTTAAAGTAATCCTTATTTGTTTTCTCCTTAACTGCTACTAAATCTTCATAGTCTGAATTTATATTACTTGCAGTCAACTTTTTACCTGCTGGTATTGCTATAATAGGTTTACTTAAATTCTTTTGCAATTCTAATAAAACAGAATACAATTCTTGTGCATCTTTTACAAAATTAGGGATAATATCTTTATATTTCTTATAAATTTCCTTATAAAAATCTTCATCTATATCCACTTTTTCTAATTTTGATTTAAGCGCTTCTGCACTATTTATAGTATTATAATATCTATTCCATTCTCTAGAAATATGAATTGTACCCTCTCTTGTATCCTTTGTTAATGCACACAAATAACGAGTTATTTCCCTTATACCCGAAGTATATTGTAAACAATGCAAGAAGTTTAAAACAGGTAATATAGATGCATTAACTATCTCTTTATAAGACTGTTGCATAGCATAATAATGCAAACCTATATCTACAGGGATTGTTTCAGGTGTAAATTCACCACTATTAAAACATTTACCTACTTTTGCTAATTTATCACCATCTACAACTGGAGTATTATCACGCTTATTTCTATAACACAGAGAAATTCTATCATCTACACCTTTTAAAGTATATTTAGAATAACCCTCTGATGTTACTACGGATTTATCCTCATTCTTCAAAACTTCTTTCTTTGTCATAAACAGTTTCATACAACGATTTACATGTTGTTTAATATCTGCACTATTAAAAGAAGTTTCACGATAACTCTTTGAGCGCAAGAACTTGTCAAACTCCTCCTCTGTCATATATCCTTGAGAAACCAATGAATAGAAATCTTTTAAATATAAAAGTTTAATCATTGCTGTTTCCCATTGTAAAACAGTCTTATGGAATGTACCAGCACCTCTTACACCCCAATATTCTAATTCAGGGTCTCTAACTTCTGCACCAATAGAACTGGCTAAATAATTTACAATAAAATCAGTAAAGGCTTTCTGTAATAAACTACTTTTAGCTAAATTATGACTGATTAACAATTCTTGTGCATACTTTATATAGTCAGGATGATGTTGTTTTGTTATTTTAGAAATAATAGAATTCAATTTTTTCATTAAAGACTCAGGAATAGGTAAACCTAAATCAATAAATTTTAAAGCATATTTAACATATCCTGTTGTATTTAATTGATTCTTATCTTCTTCTTTTAATGTTTTTCTCTGCAATAACCTTTCTTCCAAAGGTTTATAAATATCAGAGTCTAAATCAGCATTTAAACAAGAAATAATATGCTCTTTTACCCATTGCAATGGTCTACTTTCAACTGTACCATCTCCAAATTTAATAACACAATCACCATTTTTATCTAAAGTTACTTTACCATCTGGAGTCCATTTTAAAAGATAACTCATTAAATCTATTAAACCATTTTTATTATTTTCTAAAACAACTTTACCTGTATGTCCACCTAAATACTTATAATAATCTTCAAATTTATTCAACTCTACAACACAAGCTATCTTTTTTATATCTTTTAAGGTTTGAGCTTGAATTGTTCTCATTGAGGTTAAACTACCCTTATCCATATTAAAGAAATCAGCAGCACAATTACAGCCAAACCTTAAACATTCACTTGTTTTCTTATTTACTGCAAAATGAGCATAACGAACAGGACGAGGGCATAAATCACACTTCTGACCAGCATTCTTACCTGCATCAATCATACCATCATAAACCCAATCATTTAAGTTTATAGGACCACCCATAAACTCTCCTATTTTATTTATTTTTTCTTTTACTTTCTCATTTCTCTTTTGAATCTGCAATTCAACTGTACCATTAAGTTCTTTATACATTTCAACAGAAAAACCTTTAAAATAATTTTGCAATAATTGAACCTGAGCCGGATTAAATAAAGCATAAACTTGTTCACTATCATCACCTGTATAATGAGTTTCAATATGCTTATTTATACAAGCAACAAAAGTCTCTTTATCTTTTCCCCATTGTTCTTTATCCTGAAAAATATCATCATCTAAAAATAATAATGCCATTTTTTTTCACCTCTTTAAATTTAAATTGCTTCAACTTCTATTAAATATCTAATTCTAAACCTATTTTGATTATAAACAATATACTCATTATGCAATAATGAACTTCTACTACTCCCTAAAGTCTTTATAAAAGTAGATTTAGGTATAACTAAATCCTTATTATCTCCAATACCTTTTATATTACAACCCTCTCTAAAAGCATCATCTCCTACACCCATAACACTATTAAAACCTGCAGGAGATTGAGCATAATTTTTAGCATGTGGCTCCATCTTCATTTTACCCAATGCTACATCGCAAATAAACAAATAAAATCTATTACTCTTATTCTTTGTACCACCAAAACGGGAAGTAGAATACTGTAAAGATTTTGAATACTCACCAAAGTACACACCTGGTCCAAACATAGCACCTGTTAATTGAACATTAGGACCTAAATTACGAGGTAATTTAATATGTGTAGACAGTATACCATATAAATTTGCTCCTTTTGTTCCGTGGAATAAAGAAGTAACATTACCACAACTATTATCAAAATTAGGTGCATTCTTCTGATTTATCTCAAATACATTACAAAGCTTTGTTTTAAGATGATGGTTATGTAATTGCTCTCTTTTCATTTTTTCTTCTATCTCCGCAATTATACCTTTATCTGTAACCAAAGTTATATCACTATTTAATGCTTCATATTGTTTAGATATATCTACCTCATAATTACTATTCAATACTGCACTTGAAAGAGCTAACTCTAATGTATCTAATAAATCATACTGCTCCATAATTTTCTCACCTGTATCTAAAAGCCAATCATCTTGACCACTTTTTAAAATACGAGGGATTGTAGAATTATACATATTAGATAAAGTTACTATATTCTCAATTAAAATATTTCTATTTCTTTTAGCTGTTGCTAATTTATTTTGGAAAGTAGCAATTTGACCTAATATATCTCTACCCTTATTTATCATATTTAAATTTATCATACCCAAAGGAGTATCATTACGCTGAAAAGCTGCAGGATTCAAAGACTTCTTAATAGTCTGATTAGCCTCAAAATATATAGTTTGAACTAATTTTGCTACTTTTGGATTTATATCAGACTTATTTTCCTTATTTATAACAACAGGGTCTTTTAATTTAGCTGTACTTTTTTCTTTTATATCCTTGGCAACTTCTTTACTAACAACATTCTTTTTAGATACAAATTGCTTTGCTGCTTCACTACAATTAGGATATATAGATACCACTTCTACTTTGGAATAACCCTCTTGCTCTCTTTTCTTACATTCTTCTAAATATAATTTTTTTACTATTACTTCACTATTAAAACGCCTTACCACAATAGTAATATCAGAAGAACCTAAACGACCACTTGTTATAGCTAAATAACATAAACCATTACTCTGCAATATCTCTATATTCGCAAACTTATTACTCAATTTATTTGTCTTTAAATCACCCTTTGATAAAATATACGAACAAATTAAATGACAAGTTGCAGAAGGATTATCATATACACCATCCATATCTCTAATATTTCTTTCTTTTTTTGCTGGCATAACTATACCCTCCTTATCTCATATTAAATACTCATTAAGAAATTAGGCAAAGCATTCATTACAGGATTCCTTTCATATAAAAATTGAATTTTACCACAATCATTTATAAAATCTAAACGAACACCTGTATGTCTACTGGCTTCAAAAACTGTGGGTAAGCTATTCATACTTAAACCCCTAATCTCACACATCTTTGTTAAGAACATCTGAGCTGGTACACCATGAGTGTTTTCCATTACATAAGCAACTAACACCATTTTTGCTCTCTCCATTGTTAAATTTGGCATTTCCTTATCATCTACAATAGGATAAGAATTAAATAAACGTATATATTGCAATTTCATACTTGAATTTACCATATTTATCACTCCTTGTTATTTGTTATTTATCAAAAAATAAATATTTTTACACCTCTTTTATGCATTTAAATATTTATTTATGCCTCTCTCGATATAAAAAAATATAAGTAGTGTAATATGCTCAATGGCATTAAATTACACTACTTATAATTTCATTAATCTTAAAATTAACGAATATCCATTAAAAAATTTGGTAAAATCTCCATAACTCGATTAGAGTTATACATATTAGAAATATATTCAGGATTTTCTAAATTAGTTATATCATAACCTGTAAGTTCACAAGCTTCTTGAATATCAGGAAGTGCAGAGGGTGTCAAACCTCGTACAAAGCACATCTTATGTAAGAACATCATAGCAGGGACATCATGAGTCTGTTGCATCAAATATGCAGAAATAACCATCTTTGCTCTCTCTAACGGTAACTGTGGAATTCTACCTTTTTTTACTACAGGATAAGCATCAAATAAATCCAAATATCTTATTCTCTTATCCATATTTATAGTTTTCATACGAAACACTCCTCTATAACATAGTCTTTTATCACACAACTATTTCATAGACTTGTATCCTCTAACTATATTTATAATAATAATTTATATGTTGTTTTTATGCATATCTGTATAATTTTTATGTCTAATTTTTATTTTACTGCTCAATATAAAGTATATTTATCTTTTCACCTTTATACCAAAAACCTAAGGTTAAATCCACATCTTTAAAAAGTATACTCCCTGCTTCCTTTGTACCCCTATAATGTATTTCTTTTAAATTATCAAGATGATTTAAAAATACATCAACGTCTAACACTTCTAAATTTTTAGACAATTCTAAATAATACAATTGTTTAGTACATCTAAAAACAGATTCTCTAATAATTCTTACATTATCAGACATCTTTATTCTTTTTAAATAACGATTGCCATAAAAAGCAAAAGAAGCTATCTCTTCTACACTTTCTGGTATCACATATTCTTCACCCTTCTTACCCTCTGGATAACGAATCAACACTTTCATATCCTTACTAAATAAAACACCATCTACATCGCAAAAATAAGGATTATCAGGATGTACTTTTATCTTTACCAACTCTGGACACTCCAAAAAACGAGCATTAAAATATCTTAAACCTTTACCTATGTAAATAACCTCTAAATGATAACACTCATTAAATGAGTCCCTTTCCATCTTTTCTACAGTATGAGGAATAGAAACAACACACAACTCATCACAATGGAAAAAACCATCTTCTCCTATAGAAGTAATAAGATAATCTGTATCATTATGCTTAAAAGTATCAGGAATAATTTGTTCAAATGTAGGACTATCCTCATAGTAACGGCTATCTTTATTTTTTACACCATAGCCTATTAAATGTCGATTATGACGAGTCACTTCAAAAGGCACATAATCTACACCCTCTTTGATTGTTTCTTGAGGATACTTAAAGGGATAAATAGAATAACAATGCCTAACATCAAAATCATAACCATAATCCGGATTCTCATGACAAAACCATAAATTTTCACAAGACATACAAGGCTCATCACCCCATTGTTTTGTTATACAATCATCAGTAAATAAATCCCAATTAACTTCTTTTTCTAACATACAAATCACCCCTTACTAAACATACTAAACTAAGAACTCAATAACGAACTATCGCATCACCATATTGAAAATTCTTAAAATAAATCAGACCATATTGCTCAAATTCTTGCAACTGTCGATATAAAATATTATACATAGAAAGAGCAATATTAGATACTGTTGTATCATTACTCTCCATCAACCTATCTATATCAAATACAGAATCTTGCACAATACTACCATTGGAAACTTCAATAGCAAGAGTCATATTTCTATCTGAATATATTCTAATTTCATAAAACAAATCATAGTCATAAATAGGTTGAGAAAAAGACCAATAATTTGCAAAATCCACAAAACCTAAATTTCTAAGATTAGCAATAGTGTAAAAATTAGGATTTACACAAATTTCCATATTTGTATTATACTTATTAAATCTCATCTTCTCACCTTCCATTCTTTATAAAGAAGTTCGACTTGCTCTTTTTCTTCTATATTTTCAATAGGTATATATAAAAATTCAAATTCCTTTGTTGTTCTCATTTTAACATTTTCTTCCCAAGTTCCACTTCCAAAGAAATCAGAACTATAATTATTCTCCATTAAAAAATTATAAAAATCATTTAAAACCCTTAGATGTTCCTCCTGAGTCTTAGCACCACTTACTGAAAATTCAAAACCCCTACCATTTATAACTGATACCATCTTTTCTGTTCTAATATCAAATTTTTCTTTTTTATTTACAACATATTTTAATGAAGTACGCATAATTAGACTCCCCCTTATCCTTTAATTATAATACATTTTAATTCAAAAGTCAAATTTTATTAAAAGCCTTGATAAAAATCAAGGCTTTTTATTATTTCTTTTCAATTTCTAAAAGTATATACCCATAAGGCACTGTGTCATTCATAGGAGCATAATTAACAATTTTTATTTTTCCCTGCTCAGTACCTTTATTAAAATTAAATTTATACTTCATACCTATTGTATTTGCCACTTGTTTTAATTGGGAATCTAAATTAAGCATATATAATAACAATGCACCCCTTAAATTGCCTACTACTAAATTTTCTGTACCCAAAAAGAAATATTTTTTCAAGTTTATACCATTATCCCTTGCATCTCTTACAAGATTCCAAATTTGTGTATTATAATAACTATCTCTTTCAGGATAAGTTGACTTATTAGAACAATATAAAGTTAATTCTATTTCTGCATTGCATTCCTTTGCTATTTTCTTAAATTCACTTAATTCTGTTTCAAATCCCTTCTTCAAATAAGGAATTACTAACTCAACGACACCATCTTTTACACCACGAATATCTGGTGTTTGACCAAAACTTTTTCTTACTAAACTACTAAATTGTTTAGAAACCATTTCAGGTACATATACAGTATATATAAAAGTAGAAATTTCAACTATAAATTGATTATCCCCTAAAGAGTCTATCTTAAAACACTTCTTTAAATTATCTGTCAAATTAGAACTGAACTTATAACTCACATATTTAGCATCAATATGTAAATGAATATGCTTTACTGTTTCAGATTTATTTGCTTTTTCTATTCGATTATCTTCAATTATAGGTATCTCCCAGTTTATACCACGAATAAAAGCACCATTAACAACCGAAGCATTTAAAATCGGTTTTGAACTTAAAAAATAGATACTTTCTTCTACTCGCATATTATAAACATGTCCTAATGTATCCACAAATCTATAACCTGCTAATACCCCATTTTCATATATTGAACCTACAACTGTATAACAAACTTCATTAGCTATTTTATCTAACGCACCTGTTGTACCCATAATCTTTTCGCCTTTTAATTCTGCATTTTGCAACCTAAAATTTGAATTACCTTGCATTAAATAAATCAAATCTTTTTCACTAATATCTCGTATATTATTCTCAACAGTTTTTGTATTATACAATCTAAAGTATCTATCATTATTTAATTTCTTTACGCCTACTATAAAAATTGCCATAGTTCTCACTCCTATTTATTAAGTCTATAATCTTAAACCAATTCTTACTTAAATAACTAACTTAATCAACCATAGCAAAACAATATGACAAGGATAAAAAGCATAATAAAAATATTTAATATACTTATTATAGAACCCTTGTTTCTCAGTATAAAACCAAATCGGAATTAAACTTAATACGGCTAATTTTTGTCTTATGTAATATATACTTATACCAAATAACTCATATTCATAAGTAGTACCACCCAACATTTTAGAATTTATATAATAAAGACAGATAAATTGACTTAACATTAGATACCATTTTTTACCTCTAAATATATAAAAAACTAAAACAGTTAAAATACCCGCATAATGATAATCACACGAAACAATCACACCTAAAATAATAGCTAAAAAAGATATAACTATCAATACCAATGAACGAATATATATTTTTTTATTCTTTACTTTTTCCATTATCCAAATCAAGCATAACCCTATTAAAAAAGTCCACAAAACATTTTGAGAACTCTAATAAAAAATAAGCCCACTCTTCATTAAATTAAAAGGTATCTCGGAAATCAAAGCAAAAATAAATAACCT
>JAEIGA010017141.1_pt1 | contig 11034 bp, 23 predicted proteins | sample 9270691 | NCBI WGS metagenome assembly JAEIGA01 (sample SAMN17057246, study PRJNA624740) | gut metagenome | biome: biome; isolation source: fecal sample | host: Bos grunniens | place: China: Xizang | collected 2019 | reverse complement strand
TGTGATGAATGGAACGAGTTTGTTCCGTTTGAAGTTTGGGCATTTAAAAATGGATATGCAGAAAATTTGACCATTGACAGAATTGATGTAAATGGTAATTATTGTCCCGAAAATTGTCAATGGCTTACAAGAAGCGAAAACACGAAAAAGAGTTGGAGGGATAAGCGTGTCAAGTTGTAAAGATTGTATTTGTTATGAAATTTTGTGTCGAGACACCTTACAAGAAAATGAATTGAAATTGTGTCGGTATTTCAAAAACAAAGCTGACTTTGTGGAAGTGGTTAGGTGTAAGGATTGCAGAAACCGAATTGAAAAGAATTGGGCGAAATGTGCAGGCAGGAAACCTGATGACTTTTGTAGTGATGGAATACGGAGAACGGAAATAAAAGAACGATTTTAAGGAGTGAGAGTATGGTAGATATTTATATTGATGATGTTAAATGCACAGAGATACACAATATAAAAGAAGGATATAGAATAGATTTCAAAAATCAAAAAGACGAACACTTGTGTCTTGTGTTGGATGAAGAAAGTTTTGTTGATTTATACAGTCGAATAAAAAGACGATGCGAAACACAAAGTCTTATCCCAATAAATAACGAAAAGAAAGGTGAGTTTTATGGATTATAATATAGGTTTATATAGCGTGGTTTTTGCTTTTGCGTTTATGTTCTTGTTTTCTCAAATAGGCATAAAAGTTGAAAAATCTCAAGAATTAGATTTTGGAAAACACTTTAAACCCAAAATGCACTTTTTTTATGAAAAGTGTTCAAAGTGTGGAAAGAGATTAAAACACTATCATTGGTTTTGGGGAAAAGGTGATTATATGGGGTGTGATGTTGATTATTTAGGAAACACAAAATGGTTTTGTAAAGAATGTGATGATGAGAACAACAAGAATGTTCTGCATCGGATACCAACAAACTTACAATAAAATCGCAATTCAAAAAGGAGTGATACATAATGAAATGGACTGATGTTAAATATGGGTTGCCTGATAACAACAAATCGGTTTTGTGTTATTGTCAGAACTCTTCAACAATGGGCGAAACAAAAACTATAGGTTCATACGCAAACGGAGTGTGGTTTTTAGGCGATGGAGTAATTGGACAAGAATATCCTCGTCATTATTGGAAGGTAACTCATTGGATGCCTTTACCTGAATCGCCAATACCAACGTTAAGATTTTGTCCAAAGTGCAGATTTGTAGCGGTATATGATGAATACCAACAAGATGGCGTTAGAGTAAGATGCACGCATTGTGGAAACAAAACTGATTTTTATAGCAACCAAAAAGAGGCAGCGGAAGATTGGAACACACGCACACAGAAAGAGGGTGAACAAGTTGACAGATGAACAGATTGTTAAGGCTTTGGAGTGTTGCGGACATCAGGAAGAGTGTACCATTTGTCCGCTTGATGATATGGGTGGTATAGACAAATGTCTGCACACTTTATTATTAAATGCTCTTGACCTTATCAACCGACAAAAGGCAGAGATTGAGGAAAAAGACATCGAGATAGACATTCTGATACGGAAGAAAGAATCTTTGTGCGATGAGATTTCCGAGTTGAAGGCAGAGGTTGAGAGGTTGGAAAAAATCCTTGATAAAAGGTGTGATGTATGCCCTGCGGTAACAACTGCAATAAAAGACTTTGCCTATAGGTTGAAAGAAAGTTTTAGAAAAAATTTAATGTTGAGCAGTTATGTAAGAAAGATGGTTGACGACCTTGTAAAAGAAATGGTGGGTGATTAAGTGGCTATAAGCGAAAAACTTTTAAAGCCAAGAATTAAGCAAAAATTCAGCGAAGGAGTTGAGCAGATGTATATTTCACCTATTGAGATAATTCAAGTGCCTGTTGAATTCAATAATACTATAATGCGGGCGGAAAAGCAGTTGAACAAGGAAATAGAAGAACAGGTATATAAGGCGGTAGCACAATGCGAAATCGTTGTTGACAAAGAAGAACTTATCAAGGCTCTACAATATGACCGAGGACAGTATGTAAAAGGTTATCAGGATGGATATAAAGACGGAGTCGAAAAGTTTGCCGAGAAGTTGAAGGAGCATTTTCCGTCAATTACAAACGCAATTGATTTTACTGTAGAAGAAATGTTAAGTTGAGTTATTCGCTTTAAATAATATTATGGAGAATAACTTTTGGTTTAAGACGAATAAGGAAAGGTGAAAAATATGTTTTCAAATGAAATTATAAAAATACTTGATGATTTAAGCAAGAGAATGGGTATGGCGATTGATTGGAGTGGCAAAAACATTATGCCATATCTTGAGGAACTAATGGGTAGATTTGTGCAATGGGAAATCTCAACTTCTATTATTTGGGGATTGTTAGCTGTTGTGCTTTGTTTTTCGGGATGCTTGCTTCTTAAATATTCTTGGAATCATATAAATGAATACTTCGGAGATATTGACGAGTGGGCATCTTGGGGTGTGGCTGTGTCTGTTAGTATGATACTTGGTGGAATAATTGTGTTGCTTACACAATGTTTTGATGTTTGCGAAGCCGTATATCTACCCGAAAAGGTGGTATATGACTACATAAGTAGGTTGATTGCGAGTAAGTAAAGGTTAGGTGATTCAGATGGCGAGATTCCCGGTGTATTCAAGGCATAGGAGAACAGAACCACCTTGCAAGGGGTGTGAAGAGCGATTTGTTGGTTGCCATTCAGGGTGCGACAAGTACAAAAGTTGGAAGGCACAGGAGTTAAAGCGAAGTAAAGAAGCCTACCAAGTGTACATAACCGAAAAGGTGGCAAATGATTATGTGGTTCAAAAGATAAAAGATATTAAGTTGGGAAAGCGGTGATTGAATGTTAATGCTGATAGGATATGCGATGGTGTTGGCATCGCAGATTATATTGCTAAACACTATTGAGTATGATTGGCGGTATTTTGTAATATCGGTGTTGTTCCTGATAGGTTACGCATTGGTATTTTATAGAGTTAAAGGAGATGGTTAAGTGGAAGATAGATGTTTGATATGCGGTAAAATTGTTCCTGAAGGTACACAGGTGTGTGTGAATTGCGAGAGTGAGAGAAAGCATAACCAATCATTGGCAAGGGCGATATTTGAGGATATAAAAAGGCAAAATGCAAAGAACCAATCTGCCAAAGCTGATTCAGGTAAGCCTACCCTTTCGCTTGTGCCGAAGGAGATTATCTATGAGGTGGAAAAGGTCAGAAGCTTCGGTGTGAAAAAGTATCACGATCCCGACAATTGGAAGAATGTTGAGATGGAAAGATATCACGAAGCATTATTAAGGCATACTTTGGCTATATGGGATGATGTTCAGGCAAGGGATAAGGAAAGCGGTCTGCTCCACCTATCACACATTGCTACAAATGTTGCCTTTCTGCTTGAGATGATTAAGGACAAGGAGTGATTGCGAATGATACACGAATTGAAGATTTATCCTGAATATTTTGATGCGGTTATAAGCGGTAAAAAAACTTTTGAAATACGAAAGCACGATAGACCGTTTAAAGAAGGAGATTTGTTAGCATTGAATGAGTATGATGGGAGGAACACTTATACAGGAAGAAGTTGTCTTGTGTATGTTGATTTCCTTATGAATTCTCCTGAATATCTTGCAAAGGATATGATTGTTATGTCAATAAAGCCTTGTACGGTTTATCGCCACACAGAACCTTTTAATCCAAACAAGTTGAGCAAAGACTATTCTGTGCCATTGGCAACCCAAAAGGAGTGATGCCTATTGTTCAAGAAACGAAGGGGTATTAAGTTACCCTACAACAAGCAAGGACTTATTTACTTCACTTGTGTAAACCACAGGGAAATGCCTGACGATGTTCAGCAGAAGATTGTAGACCTCTGTAGCGAGGTCGGTGGAGAATACGCAGAAGCTTTGTATAAGGTGGTTACTGACAGTAACAGAAGTATTCGCAGTTTGGCGATAGAATACCATATAAGTGAAATGAGTTTGTATCGTTATCGCAAAAAATTCTATGAATCGTGGGGAAAAGTCCTGTAGGAGCGAATAGAAATTTTCCTGACATACATTCGGTCATAAAAAAATTTCTGTTGGATGCAAAAATTAAAAGACCTCTTATTTGAGGTCTTTTCTTATTAAGTCTTTTATGTAACCTTGTTTGCTTGGTTGCTCTTCTAACTTTTTTAAAATGTCTGCATCGGTTGGGTAAAACTCAATTGTCATCTTCTTAACTTTATCGTTGTACTTTGCCTTTGCTCGTTTTCGTGCTTCGGTTAATGGTGGCATATTATCACTCTCCAATCAATTATTCTTCAAGTAAATTAGTTAGACTCATATAGCAATATTCTTCATCTTCTGATAAAGTGCTGCAATGTGTTTCGCAATAACGAGCCACATCTTCTTCTGTGCCTTCTATGTATCCTACTTCCTGATAACGATAGTCAGGCAGAGTTACTTTTGAAACTAACCATATTTTTTTCATTTCAATTCACCTCTTTGATTATGTCCATCCTTCTTGTTCTTCCATTGTTGAATCAAGCAATTCATTAAGTCCATGAACTGTGTCCACTCCGTTAATGTGAGAACCATCATCAAACATAAATCCATCGTTTAAAATCATAATATATTTTGATGGATGCCAATCAGGATAATCCTCTGCCTCTTCTTTAGACCAATCGGGATTTAACTGAACCTCGTATACTCTTTTGTCTTCTCGAATTTGCTTGAGTGTTTTCATAGTCCATTCTCCTTTGTATTGATTTTACAATATTTTTTTTGATTTGTAAAGGGGTATTAGAGGATTATTCATCCTCTAATAAGTCTTTAAGTATTCTTCTGTATTCTGATTCAGGCAAATATGCCTGTTCGCAGGTGTAGTTAATAAAGTGCTTGTCGCTTATGTTTTCTTCTCTGCTTTCGCTTAACAGTACAATTAAGTTGTAGATTATATTGTCTTTATCCATTGTTTTTACTCCTTTACTAACAACTGACTACTCCGTCATATCTGTAGAAACACACTCCCCAAGATTCAGGGAAGGCTTCATATACCAATTGGTCTACATCCCATTCAGGACAAGCATCACCTATCAAATCTTCTTCGGTTTCATATCCTGACGCTTTCATATCTTCCAACGAAGAAAAGCCATAAGCCTTATATGAGTTTTTGAACTCGCAAATTTTCTCTTGGATGTCATCTGCGGAAACATTTGGGTTCTCCACCTGAAGAACTCCGTAAAACACATCATAGTCTGTGCATTCAACTAACTGTAAAATCATAACTCTACCTCCACAATTTCAAATTTGTCTGTTCTGTACTCTTCCATAATCGTGAGCAACTTGTTTAAGCTTCTCTGTGCATAACCTGATGTCTTAAATAACATACCCGGTCTTAACTTTTCTCTCTTAACCCAAAAAGCTTTGTGCTTTTCCCAATGGTTAACGAGGAAATAAGTTCCCTCGTCTGATGTGCTTTTAATTGTAAAGCCTTTCATTCGTACCATTCCTTTCTCACCTATCTCATCAGTACAAGGCGGTGAACCCTTGCAGACCGCACAAGGCGGTTTCGATTAATCTGTTGTTCTGTAGTAGTATGAAAGTTCTTCTCCCTGAAGAGTTGTTGTGGCAATCTCGCAAGCTTGCATCCACAAATCGTTATACACTCTTGCGACTTTATCGTTGTGTTGGTAATGCTCCCATATCTTCCAATTAAGTGCCATTACGAATTCGGTCAGGTAAATGTAACCGAGTGCCTGTGCAGTTTCTAAACCTCTTTTGTAGGTATCCTTTATTGCAGAGATACCAAACATATCTGCAATTGAGAAATCCTCGTAGAATGTGGTTTGTGGCTCATAGCCGGTCATTTCTTTAATGTTCCAAGTTTTAATGCTTAACATAATATCTTCCTTTCAATATTTTGTCGGTTTGGCTATAGGGGTTTGTGACCTTCTGCCTGACCGCATTACCGAGAACCGAAGTCCTCGTCACTCTGCATATCCACATAAGTTTGCTTGGTGTTCTGCCTTTACTATGCTGATTAAGTGTTCTACATTTACTTTGAAGTCTGTTCCATCTTCATCGGTGAAGTATGCCTTTGCTCCGTCAAACTGTATATCGTCAATGTCGGCTATGGAAATAACTCCTAATTCATCCTGATATGTAACTATCATATTACTTGCTCCTTTCAAAATATAAAGTCTGTATAAACCTCTGTGTCTTTCTTAAATGCTCTATCTGATGATATGTCGCTGAATTTTGTAGCACAGTATTTTCTTTCGCTTCTGTCGTATCCGTCATATACGAATACCTGACTTTCTTTTGGTTCTGCAATAGGTTTTACTGTGAAGTAATCACCTTTCTTTAATTCCTGAATTTTCATTGTCTATTCCTCCTCATTATTTAACAACCATTTAATGAATGATTGTTTTGTTACTATTCTTCTTGCAACTAAAGATGCAACTAATACTGTGAAAGTGTAAGTGATTATAAAGTTCATTTTTCATCTTTCCTTCCGTTTTTTTGGTGTGTACCTCGTGGGGTACATCTGTATAATACCACAAGGGGTACAAGTTTGTCAATACCTTTTTTGAAAAAAATTTAAAAAATTTTGAAAAGTTGGTGATAACTGCACGATGAGTGGGGTTACAATACATCTGTAGAATGAAATAATACTATTCTTTTCTTTTTTCAACGGAAGGTCGGTTGGCTTTCCGTACTCCCTTTTATATGTGGGGAAGAACTAAAAGATATATAGTATAAAAAAACAGCCGAGCGATGTTCCTTATCCTTATGTGTTAAGGTTTTGTAGTTCAAAGATATTGCGATTTGGTGTAATCGGTAAGCACACAAGACTTTGACTCTTGCGGTATAGGTTCAAATCCTATAGTCGTAGCCAACTGTCCTATGAGGCAGTAGTCATTTTTTCTTTTATTACATAGTATTTGAAAAACAAGTGAGTGGAGTTTTATCCGACGAACTGGAGTTTTAGAAACTCACAAAATATACACCACTAACTCAATGGTGAGAGTACCCGGCTTATATCCGGTTAGTTCAAGGTTCAAGTCCTTGGTGGTGTACCAAAACCCATTTGAAGTTAATAAACATTGTTACTCTGCAGATAACACAGACATTTATGTTTTCCTGACATGGTTTTTCAGAATGTCAATCTTAAGATTTTTAAAGGTGGTGAACAGTTAATGGCACAAGGTAAAAAGACTGCTCCTGAAGATATATATAAGATAATGACAACTTATGTAATTACACATAATTACCGAGAAACTGCAAGAACATTGGATATGCCTTTTTCCACAGTAAAAGATATTGTGCAGAAGAATTGGGATAAACCTGAATATGTGAAACTCCGTTCACAAAAAGAGCAGGAGTTTTCAGACAAGGCATCAGAAATCATTGATAAAGGCTTAATTCTACTACAAAGACGAATGAACAGAGCCATTAACGAGGAAGAAAACCTTGATTTGCTCATAGATGAGATTTTCGCCACAGATAAAGAAGAATTGACACAAGATGAAAAGAACAGACTTGTAACGAAAATCAGGGCAATGCAACTACAAGATGTAAAGGCATTAACAACTGCAATCGGTACATTATACGATAAAAGAGCATTGGCAAGGGGAGAAACGACGCAAAATATAGATTTTGCGACAAACTTTGACATTGGCAAACTTATGGATATAGCAGGTTATACCAAAAAGGCGGATGATACAGAATGACAGACGAGCAGAAACTCGCAATAGCACTATTAAGGGAGTCTTATGGTGCTTATTGTTATTTTGTGCATAAGGGTAAGTGGATAGATACAAAGTTCCACAGGTTCTTGGCTGACAAGATACAGACCTTTGTTGAAACCGAAACAGGCAATCCATACGATATTTTGGTATTAAGTTGTCCACCTCAGCACGGAAAGAGTTTAACAGTTACTGAAACCTTTCCTTCGTGGTATGTTGGGAAAAATCCTGACAAAAGATGTATCATCGCTTGTTATAATGACGATTTTGCAGGTAAATTCGGAAGAAGAAACAAAGCCAAGATTGACGATTACGGCAGACACATATTTGATATAAGGCTTAAAAAATCCTCTGATAGAGATATGGAACTGCAAGACCATAGCGGTTCAATCATTACAAGAGGTATTATGTCAGGTATCACAGGTAATAGTGGCGATTTGATAATTGTTGACGATCCTATCAAGAACAGACAGGAAGCGGATTCACCTACATATCGTGAAAGACTGTGGGAAGAATGGCAGAATTCCATTAAGACAAGAACACAAGCAGGGACAAAGATAGTCATTATTCAGACAAGATGGCACGAAGATGACCTTTCAGGCAGAGTTATTCGTGAAGAAAATAATGTTGAAGTGATTAATATTCCTGTTGAAGCCGAAGAAAACGACATACTCGGCAGAAATATAGGAGATGCTCTTTGTCCTGAAATAGGCAAAGACAATAAATGGTTACAAGCATTTAAGGAAAGTTATAAGACATCGGCTGAAGGCGGTATGAGAGCGTGGAATGCTCTTTATATGGGCAGACCTACATCGGCAGAAGGTAACATTTTTAAAAGAGAGTGGTGGCAATACTACAACAGATTACCTGATAACATTCAACTTGTGGGAATTTCTGTTGATGCCACATTCAAGGATAGTGATACATCAGACTTTGTTGCTATTGAGGTTTGGGGAAAGTTGAACAACAACTATTACCTGATAGACCTTATAAAAAAGAGAATGGATTTCCCTGAAACATTAAGGGCAGTTCGGTATATGGCTGACAAATATCCACAGAAGCACTCCATATTGGTTGAAGATAAAGCCAATGGTAGTGCCATTATATCTATGTTAAAGCACGAAATCGGTGGAATTATAGCAATAACACCAACCGAGAGCAAAGTCGCAAGAGCAAATGCCATAACAGGCTTTGTGGAAGGTGGAAATGTATATCTTCCTGAATATGCCGACTTTACAAGTGAATTTGTAGAAGAGTTTGCAAGTTTCCCCAATGGTGTACACGATGACCTTGTGGATGCTTGTACTCAATTTATAAATAAGTTCAAGTTCTATCAGGCAGACTATGTAGAAGATACAAGGTCAGACTTTGAGAAGCAACTTGAGAAGTTCCGCAATAAGAGATTAAGCGGACACCATAAATCAAGAAGGAGTTATTACTGATGGTTATTAAGAAATTCAGAAGAAAATGCGATGTCAGAGGATGCAAGAATACCGCAAATGTATACATTGTATCCAAATACAAGGACATCGGAAACAGTATTGCGATTTGTACAGATTGCTTAAACGAAGCAAAAGCGTTGATTGATGCGAAAGAGAATGTAACCACATCTTCTGTTGCTGAAGTAGTCCCTGAACCTGTAGAGGTAATCGAAGATGATAAGACAGAGGAACAAGCGGTGACAGAAGATAGTGTTACCAATGAGGAAGCGGTAATTTCTATTATAGAGCCAAAGACAGAGCCACAGAGCAAGAAGAAAACAAGCAAAAAGAAATAATGGTGATGTAAATGAAAGACATATTGCTTATAGCCTTGATAATGGCAAACATAATACAAGCAATCATCCATTTTGTTGAGAGAAGGGATATGCTTAACCGCATAATGTGTAAGGATTTAACCGAATACAAGCAAAGCGGTAACCCTCCGAAGCAAGTCCCTTCTGCTCACGATAGAACATTAAGCAGATGGCGAAACAAGGTAGGTGATGAACAATGAACATAAGATACAGTCCTCCTGTCAATGGGATTGTGGCGAGTGTCGGCAGTCTTTTTGGTTTGAATGGCAAAAAGGATGGTGCAGATGCCATTGATACAGACGAGGAAGGCAAAACTCTATACAAAGAGGATGTAATCAGGAAGGTTCTCGATGATTTGGAAAAGAGAAAGACAGAAAGAAGTCCTTTAGAGCAACAATGGACATTAAATGCAAACTTCCTTGTTGGCAATCAATACTGCGAGATTAACCCTTACAGGGGTGATATTGAACAGTTAGAGCCTGTATATGATTGGCTTGAGAGAGAAGCATTCAACCAAATCGCACCTTTGATAGAAACTCGTATAGCAAACCTTAAGAAAATCAACTATATGATGAAGGTTAAACCTGCGACAAATGAGTTAGACGATTATGCAAAGGCAGAAACATCAACAAGTGTATTACAACATACACAGAAGGTTACCGATTTTGAAAGTAAAAAGAACACTATGATAAATTGGAACGAGTTGACAGGAAACTGTTTTTGGCTTTCTTGGTGGGATAAGGACAAAGGCGAAAAATATGCAGTAGAGCAACTTTTGGAAGTGGATGAGAATGGAAACCAAAAGAGCAAAGAAACTGCATATTATCAGGGAGATTTGGATTATGGCTTGATTACTCCGTATGAAATCTATCCTGAAAGCATATTTAAACAGACGGTTGAAGCACAGAGGTCAATCATACTTGAACAGGTTAAGACCATTGACGATATTTACGACCTGTACGGAATTAAAGTTGAAGGTAGCGAAATAGAAACCTTTGAATTAACTCCGTTGGCATCAGGCGGTGGTTTTGGATATGAGAATACAACTGTTACAATCGGTCATAAAACAACGGAAAATGCCGAAAAGGTTATAACCTACTTTGAAAGACCATCAAAGCATAAGCCAAACGGACAAATGATTATAATCGTTGGCGATAAAGAGCTTGTGTATTATGGCGATTTACCATATAGCAGAATACCGATTGTTCAATCTGTGAGTATTGAAACCGCAGGTCAGTTCTTTGGAAAGTCAGCCATTGAGCGACTTATCCCTTTACAGAGAGCATACAACGGATGCGTAAACAGAATACACGAATATATCAAGAGAGTTGCTATCGGTAGTTACATTGCCGAAGAAGGTTCTATCGATATTGAAGAATACGAAGCTGAAGGACAAGCACCGGGAAAACTCGTTATATATAAACACGGAATGAATGCACCGACACCTATACAAATCGGTCAATTGCCGAACGAAATTATGGTTGAAAGACAGAACCTGAAGCAAGATATGGAATATGCTGCAGG
>JAEIGA010017140.1_pt1 | contig 11034 bp, 8 predicted proteins | sample 9270691 | NCBI WGS metagenome assembly JAEIGA01 (sample SAMN17057246, study PRJNA624740) | gut metagenome | biome: biome; isolation source: fecal sample | host: Bos grunniens | place: China: Xizang | collected 2019 | reverse complement strand
TATATGGGGAGCAATGTCTGACCAAAAAGGAAGAAAAAGATTTTTAGTTATTGGTGTTATTGGTTATGGATTTAGCCAACTAGGGTTTGGATTTATAGGAAGTACACCACTTATACTTTTATTTAGAATAACAGGTGGTGCAATGTCAGTGGCATTTATAACTACATGTATAGCATATGTAAGTGATGTATCTTCAAAAGAAGAAAGAACGAAATATATGTCATACCATACAGCTACAACATCTATAGCTAGTTCTGCTGGAGCTTTATTAGGAGGATTCTGTGGAGGATATGGATATAAATTTGCATTTTTAGTGCAGTTTATACTATGCTTGGTAGTTGCAGGAATAATATACTTTATGGTAGATGAAACTATTGATAAAAAAGAAGGTAAAATAGAAATTTATACAAAGCATCTTAAAAAAGGAAATAAAGGTACTAAATTAAATCCTATTTTAGGTACTATGATGATAGTTATGACATTAATAAGTATAGCAGCGACTTCATATAGCTCGACAATAAATTATTATGTTGAATCAGTTCTTAACATGCCAACAATAGTAAATGGTATAGTTATGGCTATTGCAGGAGTTATAGCTTTAATTATGAATGTATGGTTAAATCCTTATTTAAGTAAAAAGTTTAATGAAAGTTATACTTTAGTAGTTACTTGTGTAATAGCAGGGATAAGTATGTTAGTTGCTTCACTATTTAACAATATAATATTTAGTTTTATATTTATAATGATATTTGTTGGAAGTAGTGCTTTAGTTACGCCAATACAGCAAAGTATAGTATCAAAACTTGCTAAGGATAATTATGGAGAGATAATGGGAATACAAGGTTCTTACAAGGCTATCGGTATGATTGTAGGATCTTTAACTTCTGGATTTATATTTGATATAGGAAACAAGTTACCGTTTATATTAAGCGGAATATGTTGTTTAATAGTATGTATTTTGGTATATAGAGTTTCATTTAAAGAAAAAACTGAGAAACTTAGTGTATAGATAAAAGGGACTATCTCAAAATAGAGGTTAGTCCCTTTTCTTTACACAAATATATAATGTATTTTACTTATTAGTGTAAATTAAAGATTTATAGCCATCTATCCTAAAGCCTAAAATAACAAGTTAATTTTATTAACATAATAATATTATTACACAAATTTAAATTAGATAAAAATATTTTAAATATATATCAAGGTAATATAAGAATGTAAATGATTAACATTATAGTTATGAAGTTCTAATAAAAATAAAAATGTGTTGAAAGGTTGTATCAAAAATAGTACTATATGAATATAAATGATATATGAACATATATTCATATATAAATTTTTCACATATTAATAAAGGAGAACTTTATGAAAGATATAAACAAATGTTGTAGCAATGAATTGCATGAAGATATAGTTAATTGTATTAGAGCAAAAATGCCTGATACAGAAATGCTATATGAATTAGCAGAACTATTCAAAGTATTTGGAGATACAACAAGAGTAAGAATATTATACGCATTATCTGCACAAGAGATGTGCGTTTGTGATATAGCAGAGCTTTTAGATATGACTCACTCATCAATTTCACATCAGCTTAGAGTATTAAAACAAGCTAGATTAGTTAAATTTAGAAAAGAAGGTAAAACAGTATTTTATTCTCTAGATGATTGTCATATAAGTCAAATATTTAGTTGTGGACTTGAACATATAGAAGAAAGGTATAAAAGATAGGAGATGGGGTTATGGGAAGTAGTACAAGTAAAAGAGAAATCGTACTAGGTGGATTAAACTGTGCTCATTGTGCAGAAAGTATCAATGAAAAGGTATCTAAATTAGAAAAAGTAAAGTCATGTAACTTAAACTTCATAAATAAAAAGTTGACTTTAGAAATAGTATCGAGTTCAGAAAATCATGAAGAAGAAGTTATTTCTAAGGTTATAGACATAATAAATGATACAGAGTCAGGACTAGATATAAAAGTATTAGAAAATAAAAATAGTAATAATAAAAAAGTTGAAATAATACTAGGTGGTTTAAACTGTGCTCATTGTGGTGAAGAAATAGGAAATAAAGTATCAAAGTTAGATAAAGTAGATAAATCTAATTTAAACTTTATAAGTAAAAAGCTTACATTTGAAGTATCTAAGAATGTAGATGAAAAATTAGTTACAGACGAAATTATAAATATAATAAATGACACAGAACCAGGACTAGATATAAAAGTTAATTTCTTAGATAGTAATAAAGAAAATAAAAATGAAGATATTGAAGAAACTCATACTTCAAATAAAAGGGATTTAATAAAATTAATTATAGGAAGTATAATGTATATCTTTGGAATATTCCAAAGTGCAACGGGATTTGAAAGTAAGTTTGCTAATATAGTATTTTTAATAGTCTACTTAATTGTAGGTGGAGATGTTTTATTAAAAGCTTTAAAAAATATATCTAAAGGTAGAGTATTTGATGAAAACTTCTTAATGTCTATAGCAACAATAGGGGCAGTTATAATAGGTGAAGTAGCAGAAGCAGTAGGTGTTATGCTTTTCTATGAAATAGGTGAATACTTACAAGGTATAGCAGTAGGTAAATCTAGAAAATCAATAACTTCACTTATGCAAATAAGACCAGATAGTGCTAATTTAAAAGTTGGATCGGAGATAAAAGTAGTATCGCCTGAAGATGTAAGTATAGGAGATATAATAGTTGTAAAACCAGGGGAGAAAGTTCCTTTAGATGGAATTGTAGTAGATGGATACTCAATGGTTGATACATCAGCACTTACCGGAGAATCAGTTTTTAGAGAAATTGGCGAAGGTGAGATTATATTATCAGGATTTATAAATAAAAATGCATTATTAAGTATTGAGGTAACTAAAGAATTTGGAGAATCAACAGTTTCAAAAATACTTGATTTAGTTGAAAACGCAAGTAGTAAAAAGTCTAAAACAGAAAACTTTATAAGTAAGTTTTCAAAATACTATACACCATTTGTGTTATTTTCAGCTATGGTTATAGCATTCATACCACCACTTGTAATACCAAATGCTGTATTTTCAGATTGGTTTTACAGAGGGCTAGTATTCTTAGTTGTTTCATGTCCTTGTGCTTTAGTTTTATCAATACCATTATCATTCTTTAGTGGAATAGGTAATTCATCTAAGTATGGAATATTAATAAAAGGAAGTAATTATTTAGAAGCACTTAAAGATATTGATACAGTAGTATTTGATAAAACAGGTACACTTACTAAAGGTGTATTTAATGTAACTAAAATAAAAGCTATTGGAATAAGTGAAGAAGAATTAATAGAATATGCAGCATATGCAGAATCAAACTCAAATCACCCAATAGCAAAATCTATATTAAATTACTATAAAGAAAATATAGACTTAGATAAAATAAGTGATTTTGAAGAAATAGCAGCACATGGTATAAAAATAAAATATAAAAACTTACACATATTAGCTGGTAATGATAAATTAATGAAAAAAGAAAATATACTATATTCACCAACTAATGATATAGGAACAGTAGTTTATATAGCAGTTAATGGAGTGTATAAAGGATATATAGTAATATCTGATGAAATAAAAGAAGATAGTAAAGAAGCTATAAAGAGTTTAAAACAACATGGTGTTAAAGAAGTTGTAATGTTAACAGGGGATAATGAAAAGATAGCAGATAAAATTGCTAAAGAGTTAGGTATAGATAAGGTTTATTCCAATTTATTACCAGATGAAAAAGTTGATAAATTAGAAGAAATATTTGAAAATAAGTCAGAAAAAGAAAAGGTTGCATTTGTTGGAGATGGTATAAATGATGCTCCAGTACTTGCAAGAGCAGATGTTGGTATAGCAATGGGAGCATTAGGTTCAGATGCGGCTATAGAAGCTGCTGATGTAGTTTTAATGACAGATGAACCGATTAAAATTTCTAAAGCTATAGAAATATCAAGAAAAACAAATAAAATAGTGTGGCAAAATATTATATTTGCATTAGGCGTTAAGGCAATAGTATTAATTTTAAGTGCAGGTGGAGTAGCAACTATGTGGGAAGCTATATTTGCAGACGTAGGAGTTGCTTTAATAGCAGTACTAAATGCAATGAGGGTTATGAAATAAATAAAAGCTATGTAACAATATTGTTACATAGCTTTTATTATATTTAATAGATATAATTATTTTAGAATAACTAAATTCATATATAAAATTAATCTATTCTTATTTTAAACTTAGTTATGTTGACTATCTCTAGTTGTAGCATCAATACTTCCTTGTGTTTAGTTGCTTGAACTAGAATTATTTGAATTATAGAATAGACAACTTAATATTATAAAATCAGAAAGAAAAAATACAAAACTTATAAAAATATAAAGTACTATAAAGTATTTAAGTAAATTAGAAAACTTATATAATTAACTAAAAAATTATTAATATAAGAGGGTTTTAATGAAATATAATATAAATATATAAGATATAATTTGTATTTATATTATATTTAGGGGGGATATTCTATGGGATTTTGTATTGGACTATTTAAATTTTCACCAGTATTTGTTTTAGCAGGTCTAATGATTTCAGATATAGACTGCTTAATAGCAGCTCCAATAGCTACTATATACGCATTTATAGTAGCTAGTATAACTGATAAATTTAAATTTAATGACTTAGTTGATGCTGCTGTTGATAATGTAAAACAACTTAACTTAGTATTTTTTATATTAATGTTTGCATATGCAATGGCAGAAGCATTCATGTCTACAGGTGTTGGTGCATCTATAGTTAATATAGCACTTAATTTAGGACTAACAGCTAGAACTGTTGCAGTAGTAGGTTTTTTAGTTACATCAATACTATCTGTTGCAACAGGAACTTCATGGGGAACTTTTGCAGCATGTGCTCCAATATTTTTATGGTTAAATCATATAGTAGGAGGAAACATATTACTAACAACCGCTTCAATAGCTGGAGGAGCTTGCTTTGGTGATAATATAGGTCTTATATCAGACACTACAGTTGTAAGTTCGGGAATTCAAAATGTTGAAGTAATTGATAGAATAAAGCATCAAGGATTTTGGTCTATAGCTTGTTTACTTATTTCAGCTATTATAATATTTATAATAAGTAATATTATGGGATTACCAACTGAAGTTGCAAATGCTAGTTCTGCAATAGATGCAATACCTAAAGAAGTTATGGAGGCTTTAGCAGTTGAAAGAGCATCTGCCGTAGACTTACTTAACCAAGTTAAAGTAGGAGTACCATACTATATGGCAATTCCATTATTACTTGTTTTACTAGTTGCAATAAAAGGATTACCAACATTAGTATGCCTAGGAGTAGGTATAGTATCCTCTTTCATATTTGGAAGCTTTGCTGGAACTGTAGAATCTTTAAGTTCTTTCTTAGATTTAATATATGTAGGATTTGAAGGAGCTGGCTCTTGGGTTATAGTAATGATGATGTGGGTTGGAGCATTTGGTGGAGTAATGTCTAAGATGAACGCATTTGAACCATTATCTAAGGTGGCTATGAAATGTGCTAAAAATGTAAGGCAGTTAATGTTTATGAATGGATTATTATGTATAACAGGTAATGCTGCTTTATCTGATGAAATGGCACAAATAGTTACTGTTGGACCTGTAATTAGAGAGTTAGTTGAAAATAATGTAGAAGGTAACGAAAAAGATTTGTACAAGTTACGTTTAAGAAATGCTACATTCTCAGATGCTTTAGGTGTATTTGGATCTCAATTAATACCATGGCATGTTTACATAGGTTTTTATTTAGGAATACTATCAGCTGTATATCCACTACATCAATTCGTAGCAATGGATATAATTAAATATAATGTAATGGCATTTGTAGCTGTTGGTTCTATATTGATATTAACTTTAACAGGTTTAGATAAATTTATTCCCAATTTTGATTTACCAAGCGAATCTAAAGTTAAGTTAAAAGAAGAAACTACATCTAATAACATGAAATATGTAAGTCAGAAATAATTAAATCAATTATATAAGTTATACCCAAAAGATTTTAATAATCTATTGGGTATTTTTTATTTGTTAATTATTAATAAACTATCAAATAACTAAAGTTTTATTTATATAAATATTTATGATATAATTATTAAATCGTAAAGGTTTATATAAATAAAACTTTTAATTTAGTAAATATAATGGGGAATTTAATATGAGAAGAAAATTTTTTTTAGTATTAGCCATATTATGGATGTGTGTAATATTTTATATGTCTAATCAACCAGCAGCAATATCATCAGCGCATTCAGGTGGTGTAATAAATATGATAAGTAATATTCCGGTTATAGGAGATTTAATGAAGTATCTTACAAGTATACATATAGGAGAGTTTGTAGTAAGAAAAGGTGCACATATGTTTTCATACTGCTTACTAGCTGTACTTTTATTTATGTCAATATATGAGAAAGATATAAAAAAAGCTATAATAATTGCATTTATAGGTACGTTTTTATATGCTTGTAGTGATGAATTTCATCAATTATTCATACCAGGTAGAAGTGGTGAATTTAGAGATGTAATGATAGATTCATTAGGCTCTACTATAGGTTTAATACTTACAGGATTTATTGTAAAATATAAAATAAAAAATAGTTAACATAATCCAAGTTTGTACACTACAGTACTTACTTGGATTTTTTATGCTAAAGGATAATAAAAATAAGTTATTACCTATTTTATACAATGAATAAAGTGAGTTAATCAAGGCAAACTTATTATAGAGGTGATTAACGTGGAAGAAAAAGATAAAATAGTAAAAGAATTAAATAAGTTTTTAACAGGAATAAATATGGCATGTGATACTTTTAAAACATATGAAGAAAAAGTAGATGATAAAAATCTAAAACATGAATTTTCAGAAGTTCTAAATACTTTTAAATCTCAAAAAGAAGTAGTTACTTCATACATAGAAAAATTAGATCCGGATAAGAAAAAATCTAAAGGTATAGATGCTAAAGTAGCTGAAATATTTCAAAAGATGAAAGATATGTTTATGAATAATGACAAAGATATCGTTCATCATGCATTAAAAAATATGGAAAGAGGTATAGAAAGTTCTGAAAGGGTAGTACTTTCTTTAAAAGATATGACTTCAAATAAAGAGATAGTTGACTCTTTAAATAATATATTAGATGAATATAGACATATATTAGAGAAATTTAAGGGTATATATGAAAAAATGTAATTTAAAATTAAATTATCAACTTTAAAAATTTTACTTGAAAAATTAGAAGTATATATATTATAATAAAAAACAGGTAAAAATTTGCGCGTATAATTGTTCAGCGTGAGACGATATAATTGTCTCACGCTTATTTTTTTGCAAAAATACAACAATATGAAAAGAGGACTTAAAATGGAATTTTACATGAAATTACCACGTAACAAAAAAGAATTCGCTTTATTCTTAGCAATTATATCTATAATATCAGTAAATATAATTGCACCATTAATAACTTGTTTTGAAATTGGATTTAGTTTTAAGGTTTGGGCAAATACATTTAAAGTAATGCCACTTATATGGGTGTGTGTTGTTATATTAGTTTTATTAACTCATCAACCTGCTTCATGGATGAAGTCAAAAATTATTGCTAAAGAGGATAGCTTTAACGCACATATTATAGTAGAGACATTATGTACAGTATTTTTAATGTCAATATTTTTAACAGTACTAGGAACATGGATAGGTACTGGTAAAATAAGCATGGAGCCAATATATACATTCTTCTATAAGTGGCCAAGAAACTTTGCTATAGCATTTGCTGTAGAGATCCTTGTTGCACAGCCTATAGCAAGAGCAGTTATGTTAAGTATTCATAAAGCAAATGATAAAAAACATAGTGAAAGTGAAGTATTAAACTAATATATAGTAGTATATTTATATAAAAATACCCGTCGGATTTTCTGACGGGTATTTTTTATTGTAGTAATATATATTATTTTGTATTAGTGAATTATTATAATTAAAAAAAGAACCAAATAAATAATAAAGCATATAATGTATTAAAAGTTAGAATAATTGAAGTATTTAATACTTTTTATGTATCATTCTTGAAATACAAAGTTAAAATTATAAAAAATAAAAAGGTGAATATTATGAAATATGGAATTGATATAAGTTATTATCAAACAAATATAGATTATGATAGGTTAATTGAAAATATAGATTTTGCTATTTTAAGAGTTGGTTTTGGTGTTAATTATTTACCTACATCACAAAAAGATAGGCAATTTGAAAATCATTATAATGGTTTAAATGGAAAAGTACCTATTGGTGTGTATTATTATGCTTATGCAAATGCAGTAGGAGAAGGTAAAAAAGAAGCAGCAAATTGTTTAAAATATTTAGAAAATAAAAAACTTGATTTACCGATTTATTATGATGTAGAGGATAATTCAATGAACTATATTAATGAGGTTGCAAGAGAGTTTGTTGACACAATAAAAGCAGCAGGTTATGAGGCTGGAATTTATTGTAATCTCAATTGGGCAAGAAATAAAATTGATTTAAGTAAATTTCAAGATTGTTCAATATGGATTGCAATGTATGGATCAAATAATGGACAAATACCAGATAATACACCTCCTATTAATTACAATTTATGGCAGTATACTTCAGTTGGTAAACTAGATGGTATAAATGGCAATGTAGATATAAATATTGCTAATGATGATTATATATCAAATAAAATACCAGATAATACAACAAAAAAAACTAATGAAGAAATTGCTAAAGAAGTAATAAATGGATTATGGGGTAATGGTGATGATAGAAAAAATAAATTAACTGCCGCTGGTTATAATGCAGAGGATGTTCAAAATAAGGTAAACGAATTATTAAATGTTAATAAATAAATTACTTATATAGTTAAAAGAGGAGACATATTAACTTATATTCCTATGGTTAAGCATTGAAAATATAGAGATTAAAACTAAAACTAAAAAATCAGAATAATATTTTAAACTGAGAGTATAGAAAAAGTCTATGCTCTTTTATTTTAGGTAGTACTATTTATAAGGTGGTATATATATTTAAGTTATTACTAGTTATAGCAAAATGCGATGACGTTTGTGGATTAATCTATATAGAGTTTGGGACAATCATAAATATTTTTATTATTGAAAAATTTAACTATACAATGAATTATTTAATATTACTTTTAAAATAAATTTCAAAATAATTAAAATATATTGAAATTATATTACATATACTCTACAATTTAATTAACAAAATATATATGAAATGAGGGAGTATTATGGATAAATTAAACTTAGGAAAACTAACTACAGAAAGTAGGAATCAAAATACTTTAGATATAGACAAAGTATCAACTATTGAAATGTTAACTAAAATAAATGAAGAAGATAAAAAAGTAGCTATAGCAGTTGAAAAGGAAATAGCACAAATTGCAAATGCAATAGATGCAACTGTTGAAAGAATGCAAAGTGGAGGAAGATTAATATATATAGGAGCTGGAACATCAGGAAGATTAGGAATATTAGACGCATCTGAATGCCCACCTACATATGGAGTTTCTGAAGAATTAGTTCAAGGTGTAATAGCAGGTGGTCATGAAGCTATATTTAGAGCTCAAGAAGGTGCAGAAGATTCTAAGGAATTAGCAGTTGCAGATTTAAAAGAAAGAAACTTAAATGAAAATGACGTAGTCGTTGGTATAGCAGCATCAGGTAGAACACCATATGTTATAGGGGCTTTAGAATATGCAAATGAAATAGGTGCTTTAACAGTATCAGTTACATGTAACAAAGATTCAGAAGTATCAAAGTGTGCAAAAATATCTATAGCACCAGTTGTTGGACCAGAAGTAGTAACAGGCTCTACTAGATTAAAATCTGGAACAGCTCAAAAACTAGTTTTAAATATGTTATCAACAGGATCTATGATAAAATTAGGAAAAGTTTATGGAAATTTAATGGTAGATGTGCAAACAACTAATGAAAAACTAGTTGAAAGAGCTAAAAAAATAGTATCTGAAGCAACTGGATTAAGTATTGAAGAATCAACTAAGGTTTTAAATGAAACTAACTTTGATGTTAAATTAGCTATATTTATGGTTTTATCAAATCTTGATAAAAATGAAGCAAAAGCTAAATTAGATGAGGCTAAAGGATATATAGCAAAAGCTCTAACTTTAGTTAATGCTTAGAATAAAAATATTAGTGAAATAAAATTACTTGATTATAAAATATTATTGAAAAATAATTTATAGATTGCTACAATAAAAATTAGGAAAACGTATTTTGGATTAAGCCCATAGGGAGTAGGTTTATAGGGAATATGCCTACTATGTAAATATATAATAAAAATAAGGGGAGAGATTATAATGACAAATCAAGAGATTGCAAAGAATTTAGTTGATTTAGTCGGTGGAAAGTCTAACATAATTTCTGTACAAAACTGTATGACTAGATGCAGACTAGAACTAAATGATTACTCAAAGGTAGACATGAGTAAATTAAAAACATCAGAAGGTGTTTTAGGAGTTGTTAAGGGAGAAGGTCAATTACAAGTTATATACGGACCAGGTAAGGTTGAAAAGATAACTGGAGAAGTTAACAAAATAGTTGGCAAAAAAGTATTATTAGGGGAAGATGCTGTAAAGCAAACTAAAGCTCAATTAAAACAAAAAAATGATACTAAGTTTAAAAATGCTTTAAAGAAGGTTGGTAATATATTTATACCGTTAATACCACTATTTGTATCTTGTGGACTTGTATTAGCAATAAATAATATATGTAATGTATATTTTGGAGAGGCTTATACAACAACAAATGCAGCTAAAATAATAGGACTTATAGGAAATGGAGTATTCTCAATACTTTCAATATTAGTAGGTGTAAATGCAGCTAAAGAATTTGGTTCACAAATGCCTATGATGGGTGGAGTATTAGGTGGAATATTATCTGCTGCAGGACTTGCAGATATAGTTTTATTTGGTAAAAACTTAATACCTTCTAGAGGTGGAATT
>JAEIGA010017139.1_pt1 | contig 11035 bp, 6 predicted proteins | sample 9270691 | NCBI WGS metagenome assembly JAEIGA01 (sample SAMN17057246, study PRJNA624740) | gut metagenome | biome: biome; isolation source: fecal sample | host: Bos grunniens | place: China: Xizang | collected 2019 | reverse complement strand
ATGTTGTTGACTAAGAAATAGGGAATACCCTGCAAGAAGTACAAGGTAGGTACCCAGAGCCAAGGATTAATACTTTTCAGTGATTTCATGACCTAAAATGTTATAAGTTTTATTGTTTTTAATGATGATTAATTGTCCGTTGTCCAGCATTTTGTGGGTGGATGGTTGTTCTGTGATATCCTCCACAGCCGTTGTTTCGCCTGCAATGCCCTTGTAGTGCAGATAGATACCATTCATAGGTATGCGGTATTCTTTGCTTTCAACTTTGGTGCTGAGGGTAAACTTGATGTTCTTCAGACTAATAGGATAAATAGCATGGTCGTCTGTTACCTCAAAGAGTTCGTTGAAGTTGATGAGTACATGATTGACTTCGTTCTGTACGAAATTGATATGGTTATATGTGTAAACGGTATTTTCTCCAGGACGTTGGAATTGGAATGTGATCTTCTCCACCAAACTATCTTGTGGTGTGAAACGCAATTCCATTGCGTATGGTGTGGAGTAGAGAGCAGAATCCGCAGTAAGGGTTACGTGTGCATTGCGTGTACCTTTGTAGTTAAGATACAATTCGGCTATGCCTTGGCTATTGGCAGTGAAACTTGTGTTCCATTTGCTGCTTGCGGTCTTGAGTGTCCAACGGTTGTTAATGTCAATCAGATCTTCCCACAAGTATGGGGTGTGTTGGGGTGCTTCTACTTTGACGATAAGGTGCAGGGTGATGTCGCCAATGGTACCATGCACAGTGGTTCGTCCGTTCTTCAACCCCTTGAGTACGCCGTTCTCCACTTGACAAATCGCTGGGTCATCTACCTCCCAATCGAAAGCAGATGCCAACATGTCAAACTTCTTGTTGTCTAACTCGCCACTGATTTCGATAGGATAGTCCCAACCTGTAGAAACAATAACACTGTCCAAACGCAATTTAGGATTGCCTGCGTCCACCAATACAATCTCCATAGGCAGTGTGGCTTCGCCATATTTGGCGGTCAGTATACCACTACCCAAACATACGAAATATCCGTCTTTGGTGATATAGCCCGTTTCGGGAGCGCAGCTGAGTTCTACACCTTGTAGCTGTTTGTCAATCAGCATACCATATTGGTTGTAGCCTAAGAAGTCAGGTTTGATAGCGGCATATTTAGGCAATCGCAAGAAGGTGGAAGTCGTGCGCATTTCGGTAACGATGCTATCATCAGGAGCCGTTGAGAAGAGGAAGATGCTATTTCCTACTGCGCGGGGTACCCCTTCGGTGGTGGGGTTGATGATTTGTCCTCCGAGGTTGAATTGTGCGCTACCGCCACCATCGGCACCAGCAGCTTCCCATGCGCCAAAGTGGCGGAGGATGGATGCCATCTCGTGGGTGTACATACCTGGTTTCTCCATGACCATCATCCATAGGGTGTTATGGTCTTTGCTCACGCCAAAGCCTGTACGAGGATAGTTTTTGTTATTATAGTCTTCGTTCCAGTTGCGGTTGGTGAGTTGCCCCTCACGCAGTACATAGCAGTTGCCTGCACTCAGGTGTTTGATATTTGGGCGCTCTCCTGAATGCGACTCATACATACCAATGATAAATTGTACTCTGTCGCCTACTTTGGCTGTTTCCAAGAAGGTTTTGCCTGTACCTCGACCACGGAATACGGCGTATCCGTCTTCAATCTTGGTGCCACCAACGGTGTTGATGCTTACTACTTCGGCGAACATATGTTGGTTGATAGCCCAATCTTGTTCCAGTTTGACTACCAATTCAATCATGGGCAGGTTGGTGCCTAATCGTGCATCAATGACATCTTTGGTGAGTGTAGTTTTGGTACCCATGTCGGAGTTGAACAGTACCACTTCGTTATCGCTGGGGTTGCTGCGGTTGCGGTTAGCTTCGCTGATGGGCATAGCTTGATTGCCAATAGCCAAGTGTGCATCCCAAGAGAATTGGTCAATGTGTGCACGCTTCTGGTCATCAATCATCAGATAACCAATATCTTGCTTGCGTCCTAATACAGGGTCTGGGTTTCCATGACCGATATTCCAGTTGGTAATGTTGGTGCCAATCTTACCGTTGCGCACTTGACCCGTACAGGGTACGCCTGTCAGGTTGTTGTATTTACCGTCATCTTGTGTAGAGACAATCCAGAAGTTGCAGTTCACCGAGCCGATAGAGCGGTGGTTAGGCGCATCTAATCGTTTGTGTGCATCTGCCATGCGTTCGGTATTGCCCATGGTGGTGCTATGGCTTTCCTCTACAGTGTTATAGGGGTTGGTTAGGTCCACTTCGTAGATATAGCAATGGCGAGTGGTGGAGGAGTTGGTGATGTCGAAACGGGTGTAGATAATACCAGGGCCTACTTGATAGCTCTCCAAGGTGTCAATGGCGTACTGTAGGACGCTTGTTCCTTCCAAATTCGTTTGAATGTTGATTACGCCATGTTGTGCAAATGTGTATGCACTGGCGAAGCTTGCGATGATGAGTAGTAGTTTTTTCATATTCACTTCGATGAGTAATATTGTATTAGTTTTTGGTTGCTATTCCATTCAGCGCACAAAGGTACAACATTTTTTTGAGATATGCAAATATTTGGATAAAAAAGTGCCGAGCAACAGTTGCTCGGCACTTAATACTCTGTCCTATAATGGAGTTATATATTATTGGAAACGAGCGCGGTTGTCTTCTACCTCAGCGTTCTCCTCAATCAAAGCGATTGCTTGGTAAGGGATGGTGTAAGATGTGCGCATGTTCAAGTTGCTGATTTCTTGCTCAGCGTTCAACTCGCCTTCAGCTACTTTCTTCTCACCAATGCGAACCATATACACACCGACATTGCCCTTGACAGGAGCAGATGTAGCGTTGTTGTCCAATGCTAACGCAGTACCAATCACTGCTGGCTCCACGCCTGCAGCACCCAAACGAGCAGATGCCAAGGTGATGTTCTCTGCTGTTTGAACCTCTGCGCCCAACAACTCAGCTGCCTCCTCCAATGTGGTAGCACCCTTGAGTTGAGCCATGATATACTCTGCTTTCTTGTCTGCAACTGCCTGCATTTGCAACTCCATACGAACCTCTTCGAGGGTACGATACTCGCCCTCGTTGACTTCGGTTAGGGCTGCTACAACAAATTGTTCGCCACACTCAAATACGTCGCTCAATTGACCCTCTTTTGCCTCGAAAGCCCAACGAACGATACCGCGGCTGTTCTTGAGGTCGTTGATCTTATCTGCATTGATATTCAAGCCAAAAGCTGGAGTAACGCTAAGACCTTGCTCTTGTGCTGCTTGGCGGAGCAACTCTACAGTACCGTTGTTCACGATAAATTGTTTAGCCTCGTTGTAAAGTGTACCATAGGTCTTGCTGCTTGGAGTAACCTTGCGGCTGAGGATAGCGAGTTTCACTTTTGGAGTAGGTTGGCTCTTGTCCGCAATCTTGAATGTTTGCTCACCCATACCAGTAGAAACGGTGAATTTGCTACCTTTCTTACCTGCGAAAGCAGGGTCAGCGATCGTCTTTTGCAACTCGTTAGCGGTGTACCAACCCAATTCTACATCCTCAGTGTTCTCATCATTAGCCACCAACACCAGTTGAACAGAGTCAGACTTGGTGTAACCACAATCCATGATACGAGCCATAGAGTAGGTGCCATCAGCGAAGGTGAGCTCGGTGAATTGACCTTTCTTAGCGCCCTTAGCGAATGCAAAGTCTTTATACTCAGCAGGAATAGTGCTCTCTGAGTAGTCGCGACCATCGTAGAGAACATCTGAGTTACCATTAACAACTGCGGTGATGTCCTCGCGTGTTTGGAAGTCGCTCTCAAGGCTCTTCATCAAACGCTCTACCTCAGCAAAGTCTGCCTCTGATGGCTCAATAGGGAAACTTACGTATACCAACGAGCGATTAGGGGTACGCTTGTATTGCTCTTTTTGTGCATTGTAGAACTTCTTGATGTCGGCTTCGGTCACTTTTACCAATGAGTCAGCTACAGCAAAATATGGTTTTTCAACGAACTCAACGTTTACGCTGGTTTGACCTGCCTCAAACGCATATTTTGCGTCCAATGGGTTAGCGGTAACCATTTTGCTGAGCAAGTCCACATATTTCTCTTGCAAGTAGGTCAAGCGTACTGCGTTCTCCCAATACATCCAATAGCTCTTGGCTTGTTGCATATTGGCTGCTTGCTCTTGTGTCTCAGGAGTTTGTGCCAACGAGTTCAAGAAGTTGATGAGCGCAAAGCGGTTGAAGTTGCCTGTCTCGTCGTAGAATGCACGGCGTTGACGAATGAGTTGGTGAGGGTTAGCACCGATGCACAACTCGCTGAGTTCGTCAGCAGTTACATTCATACCAATCTTCTCGGTTTGCTCACGGAGGGTATAATCCATCAACATCATTTGCCATACTTGGTTACGGATTTGGATGCTGAGATCCTCGTTGATGTCGTTGCTACCGCTCTCGATTTTGTAAACTTCGGTCAGTTGATCTTTTGCAGTCTCATACTCGGTGTAGTGAACTTTGTGACCTGCAATCACACCTACGTTCTCACGATTTTTGTTGAAGAAACTACTACCTGAGTTCAAAAAGTCGCCCAAAATGAACGCCAACATAGCTACACCCACTACTACGAGCAGGATGACGCCATGATTTCTAATTCTTTGTAATGTTGTCATAATATCTTTTTGTTATTTAATTCGCTTTGTTTTCGAGCCATTTATGCTTTTTACACCGAAATGACCTGCAAAATTACAACTTTTTATTGATATGACCAAATTTATTTTGATTTTTGGGCAAAAAAAGTGCATTATACCCCTTTTGAACCCGTTTTTTCTACATATTGGCGTTGTAATAGCGTGGGTCACCCGTCACTTCCTCGCCTACGAAACTTGGTTTGTTGAAGGCTTGGTCTTCCCGTTCGAGTTCCAATTCGGCAATGACCAGTCCGTTAAGGCGACCATGAAACTCATCTACTTCCCATATTAGTTGTGGCGACTCCGTCGCGGTGTAGGGTTGTGTAGCAGGGATGAGCCAGCGTGTTTTTTCAATCACGCCTGGCAAGCACATATCAATCAGTTGTTTAGCATCATTCACATCAATCTCTTTTTCCCATTCAAACCGCGAGAATCCCATGGCATTGGGTTTGGATTTGATGGTCAGGAAGGCAGTGCTTGATCCGTCGGCTTCGGTCCTTATGCGTACGCGCACCGTGCGCCCGGGCTCCTTACATATATATCCTTGAACGATAGAATATCTGCTGATAGCCAATTGTTTGTAATCCTCGTTTAATACGAGGAATTTGCGTTCAATTTCGATGTTGGGCATTGTTGGTGTAGAGTGTAGGGTGTAGAGGCACGGATTATTTACTTACGAGATTTACAAGGTGGGCGATGCTGTGGTACTCGATGCCCGAGTGGGTACTGAGTCCAATCTCGCAGGTACGCGAGTTGCTGATACCCATGGTGGCGCCTGCTTTCTCCACTTGTGGTTTGAGTTTGCGTAGCGCCCATTCGTTGAGTTCGGGCTCGGTGAAGCCTTTGTCGCCCGCGAAAGCGCAGCAGCCTATCTCCTCTGGTACCAACACCTTATTAGCACACGCACGCGCTACGCGCACGAGGGTGTCTGCCAAGCCCATCTGGCGCGTAGAACAGGTGATATGCACCGCTATACAAGCATCTAATGGCGTGATTTCCAATTCGCTAAGTACGAATTTGTCGATGAACTCCGCAGGCTCGTAGAGGTGCATATGTTGCATGGTATGACGCATGCGGTGGAGGCATGGACTCTGGTCGCAGAGGACAGGGAAACGGCCGTTCTCGCTGGCTTTTAGTAGGGCAAGCTCCAGTTCGGCAGCTTTGCGTTGTGCCTCGTCGGGCATGCCTTTGCTCTCCCAGATAGTACCACAACAAAGGTTCTCCATGTTGGCAGGGAAGATGACCTCAAAGCCTGCCTTGTTGAGCAGTTCGGTCATGTCGTTCACGAGCGGCTTACCTGGGGTGCTGAGGCGTTGGTTGAGGCAGGATGGGAAATACACCACGCGTTTGTCTTGCAGTCCCTTGAGCCCGTGGACTGCGCCATAGTCTTTGGCCGTTTGTATGTCTTTCTTAGTAACAGGTTTGGGCAGTGATGGTGTCCATAGTGGTACCAAACCGCCTGAACCATAGTGCATAGCTTTGCCTGCGATGGTGGTGAGTTTATCACCGATAATGTTCTTGGCTACGTTGGCTACACCTAAGATAGGGGTGAGTACTTTGCCGATTGAGGCAAGGTTTTTGCCTGCCCAATAACCAATGACTTTGCCTGTTGCGCCCATATCGTGTTCGCGTACAAGGTGGATATAGTCGCCCACATTGATCTTGATAGGGCAGGAGGTGGAACATAGTCCATCGCCTGCACACAGGTCGCGACCGAGGCGCGCAAAGTCTTTTTGGAGTTGTTTGAGCAGTTGCTTAGCTTCTTGCCTTTCGCCTCTCGCCTCATCGCCTTCTCGCCTTAAAATCTCCTCCAAACGCTTCATCTCGCGTTGTACGACGATGCGCTGGCGGCTGGAGAGCGCATAACCACAGGCTACGCAGTTTACCTCGCAGAAGCCACATTCGATACAGCGGTCAATCATCGCATGCACTTTGGGGCATGGTTTGATATGTTGCAAGTAGGATTGTGGGTCTTCGTTGAAGATGACGCCAGGGTTCATGATATTGTGTGGGTCGAAGAGTTGTTTCACTTCGCACATGAGTTGGTAGGCATCATCGCCCCATTCACGGCGCACGAATGGTGCCATGTTGCGGCCCGTACCGTGCTCGGCTTTGAGCGAACCGTGGTATTTATCCACCACCAGATCTACCACGGCACGCATCATTTGGTCATACTGATGGATGGCTTCGGGTGTATCGAAACGTTGGTTGAGGATAAAGTGGTAGTTGCCTTCGAGGGCGTGGCCATAGATGACAGCCTCGGGGTAGTTATGCTCGCGGAAGAGTTGTTGAAGGTCGAGTGTGGCCTGTGCCAAATGCTCGATAGGGAAGGCAATATCCTCTATCAGACAAGTGGTACCCACTTCGCGCGTTCCACCCACGGCAGGGAAGATTCCAGATCGCATCGCCCAATACTTGCTGGTGAGGGCAGGGTTGCTGGTGAAAGTGGCCTCTTGGCAGAGGGTATAAGTATTGAGTACCTTTTGCAGGATATTGTTCTTTTTGTCCAGTTCCTCTTGCGTAGTGGCATCGGTGCGGATGAGCACGGCGCCTGCATCAGCAGGTAGGTTTTGCAGTTCAGGGAAGTCTTTTTCTACCGTTTGCATGGCTTTGCGGTCGAAGAACTCGGCTGCGGATAGCATACCTGTAGTCTTCATCTCTGTGATGGCTTCGCAGGCGGACTTGGTGGTAGGGAAGAGTAGTAAGGCTGATGCCGAGTAGGGGGTGATATCCGCCGTTGTGACGGTGATGGCGGATAGGAACGCCAAGGTACCCTCGCTACCTACCATCAAGTGTGCTATGATATCAAAGGGGTCGTCATACTCTACAAAGGGTAGGATAGTCAGACCAGTGACGTTCTTGATGCTATATTTGCGTTTGATACGTTCTACGAGTGCAGGGTTGCGACGTGTTTGGTCGCGCAGGTCTTCTATCTTGCGTAGGAACTGTGGATGACTCATGGCGAATGCGGCGCGGCTCTTCTCATCGCCCGTGTCGAGCAGTGTGCCGTCAGGCAGAATGATACGCACCGATTGGAGTACACGATAGCTATTGGCATGCACACCGCAACACATGCCGCTGGCATTGTTCATCACGATGCCGCCGACCATTGCCGATTTCAGACTGGCGGGGTCGGGTGAGAAAAACTTGCCATACGGACGTAGGATCTCATTCACGCGCTGTCCCACAATACCAGGCTGCAGGGTGATGGTCTTGGTATCTTTGCCGATGGAATACTGTTCCCACTTCTTGCCACAAACCACCAATAGGCTATCGCTGATAGCTTGTCCGCTGAGCGAGGTGCCTGCGGCACGGAAAGTGATATGTTTACCCTCCTTGTGTGCGCGCTGAATGATAGTTTGTACCTCCTGCTCATTAGCGGGGTGTAGCACTTCTTGTGGGATAAGACGGTAGAAACCAGCATCGGTTCCCCACGCCAATCGTTCGATGTATCGTTTCATTGTTCTTGAGGTTAAAGGCTATGAGGCTATTAGGCGATGAGGCAAGATAATGCGCCTTAGGCGCCCAGCCCTTAAACTTTTATTTGTATAAGTAATACTTGCTACTTGCTTTGCGGTACCAGTCCACATCTTTGTACCAGTAGTCGCGTATGTCTTCCCAGCGGTATGCCTTGCCAAAGGTTTCGCGGATATATCCTGTACCGCACACTTTGTCAAACATGTTGAAGCGTTTTTGGTTGCACAGCTCAAACCAGTTGCGCTCTGGCCATAGGCGCATCATCTCTTGCACTACGAGGAACTGCACCTCACTGAGTCGGGCTACCTTGTAGTCAAGGATATGGATTTGTACACCTTCGCATAGTTCGCCTTTGAACACGCTATAGTAGGGTTTGAAGTAGATAGGACGGAACTCAATACCAGGCAGTTGGAGAGCATTGAGCGCGGTAGCCAGACTGTCGGCATCGATCCATGGTGCACCCATGATTTGGAAAGGCAATGTATAGCCCACACCGATATTCACGTAACCAAACTCGCCAAAGATACCTGTTACGCTATAGAATACTGCTGCTTCAGCATGTGGTACGTGTGGCGAAGCTACAATCCACTCCAGGCCTGTCTCGTCCCAAGTCATCGAGCGCTTCCAACCTTTCATCTTGACTACATGCAGTTTGCATTTGCTCTCATAGTCAGTAGCATTGAGGTATAGTGCCAACTCGCCAGGTGTTTGACCGTATACATAAGGTATGCGGAATTGGCTAACGAAACTCTTGTAGCCGTCTTCTACCACATTGCCTTCTATCTTCTCGCCACCCAATGGGTTAGGACGATCCAGTACGATCAACTCTTTGTCGAACTCGATGCATGCCTCCATCAGTTTGCCGAGGGTAGAGATATAGGTATAGCTGCGACAGCCATTGTCTTGGATGTCATAGACCATTACGTCAATCTCGTCCATCATCTCTTTGGTGGGCTTGCTGGTCTTGCCGTAGAGACTATACATTTTCAGACCTGTCTTTGGATCTACTTCGTCGCTCACCTTATCTCCAGCGTGAATATTACCGCGTACACCGTGCTCTGGACCATAGAGCGCAACGAGGTTCACATTCTCTGCTTCCCAGAGGATGTCAATGGTGGATTTGAGTTGGCTATCCACACCAGTAGGGTTGGTGGTTAGACCCACGCGCTTGCCTTCTAATACTTTGAAACCTTCTTCGCGAAGAACTTCGATACCTGTTTTCACATTGGCTCCACTCACGCCTGAGGTGAGGAGCAGTAGCATAGCTACGATGATTGTTGAGATGTGTTTCATGTTGGTTGTTGAATTTTGCTGCAAAATTACTACTTTTTTTCGAAATATGCAAGTGAATACACAAAAATCACACAAATTCTTGCGTATGTGCTTTTTTTGTTGTATCTTTGCAGGCAGAAAATGAGATATCATGGAAATACTCTTATCTATTATAGCGGGAATAATTATTGGGGCGGTTGTCACTGCCTTGGCAGCATGGTTGATTATTCGCAACGAGAAGCATCAGCACCAATTGCTGCAAAACCATCAACAACAGACTTTTCAAAGCGAGCTGACTCTCGCGCGTGAGAACATGCGCGCGCAATTTGAAAAGGAGATGTTGGAGCGTACCGAACAACTCAAAAAGGCCAATGCCGAGAATATGCAACAGGTGGTGTCGCCTCTCAAACGCGAACTGGACTTGCTGCGCGAACTGGTGGCGCAGAGCAAGGAGAGTAGCGACAAGAACACAGCTTCGCTCGCTCAAAGTATCAAGTCTATTATCGAACATGATCAGCAACGCGACAAGACGACGCAGACCCTTGCTAATGCCCTCAAGAATCGAGGCAAGGTGCAAGGCGACTGGGGGGAGCAGGTACTGACTAATATACTGCACGACAGTGGCTTGCGCGAGGGAGTGGAGTATATGGTGCAGGACAATGTGAAGGACGAAGAAGGTAGGAACCTGCGCCCTGATGTGATTGTCAAGGGGGCGGATGGCACGCGTATTATCATTGATAGCAAGGTGTCGCTGACGGCCTATTCGGACTATGTAGGCGCGGAGGATGATGACCAACGCAAAGTGGCTATCAAAGCCAATCATGAGTCTCTGTGGAAACATGTGGAGGAACTCTCTAAGAAGAACTATGCTAAGTTGGTGGACAACGCCGTGCCTATTGTGCTCATGTTCGTGCCCAATGAGGGTAGTTATATTCTCGCTATGAACCATGACCAAAATTTGGGAACCAAGGCCTACCAGAAGGGGGTACTCATCATCAATCCGACCAATCTGATGGTAGTACTGCGCCTCATCTTCTTGACATGGCAGAATACGCGCCAGGAGAAACATTACGAGGCCATCCGCAAGGCAGCTGCGGGCATATATGAGAAGTATGCTATATTTGCCGAGAGCTATGTGACGCTGGGTAACCAACTCAATACCCTGCGGGGGACATACGAAAAAGGCGTGGGGCAATTGCGCGAAGGTCGTGGCAATCTCTCCAGCCGACTGGAGGCACTGCTGCAATACGGTGTGACGACTACCAAGCGCCTGCCTGCGGATATGACACCTATTTTAGGAGAGGAGGAAACAAATGAAGAATTATAAACTGGTTGTGTTGGATTTAGATGGCACGCTTTATGATAAGCGTGGACTGTCGTTGCGTATGGTACTGCATGCGCCTTGGGATATTTGTAAAATGCTCAGGGAGCGCAAGGTGCGCGCCAGTATGAAAGGCGCGTGGTTGGGCGATGAGCTTAGCTTTTATGATGAGTTCTTTAAGCGCCTAACAAAAGACTTCAAACTAAATATAGAAGGCAATATGAATTGGTATTACGACCGCTATCTGCCTTTGATGGCTAAACTGATTGGCAAGTACCAGCCTATAGGTGATTGGGT
>JAEIGA010017138.1_pt1 | contig 11035 bp, 9 predicted proteins | sample 9270691 | NCBI WGS metagenome assembly JAEIGA01 (sample SAMN17057246, study PRJNA624740) | gut metagenome | biome: biome; isolation source: fecal sample | host: Bos grunniens | place: China: Xizang | collected 2019 | reverse complement strand
GCGAGAACGAGAATTTAAGCGACTCCGCATTGGATTATACAGACTATATCGTCTTCAATTCCGAACGCGATATGCTTATGCATTTCATGCGAATCATCATGTTGAAGAAACCCGATTACTTCGGAGGTTTTAACAACTACGGATACGATGACCCGTATATCTGGAATAGACTCGGGTTATATGGCCAACAAATGCTGTTTCTCTCTACGTTGTACAGCGCATATGATTTGTCCATTAAAACCGAAGACGAAGTCGTGACGAATCATCCATTATTGACTCGCTCCACGACTCCCAGGTATGAGAAGTTCCAAATCAAAATAGACTCAATGGCATATCCGAACAATGAGACTTTCAAAGGAAACTCTATGATTTCCATTGATGTGTACAAGATTATGCTTGCATCTAATGCGAAACTCTATACGCAAATGGGTAAAGGAAACCTAAAGTCTATGCTCCAGACAAACGAGGTGAAGAATCCGTATAATGACGCGGACCTTGATAAGTATGACTTGAGTTATGTGGATATGTTCCGTAACTGGGACAATAATGAGAAGATTTATGAGATTAACCATTACTGTATGTATGATGCAGTTACCTGTGGAGTTTTACTCATCAAGACTGCCCAGATCATCGATAAGATTGAGATGTCCGCGCTGACGAATACATCCGTCGCGGATTCCTATTACAGAGCAGTTACCACTCGCATTCTCGCGATTACCAATGAATACGCACACAACTACGGGTTCGCGGTGATGGATAAACCGGTCGACCAGAGACCAGGAAAGTCCAAGGACGATGAATAAAAAATACGGTAACTATTTTTGTATTCGCGAGAACAATATCCCGTATAACTGCCGGCAATAAGTGAATTTTATATAGTCCATATCATGTCTTACATAGACGCGCTCAATCGTTGTGATTTACCTGAAGAAATCATGGAAGAACTGATCCGATATATAGATATATTGGAAGCGTCGGACGAATTGCATTTAATCAACTATCCTGTGCACATAGAGAATCTCATTAAGATTTTAATCAATCCGGACGCGATATTGGTAGTAAATATACGTGGAGAACACATAGCGTTCCTGGACAGAGTTCTCATCTATAAAAATAACATAAGATGTCGGCTTTCTTCCGGCTTTCCTAATGAATACACATTCCTGCGCATGCTGATTGGAGAAATATATTAAAAACTACTGCGCTATATTTTTATCCCATTCTCGAATATCGAAGTGATTTTTATTATGATTGTAACAACAATGCAGGGACTCGTCCAGAAGATCATTAAGAATAACCTCCGTTATAATCTTGCTATCGCCGGCCCAGTCGGTTCCGGTAAAACCACTCTCTGTAACTACATTTGGGATACCATCAATGTTCCCGATAAAGATACATCATCGGTCATGCATTATTATAGGGAATGGATCGACCATTCCGATACATGCAAACAGATGCTGGTAAACCGTACAAATGGTGTCATTTCTCGGTTTACGTTGCAGTCTTTCATTCTCGACGAATGGGATAATACCCTAACCAAGGAACCATTGAGGAACTTCAATCTCTTCGAGAGATCTATTAGCGAGTGCTCTATGTGCTTCTGCGAAGATCTCAGCTTCAAGCAGTACGATGTTCTGCATTCAATCGAATACGATATCGCGAGAAAGTACGGCGTTCCATGCGTAGATGGTGAATTCAGTTTCATTACAGCGGAAAACACAGAAACCGCTAAGATTTACGATGAACTCCTTAAGCAAATGGCCGCCGATGTCGACTATATGATTGAACAGAAAATTACTTCATTCAACCGCATTTTCGGTATGAAAATCCTTGATGCGGAGACTCTTTTAAAGAGAATCGGGAAGCGCGCGCGTCCTGGTGAAGAAGACTTGGAGATCAAGAAGATGAATGAACATATCTCCATCTTCAAGAGAGCATACGATAAATTTGAATACCGTTCTGCATTGAATGTAGAGATACCACATGAAGAGGAAATCATTAATGAATCTCTCATTAACGGCTGCTAAATAAAAACATGGATGTTATTTTTGTATTACTTATTATGTTCCACTCTATTCTTAATGCGTTCCCAGTACTCCTTTTGATCCTGGCTATTACTGTGACGAATTAGATTATTTATGCCATCGATTAACTCATATTTGATGGATTGTCTCGATAGAATTTCCTGTCCGTTAGAGCGGACTACTCTGTCATCATATTTGCTTAAATCTATGAACTGTAACATATACGCGGCGACCTCAATGAGGTGCATCAATTCTTGGAACTTCTCTCCATGTCCGATTTCTTCATTCGCGACATGTGCCATTTCATGGGCAAGTATATACGATTCCACACTCAATGGCATATACTTATCCTTATCCCTGAAACGGAAAGATAATTCCTTTCCTTTGTCAAGACTATATGCAACATCCTCATGACCATCAGCGAGCTGCTTGAAATCCATGTTACATTTCTTTATATTTGCCTGAAGGAAGTTCCATTCACGCATCCAAGGACGGAATGATGGATCCTTTATCAAATACGTGACAATAGCGGCAGCGCGAGACTCTAATATATGGGTATACATATCATCGAGATATGGCTGGCACTGACATATAAATCCTTCCTTGACTCTAGGTTTAACGCGAGTAACTTTTGGATCGAACGAGACATGTTTTTCCTTATAGAGTCTCTCCTTGCCTATATAAAATCCTTCACGTACTTCCTCATCGTCGGAATCATCTTTTCTTCTTCGATTGCAGCTGCATTTTTCAATTATATGCCCACCGTCGAACTTTTCGTGGAATTCTCTTCGTCGTGCTTCAGGATTCGCCGGTTTCGCTTCTTCGTCTTTATGTTGATCTTTCCATGGAGTTTTCCTCTTCATTCCTTCGTCAATGGCAGCGCGTAACGGGCACATCGCTTCCTTGTAAGACAAATTGGAAAACTCGGTATATTCTCCCGCATTGTCATGGATAGTTACTTCATCGGTGAATTTATGCAATTCATGCCTATCTATGAACGGTTTACTAGAAATCTCGGTACTATAATGCCCTTCTTCCTGGTCTATCGGTTCATTGTAATTATTTATTGATCTTCCATTAGGGGAATAGAATACCGTATTATTTAGGCTCCCGTAAGTTGCATTAGCTGGACGCGGAGTATTAAACTTCTCCGGAACATGAAACGCATTATCCCTTATATCAATCATACCATCATTTGGGTCGGTAATGTCTACATAATCGTTTCCTACGAGCTGGCGGATCCTGGTATGCATATTCTTGTCTTTGTGCAGTCTTGTGTTTATTTCATGATTAGTCCTACCGTAATCGAGTTTATACCCGGTCTCTACCTGTCCGCGCGCTTTCTGGTACTCATCTGAGTTATAATACGGACAGCTATCGGTGGGAACATACATCCTCCATGGCGGCGTGAGAGTCTGCAGTCTCGGGTTATGAATGGATGCATTTAAACTTAGATTCCCCTGTGGAAAGTTATTCTGATAATACGTCTTTACTCCTTCTTTCGGCTGCGACTGAGAAATCCTAAAAGGAAATGCATTATTTACATGCACATTCCCGGACATACTATTTATAGACATTTACATTGAATAATAACCGCGTATACATGTGATAGATAATACATAAAAATATACAATTACTCGACAATCGCGTCATATTCACGCTCTGTTCTTGGATCGATAGCGAATTTCCATTTGATTTCTTTAACGCGATTGGCATGAGCGGCATCGATGTATTCTGTTAGTATTTTGCCACGTTTATCCGGACCAACGAGGAGGATTCTTTTTCCCGGTTTCAGGCAAGAGAATACCGTGTTTTGGTCATCCGTTTTGATGATTATACTATTCACGGAATCTATACCGCGTATTGCTCCTATGCTCATATGATACATGAGATTCCCATCGATTTGGTCAAAAGTATTTTGCCGAGCAAGTTCCCTGTTCTTTCTCTTCAATTCCTGCTTTACATCATCGACTTTCCTATTATTTGACCGACTATCGAATTCCTCATCGGACTTGACTAAATAATGCGCCAGATATGCATAATCATAATTGACCGGTTCGCTGAAAGATCTCGCTTCAAGTGCAGTGCGGTTTGAATCTAGCTTTTCATAATTATTTATATAACAATTCTCCAACGGGCAAGTCATGAAATGCGGAGTAGGAAAGTACCATTCATTATTTGGGACTTTAACTTTTCTCATTATTGTTTTAATATGAGTGTTTATAGTATCCTTGTTCGCCGTCGGGACTTTCGGGTGTTTAAACCTGGGTTTGACATCCCATCTCTCTAAGTGTTTTGGAGGTGCACGTTCATGGCCGCAGTTACCGTAACACATCCAGTTTAATCCTACTGCATAACAGTCTGGAGGAAACCCGGAGAGATACTCCTGAATCGTATCGTGCTGGGCCAGTTCAATGAACTCATCTCCGTCAAGGAACGCGCACCATTCAAAATCATACCTGTAATACGCGTCACGGAACGAAGCGCGCTGCATATTGGATTCCCCGTTTATCGGATTAACTATAACGTGACTGCGATATGACTTATTACTAAGGAATTTCTTCAACTGGTCTCGGTCGTCATTGTTATCGTATATAATGAAAGTATCGAACCCGATTTTCATATGATGTTCTATCCATTCATCTAGATATTTCTCTTCATTCTTAGAGCAAGTACATATAATGTACTTCATTTAATAGAAGTAATAGTTACTGTATACCAAACTGCCTTGATTCTTAAAAATAACATTATTTTTGAACCATTTTAAATATGATGTCGCGCAATAACATAGGAGACTTGTCCACCAGGATACAGCTCATTGAAAGAAACATCGTCGTTATTTCCCGTTTTATGGACTCATTTAATTATGGCTCCGCACTGCCTCCATCCATGGTAAATGCATTTCGCAGAATCGAGGCGGTTGAAACAGAAATAAAGAAGCTGAAGGAAAATGAAAAGAAGAAACCAGTCAAGACCGAGGAAAAGAAGACAGGAGTCGATTCCGTAATTGAAACTGCCGATATTGTCAAGCGCGATGAGAAATGCCCATTGAAGGCCGCGGTTGATACCGTTATTGCCGACGTCAAGAAGATTCGTGGAGATTTGGATGATAGGCACAAGGATATTGGTATAAAGCTCCAGGAATTCGCAAAGATGGAATCTGAAATCGAAAAACTCTCCGGTATCATTAAGAATCTCCAGGAACAGCTCGATGAAAGCCGCAAGCTCATCGATGAACTTAAGGCGGCTCAATTAACCGAATCCGTTTCATCCGTCGTGGAAGGAGGATGCGATGGAGTTTCCCGAGAAGATCTTAATATGGCGATGAAGAAGCAGAAGGAGGAAATCATTCATGAAGTTACCGATAAGATTGACGCAGAGATCATCGATCTAGAAGAAAGATTGAAGTCAGGAAATGCGGAAGGAAAATGTGAGAATATGAAAGACTTTATGGAGAAAATTTCCAGCGACATGAATGATCTCGAAAAGCGCCTTTCCGAAAAGATTTCTGCAGTTGCGGAAGGAGCTATAGGCGAAGACGATGATGTCATTGGCGAAGAAGAAGACGGCGAAGAGGATCAAGAGGAAGAAGATGACTTAGATGGTTGTATCGATATGGACTAACTCAAATATTATTTTTATACAAATAATGATAAATAAGAGTCTAGTAGCGAGGACCGTGAAAAAGCTCCAGCAAGAGGTCAATCATATCAAGGAAAACGGCGTTGTCGGTAGCAGCAGTGCAGGAGGGGGGGGGGTCCACTGAGCGTAAGACATTTACGATAGACGTCGTCGAAAATGACGACAATGAATTCGTACTTCCATATGCGGACAATATCGAACAAATGTATGCATTTTCGGATTTCTTATTCTCATTACTTAATGATAATGAATACAATAATGTCGCCGTACAATTAAGTAACGGATTTAGTTTACTATATCGTAGTTCAAATTATAATGCATCCGGCGATAACGGCGATATGGCTATTGTTACATTAAATTTCATAATATATAACAAGTATCGTGAAATAGTTATCTATAGAAGAGATTTACTGAAATCATTAATAGACGAAGGAGAGGATTTATCCGATATATTTATCATAAAAGGCTCAGGTACGCTACCGAGTGGTTCAGAAACCTACAAAGCGACTTTTATCATATCATAATCACCTTTTTTTTTACCCATCTTGCTAACCATGTCCGCACAAACAATATACCGTTCCCGTCCGATGTAATATCCATACGGCAAATATCCTTCCAAAGGCAAAAGTAACCACCATTCATCTCAATCCGCGCTAACTAAGTTATTTTTATCTAATCCTTAACGAGATATGAGACGCAATCGCACTACCGAATGGCTTAAGGAACATCCCATATTATACCCAAAGGAATTCGAGTTAGAAAACCCGTTCGAGATACTCAAAATGGATACACTCACAGATATCCAGCAAATGGTACAGAAATATGCGAAGATATTTAAATATTATTGCACTTTCGCATTCTCCGCTAGTTGCGGAGCCGGTAAAACCCTTGCCGGTATTTACTTAATGCACCGCTTCGGCGTAAAGACTTTAATAGTTTCTTCTCGGTCCGCGATCAATGATCAGTGGGAATATATTCTACACTCATTATATCCGTCTCTGAGAATCAAAACAATTCATAACAAGAAAGTGGAAGATCCCCAGGTATACATCTATTCTCCCCAGTACTTGGTACAGGATTTAGCTAAATTCCCTTCTGATGTAAATTTCGTCATATATGATGAGATTCACTCCATTGTGTCCGATAAATTCGGCGCATGTGTAGAGGAACCGCAAAAGCAAGTCAAATCTAAGGTACGAGAGACGATGCCATATCTGCTCGCACTTTCTGGTACATATCCTAAAGAATCTAGCATAATCTCTAAGATATTCGGCGATTATGTCAGAACCGAATCAGACATTACAAAAATACCCGTAAATGTCTATGATTATCATTGTACCGTATTATCAAACAAGCTCAAAGAAATACGTGAAATGTTCGGCGAGAATGGAACCAAAACGCGTTCCAAGAAGCTCATTAAGATTAATGAAATATGCAAGGAAATTACTCTTCCGATCCCACGTTTATCGTCACTTACCAATGAGCAACTCATTTCACTAGATGCGGAATGCTCCTTCTTCGATGACTATGAATTTATTGATTATATCCTTCCGGAATTACCTAAATACGAAATTCAAACGTGTCCAGAGTTTCGCGGATTCATTATAACAAATACCATAGATAGTTCCGTATACGCGGCAGTCGCAACAGCGAATATGTATAAATGTAATGTACTTTTAATGCGATCTGTAGATGAGCCATCCTATGTTATAACCCCTTCGGAATACGCGTTCGATGAATATTCCAGAATGGCATTGACGCAGGATTATCTATCAAATTACGAGAAGATAAACATGTCAAAGACTACCATCCCGGAAGTTCTTCAAAAATATAACATCTCCGTTGTTGCAGGTTGCTATCATCGCTTAAAGGAAGGAATCTCTATCGAAAATACGGTATGGGGAATATGTACAAAGTTTATCTATTCTACCATAGCCAGAACGCAGATTCTAGGAAGAATTCGCCGTACATCGAAGAATCCTGCTATCGCGGAACATGTCCGTACATTTATAGTGAATTCTTCGGGTGTAAATACCAATGAGCATAAACTCCTTAATGCCGCAAGGAAAGCGCACACAAAAATGGACAGGAGCAAACTAGAACCGCTCTATGATTTCGCTTATGAAGATACTGTATTCTCCCGGGAAAATTATATCTATAAAGCGCTCCCAGAATAAAAACATAAATGCTATATTTTTATCTGATATTCATCATGATTTCCTCTCTCTTCATTTTCGGTAAGATATTCAAACTGTATCGGTAACATGCATTGATTTTCGTGAAATCAAACGAGAATATAATATCATTTATTGTTCCGTTATTGGCGACAAGGATTATCTCCACTCCGTCCTTGCGTAAGTCTTCTATGACTTCCCTGAAGAACTCTTTCGTGAGATTTACCCAGTTTGTCATAGAAGCGATCTTTATTGTTATATTCTTCACGTTCCCATAGTTGAACATGAACATAACATGGGATTTCCCATCGGTATACGCCTTTCCATGTCTCAATATCGCTTTAAACATCTCCGGCGTATACAATAGCTGCATCTTATAACGAATTTCATTATAGATTTCCATCTCTTCTATTGTCGGTTCGCGGATTGTTTTCTTTGTTATTTTTCTTGGTTCATAGATGCGTTTTCCTAAGCACATCCGTAGAGTTAATGGCGTATTCGTCAGCGCGAGGTTATAGATTGGAATTTTCTCATAGAATCTGCTATCAATGTCCGCATACGTGTTCCATATCTCTATTTTTCCTTTACGCTTCAATATTTCACGGAAAACCAGTGCCATGAATACATTCGCGAGTCCTCCTTTACGGAACTTAGGATGGATGAGATAATAATCCGTAAATCCTGTCCGATATATGGTTCCGTTTATGTTTATGTCTACAAACTCTACCAACTGGAGTGCGACGATGAAACACTTGAAACGGACGACGAACGCAGTACAATCTCCGCGCTCGAGGAAGTAATTTATATTATCTTCCCGCATCTGGAGTCTGTAGTTCCTGGAATCCCATTGAGTATTGATAAAGTCCATTATCTCTTTGCTATTATCTTTAATGGAAATCTCTTCGAAAGTACAGTGAGGAGGTAATGCAAATAGTCCCGGATGCTCTTTGATAAGACTCTCCGTGAGCTCGAGCGGGTTCTCGTGTAAGAGCGCATTATACGGCGCATCTTCATGCGGCGCGAATGGGTTCTCAGCAAAATGCATAATTACCGATGAGTAAAAATATCTACGAGAATCTATAATCAAAACTCCTTTCGGATACGCACATAGTCTACTTTCATTGTATCCGTCAACGGGACTCCGTCTTTCTTGATGATTATGCGGTCTATTCTCTCATATCCCTTTAACACGTTTTCTTTGTGCAATTTATTTAAAGTTTCCCATACTTCGGCTTCATCCTTGTCCGTATATGCGACCGCGCTAGGGTAACGCGATAAAGAATCACCACAGACGACTACAGTAAAATACTTGGAATAAATATCCGTAAGACGGTCCAAATTGACATATTCTCCTTGCTGGAGTTTAATTATATTGTTCTTGCGCCCAATGATATATAATTTACCATCCTTTACTTCAACCATGTCATTCGTATGGAACCATCCATCGGAGCTGATAAGTTCTTCACTCACGACCGGTCCGCGGACGAGTAATTCCTTATCCGGATTGACTTTAATAATCACGCTATCCGTCAAGTAATAACCGTCATCTGCTTCAGTGGATAGTGCGATACTCGCGGCTGTCTCCGTTTGTCCATATCCATTAACAAACAAGGCACAATTCTTCATGTAGAATTCATGAACTTCTTTGCGTAATGGAGCGCCCGCGGATACGATCATATATGCGGACAACGGTAACAGTTTCTCGTATAACTTATTAAGTATCTGCGGAACGAGTATAATTACAGATGGCGCACATTGTATGTACTTTACGTACAGTGCCGTTGGCGTAGTATACAATAGCTGAAGCCCGTCGCGTATGCATAAAAGTTCCATCATGACTTCATACACATGTGCACGCGGAAGGCAACAAAGAAATGATACGAGTTCCTTATGTTTTTCATTGATCCTGTCTTCATAGAATCCTTTCAATGAAGCTGCTATGTTTCCCAGGGAGAGTCTAATGCTCTTCGGAGTGCCCGTAGAGCCCGATGTATCAAACATGACATAACCGGTTTCCTTTACTGCTATTCTATCATCGATGCAATCCATTGTATGATAAGCATTTTCCAGGACCGTGTTATTCTTTTCCAGGAAGGATTTTATATTGTTTATTATAAGCGTCTCGGAAGTTACTTGTTTCGGATTCGTCAATACGGTCTTTCCGATGAGAATACCTGCGATGAGAACTATCATAAAGTCTTCATCGGCGGCGGTAGAGAATACGGTGGAATTCTCCACTCTTATCAATACATCTATTGTTTTGCATATATCATCATGGAATTCTTCATAGGTACGCCTCTCGGATACCATCTTGTTTGTCCGTGGAATGAGACGCAATAAGTTCATATCTTTATAGTTTAACGTAACTTCATCGGCGAAGGAGTTTTCATTACAATATTCCCCGTTTCCGACATATCTCATTCTTTGCATGTACGATAAAGTTGACATAAAATTCACTTTCCGCAAAGGGGAGATAATTGATTATTTTTATTTATTCATCTAATAATGCAGGTGTTTAAGTTCTATGCCATTAAAGCTAATTCTACAAGCGATTTAGCCGCGCTGGACAACAGTATCCTCATTCCAATGGAGGATTCTCTTCTTTGTTCGGAAGCCGAGAGTCTTGAGCCACTTCCTTTACCGCCAATGCATAAAAGTCAGTCCGTTACTCTTTCTAATATAGTTCATCAGGAGCGCAATGACTGTGAGCTACTTCAAGCGAAACTGGCAGTAAATGATGAACCGTTTCTGTTTAAGATGCGGATGCAACTTCGTTTACTGGAAGCAGGTAAACCGACCTTCATCTTTCATTTTGTTCGACGATCGAATCCGCAGTTAAAATACATAGAAACTACTCCTTCTAAGAAAAACATAAATGGAAACAGTATTGTTCTTCGTGGATTTGAAGGAATAAAGACCAATCGGTTTTGGTGTTATATTCATTACGGGCAAACCGAGATGAGGTGCACTCTGAAACCCGAAAAGTATATGATGAAGCGACTTCATTTCAATTCACGAAGTTCCCCGTTTGTCGCCGTGAATTTCTATAACGTGACTTCATATAACGGGATGTTCGCGGAAATGAAAGAACTTGAAGAGATTATCATAGAAAACTGGGACACTTCACTGATTACATCGATGGAAGACATGTTTATGCGCTGCAAATCCCTGAAATCGGTTCATTTCATCGGTTGC
>JAEIGA010017137.1_pt1 | contig 11035 bp, 7 predicted proteins | sample 9270691 | NCBI WGS metagenome assembly JAEIGA01 (sample SAMN17057246, study PRJNA624740) | gut metagenome | biome: biome; isolation source: fecal sample | host: Bos grunniens | place: China: Xizang | collected 2019 | reverse complement strand
GTCTTTGTGCCTTCCGGAGGCAAGGGTGATGATGAGATCATTTCCGAGGGTGAGGCAGTCAGAAACTATCTGGTAAGTACCGGTATTGATGAAAGCAGACTTAACGAAGTTAGCAGAATAGTAGAATCATATTCGGGTATAACCATACCTGCCAACAAGCCTGTTGTGGGTGAAAACGTATTTACACAAGTTGCAGGAGTGCATGCCGATGGCGATAACAAGCGAAATCTGTATTGTAACACTCTTCTGCCGGAACGGTTTGGCAGAAAGCGTGAATATGCTATGGGTAAAAATAGCGGTAAGGCAAGTATCAGTCGTAACCTGAGAGAACTGGGTCTGGAACTGACAAACGACGAGATGCGCAAACTGACAAAACGTATTACGGAACTGGCCGATAAAAAAGAGACTGTTACCATAGAAGATTTGCCATACATTGTTTCTGATGTTTTAAAGCACGACATCAAAGACGAAAAGGTTAAACTCAAGAGCTACTTTGTAAACCTGGCCTTTGGTCTTAAACCTATGGCAACTCTGCGTATAGAGATCAATGGCAAAGAATACGAAGAGAGTTCCAGTGGCGATGGTCAGTACGACGCCTTTGTACGTGCCCTGAGAAAGGTTTATAAAGTGACACTTGGAAGAAAATTCCCGATGCTTACCAACTATGCAGTTACAATTCCACCCGGAGGACGTACCGATGCCTTTGTACAGACTATTATAACCTGGAGTTACAACGACAAGACTTTCAGAACACGCGGTCTTGATGCCGACCAGACTGAGGCGGCAATAAAGGCAACCGTAAAGATGCTCAACATTATTGAAAACGAAGAAGTATAATTGTCAAATTCAAAAACAGAATAGAATATGAAGTTCAATATAGCAGTTTTAGCAGGCGATGGTATTGGTCCCGAAATCTCAAAATCGGGAGTAGCTGTAATGAGTGCTGTTTGCAACAAGTTTGGTCACTCAGTAGAATACACCTATGCTATATGCGGTGCAGATGCCATTGACAAGGTAGGAAATCCATTCCCGGAAGAGACATATCAGATCTGTCGCAAAGCAGATGCAGTACTGTTTTCTGCCGTAGGAGATCCAAAATATGACAACAATCCCACTGCAAAGGTAAGACCGGAACAGGGATTGCTTGCTATGAGAAAACAGTTAGGGCTATATGCAAACATACGTCCTGTACAGACCTTTGAATGTCTTTTACACAAATCGCCTCTGAAAACAGAGATTGTAAGAGATTCCGATTTTATCTGTATAAGAGAACTTACAGGCGGCATGTACTTTGGTGAAAAATACCAAGACGATAACAAGGCATACGACACCAATTACTATACCCGACATGAGATTGAACGTATATTAAAGGTAGGGTTTGAATATGCCATGCAACGTAAAAAGCACCTGACCGTTATTGATAAAGCAAACGTACTTGCATCATCCAGACTATGGAGACAGATAGCTCAGGAGATGGAGCCTCTATACCCGAAAGTCAAAACAGATTACATGTATGTAGATAATGCCGCTATGCGTATGATTCAGGAACCAACATTCTTCGATGTAATGGTTACAGAAAACACCTTTGGAGATATCCTTACCGACGAAGGATCATGCATCAGCGGTTCCATGGGCTTGTTACCATCCGCATCTGTTGGCGAACAGACACCTGTCTTTGAACCAATACACGGTTCATGGCCTCAGGCTAAAGGTCTGAACATAGCAAACCCTCTGGCACAAATACTATCGGTAGCTATGCTTTTTGAATATTTTGATCTTACAGAAGAAGGAAAAATGATAAGAGATGCAGTAAATGCATCATTGGATGCCAACGTCAGGACACAGGATATTCAAACAGATAATCACGCGCCATATAGCACTACTCAGGTAACAGAGTGGATTGTGGATTACATTAACAACTGTGAACTATAGGGCTGAGATTGTCATCTCACAACGTGCACAATCAAAATCGGCCCTGAATGTCTGGCCATCAGACAGGCGCATATAGTAAGGTGTCCTGTATTTTGGAGTATTTCCATATTTTGGGCATTCATTTAGCATAAACCTTATGCAATGGCGGCAACGCATAAGTTCAGCGCCCCTTATTGTCTGTTTTTCAAAGGCATCTGCAATTGTTGCTACTGCATGTTCCGCATAGAACTCTTTTGCTTTAACGTTATATACGTTTCCAAGGTAAGAGAGTTCTTTTTGTATATAAGCACAACTGCTATCTATCTCAGCAGGTTTTAAGAGAGGTCTGTTAGCAGATCTTACAACCAGAAGATTATCAATGGCATCTCTTCTAAGTTCTGAAAGTCTGGACGATGGTATAAACCAGTTGGAACTCATCTGAATATCTATATCGGATATTGCAAAGCAGGTATTTCCCAACTTGGATATCTGATTCACAATATTTGTACTCTGATCACTCTTTGCAAGTTCTCTGTTAAGTTCCAGGCTGGCCGAGCCCACATTACCATCTTCGTCTGTGTATGTCAACTGGAAACCATTAGCTGTTTCAGACAATTTTGCAGCCACCTCTATTCTTCTGTCTGCAGTATCCTTTAACAGAGCCTTGTCAAATTCTGCATCATTGTTTCTGAAGACCTCTGTTCCTGCATTTATATAGGGCAACTGACCTCCGTCCACATACAGATAGATTCTATTGACATCCACTTTGTTTACCCTGTATCCGTGCAATTTTCCATCTTCTCCATAAAAGCATAATCCGTCTCCGTTATGAAACTCCTTACCGCCGGATAGAGTCAGCCAGTTCCTGCCACATATTCTGATACGTCCCATATACTCACCTATAGATTTGGGAGTGTTGACAGAACAGATGTTATCCTTGCGTCCTTCCAACAGATAATCTGTAAAACCACGGTTAAAACTCTTCTCTAACTGAGGAGTAAAGTTGTACGACACAAATCCTGACGATGCTTTTATATACTCTTTTCTTCTTTTGAAGATCTTTTCCAGTTCATTCCTATATGCAGATGTTACATTCTTTACATAAGTAACATCTTTTAAACGTCCCTCTATCTTTAAGGAGACTACACCTGCATCCAACAGTTTTTCAAGCTGATGCAGTCTGTTCATATCTTTAAGCGATAACGGATACTTGTTCTGCATTATGGAATTGCCCTCCGAATCTGTTACGCTGAATGACAAACGGCAGAACTGAGCACATTCACCACGATTGGCACTTCTGCCAAAGCAGTACTGGGATGCATAACACTGACCACTGTAACTTACACACAATGCACCATGTACAAAACACTCCAGTTCAATATCGGGACACGCATTGTGTATCTCGGTAATTTCATCCAAAGAGAGTTCTCTGGCCAGCACAACTCTGGTAAATCCCACCTTGGACAAGAAACGAACCTTCTCTACAGTTCTGACATCTGCCTGCGTACTTGCATGAAGAGCTATAGGAGGTAAATTCATCTTTAGTATTGCCATATCCTGTACAAGTATGGCATCTACCCCTATGTTGTAAAGATCCCAGATAAGTTTCTCTACCTTATCTAACTCTTCATCCTTGATAATAGTGTTTATGGTAACATAGACCTTGGCATAATACTTATGAGCAAATGATGTCAGTACAGAAATTTCCTCTATTGAATTTCCTGCTGCAACACGGGCACCAAAGCTACCGGCACCGATGTAAACTGCATCGGCACCGTGCTTTATTGCCTCTATACCGGATTCTGCATTTTTTGCAGGAGCCAGTAGCTCTATGGGTATTGCCTTAATCACTAATTACCAGATTTTTGCTCTCTTTTCAGGAGCTATATACAATGAATCAGTAGGTTGTATATCGAATGCTTCATACCATTCATCGATGTGTGGCAATGTACCATTTACACGCCAATATGACAATGAATGAGGATCACTCTTGGTCAGATTGCGAATCTCTTCATCACGTATCTGGCTTGCCCATACTGCAGAATAAGCAAGGAAGAAACGCTGTTCCGGAGTAAAGCCTAATTTATCTTCTAAAGGAGCATCCTTTGTTGCATTCTTGAAAGCCTGATATGCTATCATCAAGCCACCATGGTCTGCAATATTTTCGCCCTGTGTCAATGTACCGTTGGCATTCAAACCCGGCAGTACCTCTATTGCATCAAAGTGGTCTATTATAACCTGAACTTTCTCTTTAAACAGCTTTGAATCTTCTTCTGTCCACCAATCAGAGAAGTTTCCATCTTTGTCAAACTGACGACCCTGATCATCAAAGCCATGAGTCATCTCATGACCAATAACCACACCAATCGCTCCGTAGTTGAATGCATCATCGGCATTCATATCAAAGAACGGATACTGCAGGATACCGGCAGGGAAACAGATTTCGTTTGTAGTTGGGTTGTAGTATGCATTTACAGTCTGTGGAGTCATAAACCACTCTGTATTATCAACCGGTTTCTTGAACTTCTTCTCAACATGGTCTGCCCAGAAGAATTTCTGTGCCTCAACAGAATTTTCAAAGAATGATTTTTTAGGATCAACCACCAGTTTTGAATAATCCTGCCACTTGTCAGGATAACCTATCTTCACATAGAATGTAGCCAACTTTTCATGAGCTTTTGCCTTTGTCTCTGCACTCATCCAGTCCTGTGCATCTATTCTTTCGCCAAGAGCCACCTGCAGATTAGCAACAAGTTTCTCCATTCTCTCTTTTGCTGCCGGTGGGAAATATTTTGCTACATAAAGCTGACCGATAGCTTCGCCCATCCAACCATTTACAGTGCTTGTTGCACGTTTCCACAAAGGTTTCTGTTCCTGCTGACCACTCATTACGCGACCATAGAAATCAAAGTTAGCTTCATCCAGTTCTGTGGTCAATGACGATGCATTAGCGTCTATCAACTGCCACAACATCAGGTTCTTCAGATCCTCTACTGGTACTTCTGCAAGAATAGCTTCAACTTCATGGATAGGTTCAGGCTGGTTAACATCAACCTCTTCTACTCCCTCCATACCAAGTGTTGTGAACATAAAATCCCAATCTATTCCCTTAAAATCCTTTTTCAACTGGGCGTATGTCATCTTATGATAGTTTGCAGCAGGATCGCGCAACTGAATATTGCTGTATGATTTTTCAGCCAGACGTGTTTCGATAAGCATTACAGATTCCATCTTCTTCTGTGATTCTGCTTCGCTATATCCAACCAGCTGGAACATTCTTACAATATGCTTCTTGAATGCCTCACGAATTTTCACTGTAGCTTCATCATTATCCAGATAATACTCTCTTTCACCCAATGAAAGTCCACCCTGACCAATAGATACAATATTCATCTTACTGTCCATCATGTCGGCACCTATACCCATTCCAAACAGGCCACCAACACCATAGAAATCCATCTCAGTCATTGATCTGAAGATATCTGAACGCTTCTCTATTGCTTCAATCTTTGCAATCAAAGGCTTGATTGGTTCCAGTCCCTCTTTATTTCTTCTGGCGGTATCAAGCACCATATTGTACAAATCGGCAATCTTCTGCGCATTTGTACCAAATTCATTATCGGCAGCTGCAATACTGTCTATCAGTCCCTTTAGCTGTTCACGAGTATCTTCTGCAAGCTTATCAAAGCTTCCATAGCGTGAATACTCCGGAGTTATAGGATTGTTCTTCATCCAGCCACCATTGGCAAACTGATAAAAATTGTCACCTGGTTTTGCACTCTTGTCAAGATTTTCCAGTCTTATTCCTGCATCCATTTTTTTGTTTGTACAAGCAGTCATGGACAGTGTCAATGCTGCGATTATAAATAAAATTTTCTTCATATAATTATTTGTTTAACACTCACTCTCTAACATAGCCTCTTCCCATCTGGCCTCTGCCTCTGCAAGTTCTGATTTCAGTTTTCCGTACTCTTCAAACATTGCTGCATTCTGCGCTCCGGTTGGTGTTGACAACCACTCCTCCATCTCTTTTATAGCCAAGGATATTCTGTCCACCTCCTTCTCACACTCTTTTATGCGCTTTTCTATCTGTCTGCGTCTCTTTTCACGCTCCTTCTGTGCCTGATAATCTTCCTTGCCATCTGTAGATTTATTCTCTTTGACTGGTTGTACCGATCCTTTCATCTGACCAATATCTGCCAGCGATTCCAGATTCTTTTTTCGAAGGAAATCATATATGCCACCTAAATGTTCGCGAACCTTTCCATCGGCAAACTCATACACTTTATCTACCAGCCCATCCAAGAATTCTCTGTCATGACTTACTAGTATTACCGTACCATCAAATGCCTGAATTGCCTCTTTCAGAACATCTTTTGATGCCATATCAAGATGGTTCGTCGGTTCGTCCAGAATTAAAAGATTAACAGGTGTCAGCAACAACCTTATCATAGCCAGACGACTGCGTTCGCCACCTGAAAGTACCTTTACTTTTTTCTGGTTCTCTTCACCACCAAACATAAACGCACCAAGTATGTCGTTTATGCGGGTTCTTATAGGACCGGTTGCCACGTTGTCTATAGTATCAAACACAGTACTTTCATCATCAAGTAACTGGGCCTGATTCTGCGCATAATAGCCTATCTGTACGTTATGGCCTATGGTTAAACTGCCATCGTATGGTATCTGGCTCATTATACACTTTACCAGCGTTGTTTTTCCTTCACCATTTCTGCCTACAAACGCAACCTTTTCGCCACGTTTGATTGTAAGGTCCACACCGCTGAACACTATATGGGCATCGTATGACTTAGCTACGTTTTCACATATCACAGGATAGTTTCCACTACGAATTGCAGGAGGGAATTTCAGATGCATAGCCTTATTATCTACATCGTCTATCTCTATTGGAACAATCTTCTCAAGTGCCTTGATTCTACTCTGTACCTGAACAGCCTTTGTTGGCTTGTATCTGAATCGTTCTATAAACTCCTTGGTATCAGCAATCTCCTTTTGCTGATTTTCGTATGCGCGTAACTGTTGCTCGCGGCGCTCTTTGCGCAGTTGAACAAATTCGTCGTACTTTACCTTGTAATCGTATATCTTGCCACAGGATATCTCTATGGTTCTGTTTGTAACATGACCTATAAATGCTCTGTCATGACTAACCAATATCACAGAACCGGAACGTTTGGCAAGAAACTCTTCCAGCCACTGAATACTCTCAATATCCAGGTGGTTTGTCGGCTCGTCCAGCAACAACAAAGAGGGTGCTCTCAACAGAATCTTTGCCAACTCTATTCGCATTCTCCAGCCGCCACTGAATTCACTGGTCGGTCTGTCAAAATCGGTTCTTCTGAAACCCAGGCCTAAAAGTGTCTGCTCCAACTGAGCCTGATAATTTCCGCCCCCCATCATCTGATAACGTTCACTCTCACGGGTAAACTTATCAATCAGAGCCTGATACTCTTCGCTTTCGTAATCAGTACGTTCCAGCAGCTGATTATTCAGCATCTCTATCTCGACTTGTAACTTATGAATCTCTTCAAAAGCTTTCGAGGTCTCTTCGCGGACAGTTGTTGAATCGGTTATCTTCATAACCTGCGGCAAATAGCCTATCGTCATCTCATTGGGAGTAGAAACCACTCCGGATGTAGGTTGATGTAATCCTGCAATAATCTTCAGCATGGTGGATTTACCTGCACCATTCTTTCCTACCAAAGCTATTCTATCCTTATCGCCAACTACATAACTGACACCGTCAAACAACGGTTTGGCGCCAAATTCAACTTTCAGATTCTCAACTGAGAGCATCACTGTTTTTCCGTTTTATTAGAAGAGTTTTGATGGATATACGCCATCCTTAACCAGTTCTTCAATCTTTGCTACCACATCAGGACGATCGGCTGCGTATGTTACTCCGAACCACTTTGATGTTGTATCAAGAACCTGCACTGTAGCAGTACCGTTGGTAATCAGTTCGTTTACCATCAGTGGAATATAGTATTCTGACTTTGGTTTGTCAATATTCTCTTTCAGGAACTCCTTGAAATACTCTTCTGAATACTCAAAATAATCTGGTGTAAAGCCCCATACATTCATTGAAACAGGGGTATTGTCTGGAATCATTACCCACTCTTCTTCATCCTTGTAGCATACATCACCACTTTCCTGACGTACTATCTCGGTACGCTCTACAACAGTTACCAGATTTCCCTCTGCATTAACTTCACATACACCACGGGAAACTTTACCGTTTTCACTCAATGTATTTGCTACGCGGAATCCCACCATTGAATAGGTATTCTTTGCATTCTCAGGTAAATCGGAGAGGAACTTACCCATTACTGCAAATGCATCCTTGCCATAAAAATCATCGGCATTGATAACACAGAATGGTTCGTTAACCACATCCTTTGCCATAAGCACTGCATGATTTGTACCCCATGGCTTTGTTCTCTCTTCAGGACAAGTAAAACCTTCCGGCAGATTATCTACACTCTGGAATACTACCTCTGTTTGCACATGACCTTCATATTTACTGAGTACCAGCTTACGGAAATCGTCTTCAAAATCCTTACGAATTACGAACACAACCTTTCCAAAGCCACCTCTGATAGCATCGAACACAGAATAATCCATTATAGTCTCACCACTAGGGCCTAAAGCATCCAATTGCTTCAAACCTCCATATCGGCTACCCATTCCGGCAGCTAAAACAACAAGTGTAGGTTTCATCTTTATTTATGTTTGAGTAAATTTGTTGCAAAGTTACATTTTTCATACTTTTGTTTCAATAATAAATCACTTTATATGAAAAGGTTTTTTACAGGAATATCATTGTTTATGCTTTTGGCTTTGATTGCAGGATGTCAAGGCAAGAGCAATCAGAGTGTTACAGAAGAGATTGATGCCGATACAATCATTGTCGATGACGATCAATATGTTCTTTTTGAAACATCAAAAGGAAACTTCATTGTAAAATTGTACAGGGAGACTCCGCTTCATCGCCACAATATGGTTAAACAGGTTCGTAAAGGTATTTATGATGGTCAGCTTTTCTTTGGTGTACAGAAGAACTACAAGGTTCAGGCTGGCGATCCTGAATCACGTGGTGCAAAACCGGGTACTGTTATAGGTATTGACGAAGAGAACGACACTATAATGTCTGAGATTCAACCAACCAAGTTCTACCACAAGCGTGGTGCTGTTGGTCAGGCCAGTCAAAAACAGTTCAGTTTCTCTACAAGTCAGCAGTTCTACATCATTACAGGAACAAAAAGTAATGACAAGACACTTGCCAATCAGGAAGAAAAGATAAACAAGCGCTACTATAAGGCAGTAAAGGATTCACTTACACAGCCTTACGCTAAAGAGATTCTTGAATACAGAGAAAAAAAGTACACCAATAAGATTAGCGTACTTAATGACAAACTCAATAAGGAGACCGACAAGATTATGGCCACACGTCCTGTATTCAAATATTCATCAGAACAGATCAACACCTACAAGACAACAGGTGGTGCTCCTACACTTGACGGATTCTATACAGTATTTGGTGAAGTTATAGAAGGCATAGAGGTTGTAGAAGCAATAACAATGGTGAAAGTAGATAAGAACTATCGTCCGACACCGGATGTTAAGATTATAAAAGCCACTCTTATAGACAACCCTCAGGCAACAACTGCTGCGCCTGCGCAGTAAAGTTCTTCCACAACGAATCTTCGGGCAGAGGAGCGCTAACACAAATAGTGTTATGTGACACCGGGTGTTCAAATTTGATATAGTATGCGTGCAGAGATATTCCACCATCCGGATTGGAACGCTCTGCACCATATTTTAAATCTCCCTTTATAGGCATTCTCATTTTTGACAACTGGCAGCGAATCTGATGATGTCGTCCTGTCATTAACTCTATTTCAAGTAGATTGTAATTTGTAGAACTTCCTACCAAACGATACTTAAGAATAGATTTCTTGCTACCTGGAACCTCTTTATCGTATGCAAAAGAGCGGTTCTTTTTCTCATTACGCACCAGATAGTGAACCAGTTCTTCCTCTATGTTTTGTGGTCTGTTCTTTACTATGGCCAGATATCGTTTATCAACCTTACCCACTCTGAACATTTCGTTCAGTCTGGATAGCGCCTTGCTTGTTTTTGCAAACACCACCACACCACTAACCGGACGATCAAGCCTGTGGGCAACACCAACAAAGACATTGCCCGGCTTATTGTATTTCTCTTTTAAATAAGCTGCTACAGTATCTGACAGTGGTACATCGCCAGTCTTATCGCCCTGAACTATTTCGGACGAACTCTTGGATACAATTATTATATGATTATCTTCGTAAAGTACTTTCATTACATTCCCATTCCACCATCAACCTGTAATACATGACCGGTAATGTATGACGAATCATCAGAAACCAGGAATAGAGCGGCCTTTGCAACCTCTTCTACGCCTCCTCCACGCTGCATTGGAATACCTTTACACCATTCTGCCAGCATCTTTTCATCAAACTTATCAGTCATCTCTGTCAATATAAATCCTGGAGCTATAACATTTGCTCTGATACCTCTTGTTGCCAATTCCTTGGCTACCGACTTGGTCATTCCTATCAACCCAGATTTAGATGCTGCATAGTTCACCTGCCCTGCGTTGCCATGTAATCCCACTACAGACGATACAGAGAGTATATTTCCACTGCGCTGACGCATCATAAGTGGTGTACATGCACGTACATAGTTAAAGGCCGATTTTAAGTTTGTATCAATAACATCATCCCACTGCTGTTCACTCATTCTCAACAGCAAACCGTCTTTTGTAATACCTGCATTGTTTACCAATATATCTATTTTGCCAAACTCTTTGACCACCGATTCTACTACCTGATTAGTATTTTCAAAACTTGCCGCATCTGCCTGGAAACCTTTAGCGTTGACACCAAACTCTTTTAATTCCTCCTCAACTTTTACCGCACGTTCTGCGCTATTTACAAATGTAAAAGCAATATCCGCTCCCTCTGATGCAAAGCACTTTGCTATTGCATAACCTATTCCTCTTGTTGCACCTGTTATCAGTGCAATCTTTCCACTTAACTTTTTCATTTCGCTATATTTATTT
>JAEIGA010017136.1_pt1:7500-11036 | contig 11036 bp, 9 predicted proteins | sample 9270691 | NCBI WGS metagenome assembly JAEIGA01 (sample SAMN17057246, study PRJNA624740) | gut metagenome | biome: biome; isolation source: fecal sample | host: Bos grunniens | place: China: Xizang | collected 2019 | reverse complement strand
GTCGGTAAGATGAAAACAATCTCCATTATGATAGCAAGTATTATTATAGCTATTGCTCTAACTGAGTCTATTTCCATCCACGGTGTATACGTTGATATATAAGAATGGCTACATAAAAGGTAAGAAATCATCCACTATTTCGAATGTGATTGCGTTTCTAAGACATGTCACAGTCACTATATCTATCATGCGAATATCTGATTGGTTCTCGTTCGTAGTGAATTCATTAAAGATTATGCCTTTTGAAGGTGCTCGGAGGCTATGGAGATCCCTGATAAGGGTTTCTATGGTCTTCACCAACCTTGATGCCGGACTAGTGACCTTGATTAGTGTCATCTTTCTCATAACTCTATGGTGTAATAGGTGATACTGATCGCTTACCTATAGGGAGTCCTAGGTTCTCGTCTCTTTTGTGCATTGCTAGCACGATAGGGGCGGTGTGTACCGTGAAAGCCGCAAGGTGATTAACCGTGCACGCTGGTGTAACACGCACTTATCAGGTGTTGCACTGCTTCTCTTCGTCAGGGCGCTGGGTGCCCTTCGTGCGTCAGTCTTCAGTAAAGAGACCTAGTGCTGTTCACGGGGGTTGCATCTAATCCACCTTTAACGGGGGGACTATCTCATCCATGGGTCTTTGGTACTGGAGGAACAGGGGTTTACCTCTCGACTTCCATTTGCCGAGGAATTTGAATGGGTCTGATTCCCGGGTTGACCAGATTAGCAGCCTGGTCCGCTCGTGTTGGGGTATTCTGTTGAGGCCACTTCGGGTCTCTAACTGAGGATTCTGTTATCAAAACAGTCTCCCTTGGTGTCAATGTTCTATTTGTCATCAGGGCGGGCTTGTATCCTTGAATCTGAAAGTGGAATCCTGGAGTTCTCTGGTGTTCGTGTTGCTATATCGAACTGCATCCCATACGGGAGAGGGAGAAGCAGCCGGATACTCGGGACTGTAGACAGCGGGTATCAAGGGCTAATCACCCTGTGATCATACCGGAGCGTCGCTTTATAATATGACATTCGTATAAGTACTTAGGTGTGAGTGATAGTTAGCAGCAAGTAAACGTAGCGAAAGAATGAGCGTTTAGCAGATGCGTAACGCGAGTGAGGGTAAGAGCGAAAGAACGAGTGAAAGCGGGTGCTTGAACGAGTGAGTAGCGATCGACTCCTGTCTCGCTTGCTAGTAGACTCCTGTCTCCCTTGCGCTGCAGTCGACTCCTGTCTTGGAGTCTCCTTTGCTTTCATTCTTTCTATTACCACGCTTTAGTCGACTCTACCTTGTGCTGCAGTCGACTCCTGTCTTGGAGTCTCCCTTGCTTCTTTTCATTAGCTAACGCTCCACCTACTTACTTTTCAAGCCAGAAAGAGGACTAGTCTCTTAGTTAGCCAGTATAAGGTGTCAAACGAGAACGAGCAAGGGAAAAGTACCTGCTTAAGGTATGTAATCGCTCAAGCTACAAACTCGGGAATTGCTTGCCTAGCCACAGCTTCAGCCGCAGCTACCCCGTTACTTGACTTCGCTATTGAAGCAGATAACTGAAATGAATCGGATAAGACACCTTCCCTCCACAGCCGGAGATAGGAAAGACAGAGAGAAGCCGCCCCGCTCTTGAGCAACCAGGCAAAGAAAGAAATTTCGATTTGCTTACTCTAACGAGTATGAAAATAGGAATGACCTTCTATCTAAGGCACTAAGATCTATTTCTTTCATACCATCAGGAAGCCTAGCGACTTTCTTTATCATAATAGAAGGAAGCTCAAGGCTAGGATGAATTCGCTAAGGAATTGACTAGGAGAATGATTCTTGAATAAAGTGAAACTTATCCTATTGCCCACTCCGCCCTCTCTTTGACCACTACTCAAAGATTAGCTGGGATTCTTGCCTCTTAGCTCTCCAGCTAGGTAAGGCAGTTACTGATTCAATTCTTTCTCCGGGGCAGGCTGGCTCATGACGATACGTTCTTTAAGTAGATTCTCTAGAATCTAGGTCTCAGTAGACAGAATGAGTCTGGTAAAGCTCTAGGTCTGGGGAAGCTGTGTACTATCTAGGTAGAAGATCTCCAATCATTAGCTCTGGTTCACGGCTAAACGTTGTAGGCCTAAGAGCAGTTGTAGCTCTTGGAGTCTGATCAGTAGGGGATAAATTCACACTGGGAAGTATCTTTCTTAATAAAGAAGCTACATCCCAATCATACCCAGCTCCTGGCCTTAAAGAACCAATGTTAGCTCCTGTAAGCCTGAGCAAACAAAGGTTGTAGTAGGGGCTTCCGCGACACTTTGATTAGTTCAATTAACCCAGCCTCAAGGACAGAAAGGGAGGGTAAGGCTTTTCCTTGATGAACCGAAGGTAGTTTTGATTAGCTGTCCCAGGGAAAGGACTAAGTATTGGCAGTTGGCATGTCCGAGCTAAGATCTTTTGAGGCCGGTAAAGACGGTTGCGTAGCGTACTTGGTAAAGGACTCCTTTAGTTTAGCGGTCATGGATCGATTCTAGGTGGTTCACTTTTCCCTATTATCATAGTTTACGTTCTGATCTAGCAAATCTACTTTTCAGATGAGTTCTATAGTTTTGGACAGGACAGGTGGGAACCAGGAGGTAAAGCGTCTGTTAAAGCAATATCGGGCAAATGCGTGTATACTAGCCTGTTTTTGGAAAAGGGGGGTACTTTATTTGGGCTGCTAAGTAGAAGTAGAAGCTATAGGCGAAGACTTTCGCGCTTTGCTCTTAAGTAAGGTGGAAGTTAGCTACTTGCTTGTTAAAGGTGCTTGCCCGCGGCTATTCGTAGATCTGGAGTTCTGCCCTATAGCCGTGCTACTTTCAATCCTTAGAAGCGGGTATTAGGTTCCCGGGTGCCTATCTATCTCATAGCTGTTACTGTGCTTTTTGGATACCTTTCCATGCTTTAACAAGCCAGCTACGCACCTTGTTCTTATAAGCAAGTAGCTTTGATTTGGGAATAAGCTGGAAGTAAAGTAGTATGAGTTGAAGTGAAGGGCGCTAGTAAGTAATCATAAGTAGAGCGGAACACTGTTGGCTGAACAAAAGACGTATGACTTGAGAAAGTAAGATCTCCGATTTGTTGTCGGGAAAAGGAGCTCCAATGGTACTTTATAATAATAGGGACTAATAGTAGAATGCAAATAAGAGGTCTTCCCTATTTGAGCAAGGTTTGAAAGGCCTTCGGGATATAGCAAATGTTGTCCAAAACTCCAACTAGCCTCATCAACATTAAAGAATCCCGTGAATCAAAAAAAGAAATAAGAGGAGTCATCTTCTCTTTAAGAGTTCCTTATCTGTTTTCAAGGTAAGGGGTGAAAGAGCGATTGATTGATTACACACGTATACGTAATCATCTCGGATATCCTCATATTCTGAACTCTTATCAGAGCTATGTCCTCTTGCTACCGCCTCCCTTTCTGATGCAGGCATCCTAACCCTAATCCCACTTAGCAAGTTGGTTTACTTGATCAGGCCTTAACTGACTGATCAGTGAGCTTAATGAGCTAGGTTTTTGGTGTGTGTGTATTAAGAAATCCAAG
>JAEIGA010017136.1_pt1:0-2500 | contig 11036 bp, 9 predicted proteins | sample 9270691 | NCBI WGS metagenome assembly JAEIGA01 (sample SAMN17057246, study PRJNA624740) | gut metagenome | biome: biome; isolation source: fecal sample | host: Bos grunniens | place: China: Xizang | collected 2019 | reverse complement strand
GCGCATCAGTCCCCGCTCCTGCGGGGAAGCCCTCTCCAGGAAGAGCTCTGTCTCGCTCCATATGGTCGCGTCTTGGCTTTCTATTGCCAAAGGGTTGCAAAAACGGTTCCAATTCATTTTTTACCTGCTGTATACTGGGGTAGTCATCTACTGCGGGTGGAACTTCTGGCGCAAGGACTGCTTCGGGAGCACGAGCCGCCTCAATCTCTGCGCGGGGTTGACTGCTAACGTCCTCGCCCCTCTCGACTTCGGCTTTTAGCCACTGCTCTACTAAAGAGCCGTTCAACGACGGGTCGGTGGATGCTTCGGGAGCGTTCACCGAATCCACTCGTCGCCTTACCGAAGAAGGCCCGACGTCGTCCTCCGTGTTTTTTTTCTTTTAATCGACGCACCTTCACCTTCTCCTGGAGTACGAACTCCAATGGATTCCTGTGCGTCGCTGCCAGCGTCGGGTTCTCCGCCCGAACTGGTTTGATCTGGGGAGGGCTCACAAAAGGTGATAATGTTATCACTCCCCCATATATAATTAAGAATTTAAAAGATTATAAGAGCAACAAAAAATGGAAGTGCCGCCCGAATGAGGGCGTACGCCATGCGAATTCGTTCAATAATTCTAAATCCCGAAAAATCAATTAATAAATGACGAACTCCATTATACAGATGATAGGATAGGGCTAAGGCAGTCATCTCGACGGAGATTAGGATGAGCTTTGATGAATAAAAGAAGAATTTGTAGAAATTCTCATAAGTGAAGCAAATCAAACCTATTTTCAGACAAAGAAGATAAAAAAACAAAACGAGAGTGGCCAGGAAAGCCCCGGAGATTCTATGGGAAATTGGAAACGTCGAAGTGAGCTGTGGCTTATAAATAGGAAGATGAGGAGATAAGGGGCGAAGGATATTCATGATACTTGCATCATTTCTGTTCTCTCGCGCCTTGCTCGTGAAGGAGCATGCCGAAAAAAAAAAGAGACTGAAATCACCGGTTGGTCCAACCGAGAAAGGCATGGGACTTTTTGGGCGTACAAGTTCTTCTCTTACGATATTCAGAGTGTGATGAAAAGTCCTATCCTAAATGCAGCCGTGATCAACTATACTAATAGACTAATAGAATCCCTGATAAGATGATTTTTACTTGTTTTTTCCGCCCGAGCCGCCTTTAAGATTGGAGATGAGGAAACTAAGACCGCAAGCCCCAGTCTGCTATAGCATACTATTTCACTGATTTTCCTTTGACGACCGGGAATGCGAGATGAGGCAAATGCCACTTCATATGCAATTTTTATATTCTTTCTTTGCCTTAAATTTCAAGATACTATCTACACAACACAATTTGAAACTGCCATTCAATCCTCTCGGAGATCTAAGGTTTGAACTTCTGCTTACCCATATCTTACTATTTCCCGGCAATGTCAGATCAAGAAGAGCTGGCTTTACTTTATGCTTTACCTTACTTTCTGTGCTAGCTAGGCCTGGTAGCAAACAAAGGGTAGCATGTTTGATAGTCTTGTCGGAATAGGAGCTCTACTAGGCTTGAAAGTGGTCAATTTTTTGACTAAAGAATGAGGTTCGTAGACTAACTAGAAGTAGTAGGAGTACACGTAGAAAGGAAAATTATGCATTTAGGAAAGATCAGATACCAAGTGAGGGAGAGATAGCTCTTGATGCAATAGTCAGTCCGTGGTCAGCATACTTAGAGTCGTCTTCTTGCTCAAGTTGAATCAGTTACAGTTGGCTCTAGACTACGATTCGATAGAGAACGATTTGGAACATCTTCGATTTACTGGTATGATTGTTCATAGTCTTGGGTTACCGTGAGTTCCAGATATTCGCCATAAGCACTCTTTTGCTCTTATTCATGTGATCCTTGTCTTTAGCTTGGGAATTCGCTTGGCACCAGGGATGCTTACCCACCTTCGGACTTTCTTCCTCTTAGCACGCATCCAGTCACCGATGAATCTCTTGTCGGAATAAGCCTAAGCGCAGCAAGAGAATTCGATGCTTTTGTGCCCCATAGAAAGAATCACTCTTAAAGGACGGAGAAGTAAGGAATGAAATTCACTTTTGAGTTACTACCCTAATACGACTTATGCTCAGTTCTATTCGGGATAAGCTCTTCTTTTTTCATTTCATAAGAAAATGCTAAATAGTGAGCTCTCTCTGGATTAAGCTTCAATCATTGATAGAGAGGAATCGCCTAGACTAGCATTAGACTAGACTAGCTAGCACTCCTTGTGAAGATTACTTTGATTAGCTATTTTTCGTAGCTTTCCTCAGGGAAGGAGAATTGCATGATCAGATGCAGGATTACCTTTTGATGCGGTAGATAAGGAAGAGAAGATGACTCCTCTTTTATTCGATGGGATCTTGTGGAACCAGGTCAACGCTGGTCCGTGCAGGCTGGAAGGAAACACTCTGCACATCAGAGGAGAGCGCTAGGAAGGGGGGCCGGGCCAGCCATTTGCCTTGAGAGCGCGTCCTAGCTAGCTTCTTCCCTGAC
>JAEIGA010017135.1_pt1 | contig 11036 bp, 12 predicted proteins | sample 9270691 | NCBI WGS metagenome assembly JAEIGA01 (sample SAMN17057246, study PRJNA624740) | gut metagenome | biome: biome; isolation source: fecal sample | host: Bos grunniens | place: China: Xizang | collected 2019 | reverse complement strand
TACATTCGGTTTTCATGCAGGTGGCGGATATAGTGACGGGTCAACAAATTTTGCTTGCATCGTAACCAATGAGATGGCAGCAGGTGTACGTAACTGGACATGGAGTGACCATGGCTCAGTGTTCTACATCTTCGAAAACCCTAACCTTGTTGATGATGAGAACTCAATAAGTGAGGTCGTTACTGACAAGCCTGTCCGTAAAGGTATCTACAACTTACAAGGGCAAAAGCTCACCACAATGCCCACAACGGGTATAGTAATAATTGACAACAGAAAGGTATATATCAAATGATTAAGCCTTTACGTAAGCAAATAAAATAGCGTAAAAGAGATTGAGAAAGCCCCCGAATTAATTCGGGGGCTTTCTTTGTGTGTCGGGCGTTATCCATTATCCTTTTCTTGGATATTCCTTACAGCGTTCATATGATTCCATGTAGCGCTTGTACTTATCTTCATAGATGTCCTTAGCTGTGATAATCATTGCCGTGTCGTAGCAGTCACCGAAGTCTGGATCAAAGGTGGTGCCGAATGTCTTCATTGTTGGTGATAAACCGATGTAAAGGTGGATGAATGGGGGGATAGTGTCTCCCAATGACTTTACATAGTTGTTGAGGATGGCGTAGTTCTCTTTGTAGTCTGCACCTGTGAACATCTCCTTGAAGAAGGATTCCTGTTCGGGAGTGCAAGTTTCGGGATTCTTTGAGGTGATGAGGCCTTCGCGATCGCCAAAGCTCATATCCAGATAGTAAACCATGGCTTTGCGGCTCATTTCCGGGCTAGTCTTGTAAATAGTCACTTTCCCTGAAAGATATTTCACAGTGGGGTCTGTAGCTACAAGTCCGCCAATGCCATCCCAAAGGTTGTCGAGAGCGAAGAGGGCTTTTCGTCCACCTGTTGCCGATTGATATTTGGGTTGTACGAAAGCACGAGCCATCTCGATGCAGTGGGGGAAGTCGGTGTCTATGAATTTCTGCGAGAAATTAAAGAGGTGCTCGGTGTTAACATAGGGCTGGCCATTCTCATGAAACGATGCCATCTTCCAGCGTGTGAAGCGGTATCCACCTATAATCTCATCTACATCGGGATTCCACACAATGAGTTGGAAGCACGCCTTGTCTTCAAGGTCAAAATGGTCGAGGTCACACTCTGTGCCACTACCTCCGCCAACAGCGCGGAATGAAACCTCGCGCAGCCGGCCGATCTCGCGCAGTACATTAGGCGCGGTCTCATTGTTTACTACGTAGAGTTCATTATCTCCGCGGTTAGTGGTGCGGAGAAAGGTCTTCTCATTGAGCTCACTCTTGAGTAGCTCTACATCTACAGGGGGGATGATTGGGGGTAACATAGGGAGTTAAGGACCCACCTCAATCCTCCTTGAAAGGAGGACTTGCGGGCATCGCAGTTAATAATATAGTTGTTTCTTTCTTAGCTTTCGGGTTGATAGGATTCCCTTCCTTGCAAGGTGAGTTCTCTTATTACATGTTGGGCTCACAACCATTGTCGGCACCCAAGGCCTTGACACGATTTTGTATATCGGAAGCCCACTCGCGATCTGTCTTTGACTTGTCGAAAGTGGTGTAAGGGATTGGTTTCCCAAAGGTAATGACGAATTCGTTGCCACACTGCTTGAAGAGCTCGTCTACGAGGTACAGCATGCCAATGTTTATCTTCAGCCCTAAAAACTTGCTCAGTTTGCAAAGGAAGAAGTACCATTTAGAGTTATGTCCCGATATGTGTACGGGCACTACATCTCGTTCGTAGCGGCGTGCCTGAGTGACAAACATCTTCTTCCAAGGCATTTCGGTGACCTTGCCCTTAATCTTCCTGGCACAAAGTCCTGCAGGGAAAACTACCACCTGTTGGTTTGAGTTGAACATCTTGGCTATGCGTTCGCCTAGGTCGCGGCTCTGCTTCGATGAGAGATTGTTTACGGGTGTAAAGAATTCTGCCAGAGGCTTTAAGTTGGCCATGATGGGAGTCACGGGTACTTGGAATCCTTCACCATACAAACGATGGAATACGGAACCGATAATCAGTGCTTCAGGCCCTCCGAGTGGATGGTTACACACGAAGAGATACTTCTTTTCGGTATCGGTGCACAAATGTTCCTCACCACGAGTACGATAAGTAATGTTTAGGTACTCAAGAGCATCATCAAAGAAGCCTGCACCCATGGGACACTTGGCCAAAGTGATGGCCTCATTCACCTGATCTTGGTGGATGCGTCGCTTAAGGAAGTTGATGGCAAAGCGAGGCAGTTTCTTGCGCAGCTTAGGCCCTATTATCTTCTCGATGTCAATGAACAGGCTTTCGCGACTTGCGAGCTCGTTGTATTTCTCCATAGTTTTTACGAATCATCCAATAAAAAGCAAATCCGACAGCAATCCAGACGAGTAGAATCACGCGGCTCTGGATGGTCAAGTAGCCTGGCATGCCAGGGATGATGAGCAGTGAGAGGAAGAATAGTGAGCAAAGACAACCTAATACCCCTATCCAAAATTGTCGTGTGTCACCAGCCTTACGCGCCATAATAGCTGCTGAGGCTGTAGTGTAGGCAAATACGATGGCAGCGCCAACACTGGTCATGTCGACAATCCAAAGCAATATTTCGCGACCAAACCATGGAGCAAACAGGCTGGCAGCCATGGTGAAGAGGATGGCATTGCGTGGTGTGCCATGCTTGGGTGACATCTGCTTGAAGAATGCAGGTAGACTGCCCTCATCGGCCATGGCATACATCAGACGCGAAGTAGAGATATAGAAGGCATTCATGCCTGATACCACGGCGCAAAACATGGCTGTGCCGAGGAAGATAAGACCGAAGAGCCCGAAGGTGTTGCGTACTACATAGCCCGTTTCCCAATTCTCTCCCAGGGCGAGTAACTCTTGCCAGGGCATAAGGCCAGTAGCGGTCACCGTACACATGGCGACATAGAGTAGGGCGGCGATGAGGATGGCCAATATCATGATTCGAGTCGACTTCTTGTGGTCGAAGTTATACTCTTCGGCACTCTGCGGGATGCAATCGAAGCCGATGAATGCCCATGGTGCCATAGCTACGATACTGAACACACCACTCCACCAATTGACACCTTCTGGAAAGCCTGGAGCGAGGTTGCTCCAGTTAGCTTTGCCCATTACTAAGCATGTAATCAGACAAATGCATCCTACAAGGGTGAGCGCAATTGCCGTCTGCAACCATGCGGCTTGCTTGATTCCCTTGATGTTGATGAACGCCATGATGATGATGAAGGCCGAGGCCAGCACTACCTCCCCGGCATACACGTCCCATCCTGCAACTTGGTACAGTAGTCCGCGTTGCACGATACCAGGGAATAGGTAGCGGCTGATGAGGGCGAGGGCCGTAGCGTTGAGTGGAATAAGACTCCAGTAGGCCAGTATCATACCCCAGCCACAGACGAAAGCGTTGCGTTTGCCAATGGCCTCTTTTGTGTAGATGAATTCTCCTCCGCTGACAGGAAACTTACGGATGAGATAGCCGTAACTTAGCGCAATTACGATGATTAAAACAGCTCCGATGAGCATACCCAATGCTGTGCCCGCGGGGCCAGCCTTCGGAAGGAATGCATTGCCGGGAAGTACGAAACATCCCCATCCGATAATAGCACCCAATGCCAATGCCCATACATCCATGGGGCGCATTGAACGCTTAAACTTACCATTAGTATTTGACATAGTTCATTAGTTTCTGCTCTTGTTCCCACAGGATTCCAATAAGCAATTTGGGGCCAAAGTTAAGGGTTTTTTTCTATTTTTTTAAGAAAAGTAAGTTTTTTTTGCATTAAAGAGAAAAGATTGCTGTATTGGAATGTGAAAAAATGTCTATTGGAAGGTTGTGATGTTTGTATCTTGCAGATAATGAGTTTGATTTGGGTGTATGGCTATGCATCCCTCCTCGGAAGGCGAGCTGACAAAGATTATGGTTTTTAAGGAGAATGTATAAAGTTTTGGGGAGTATAAGAACAAACGTAAGAATTACTCCCGGGGAGTAATTCTTACGAACAGGGTATTCTTTCAGAGAATGTTAGTTAATTCATTAAAAAGCCAAGCCGAGTCGGAAACCGAAATTGCTAGGATTCTTAAGTTCTCCGCCCATTACGGATGATTGATTGGTGGAGAAACTATAGTAGGCAGCTGCGTGTAGACCGACTCCATTGGGCCAAGGGTACCAACGTACACCGATTTCGGGTGACATGTAGAATCCCCATGAATCTTCTGCTGATTTGTAAATGTTATAGTATGAAGAAGTGTATGCATATTCTGCACCTAACTTCATCGCTACGTAGGGTTGACAGTCGGATTCGACGATACGATATAGGACTGTGATACCAAAGGGCAACTGATAGAGTGAACGTTGTTGGTCTGTGAAGACTGCCGTTTCGTCAGTGATATGTACCACGGCGCGATCGACATATTGGTTATTGGTATGATAGTTCATGAAGGCACCGATGGCAATGTCTGGGGTGAGATACCAGCCGGCATCGAAGTTCATGCCCCAACCGCTAGTTCGGTCTACAAATTTGTTGCTGGGGATGTTGAGCTGCCAGTCGATGTTGTAATAGGCATCAAGCGAAACTTGTGCTTGGATAGGTCGGATGACACTGACAAGAAGTGCCATGGTTGCAGTTATGCGAATGATATATTTCTTAAGGGTTTTCATATAGCTTAGTTATTTTTAAGGGTTTGATGTTTTGTGCCACAGCTTGTCTCTCATTGTTGACTGCTCAGGTAGGGTGACTGCGCAAAGGCTTGCTTAATGGAATTTTGTACATAGGTGGTATTGAGTGAACCATTGCTGTTGAGTAAACCTGTGATATAGTTGGTCCAAACTACGCGTAATGTTTTCGAGGTGTTGGGGGTATCGGTAAGGTCAACAAGCTCTCCTAATATGGAACCAGTGCTATACGAATAGGTGATATTGTAGGGCCAGTACCATCCCCCCCAGTTACCCCAATAGGCAAAGTTCCAGTACCACGGATAGCCATACCACCAGGGATTATTGTTGAAGTAACGGAATCGGTAGGTGTCCTCGATGTAGCTTATCTGTAGGCCAAGGTCGGCGCTCTCTTTATCATCGGTGCGTACGTAGCCTGCCTTTTCCATTCCACTGACGTAGTTGGCGATGATGATGTCTGAGGCTGGTGTGCCATACAGATACTTGGGCTTATTGCTGCTGTTGTCGATGATAAGCACACTGTCGGGGACATAGAAAGTTGTAAAATCCTTGAAGTCTGTGTCGTCATCGTAATTAGTGTACACCAGATAGTTGTTGTCCAAATCGTCAGTGTCTGGATACTTCTCGCATGCTGTAGCGAGCAAAACTCCTGCGAAGAGGAGAGGAATTAATCTTTTCATATGATACAAGTTTAAGGGTGGGTTTGATAGAATATGTTTAAGGGTTGATGTCTACTTCCTACGCAACTTATGTCTAACGTCGTAGCTTACTCGCTTGAAGCTCTTGTCAAGTTTGTGTAATGCACTGTCTCCTTCAGCAGCAAGTCGAAGGTTGGGGCGATTATGGTAGGATATAAGCTCGTATACGATAGCGGTAGAATCATTGGGTTGTTCCATCATTACGATTACGTCACCTTCGTCGTAGTTGGTTTGGGTCATGCCATTGGTCTCCGTATAGCTTTCAGTGAGGCTATAGGTCCCATCGGCATTGATATTATAGCTATCAATAATGAGTATGTAGTTGGCAGGTATACCTTGATCAGTAGGAAGAATACCTTCGTACGTGTAGGTCTGCAGGTCACCTATGGTGGAGTCGTTCATCATATAGATGCTATCGCTGTAACTCTCGTATCCTATTGGTACGTTTTTTTCTTTTTTGTTACCACATGAGATGGCACATGCGGCCAAGCAAGCAATGGCCGTCATGGAAAGCATTTTTTTCATTGTCTTTATCCGTTTTATAGGGTTAATAACATCGAAGTAACACCTCTTTTTAGATTTTGTTTGCCAATGTTTGCTTTATTCGATAGCTTTTGCGTACCTTTACTACCTAAAATAGGAATAAGAGACTTTTATGTCGTAACTCAAAACTCATAAAATATGGATTTTAAGGACCTTATCCGCATTCGTCGCTCGTGTCGTACTTTTACTGCCGACCCACTTACCGAGGAGCAGACTGTGGCGCTCATGCGTGCGGCGCTGATGGCACCCTCTTCACATCGAACCAATGGATGGCAGTTTGTACTTGTCGACGATAAAGAAAAACTACATGCACTCTCTGCTTGTAAGGAACATGGATCTGGACTTATTGATGGAGCTCCGCTTGCTATTGTGGTGTGTGCCGACCCGTCGGTTAGTGATGTGTGGATAGAGGATGCCTCTATTGCAACATTGATGATGCAGCTACAAGCTGAGGAGTTGGGCTTAGGCTCTTGCTGGGTTCAGGTGCGTTGTCGTAAGACGATTGATGGACGCAACTCCAATGATGTTGTACGTGGTATATTGGGTATTCCTGATACCATGGAGGTACTTTCTATTGTGGCTGTCGGCCACAAGGCGGTGGAGCGCAAACCTTTCAACGAGGAGCATCTACAATGGGAGAAGTTGCATCTCAACGAGTGGTAGTCCTTGGTGCCGGTAGGGTTGCTACACATTTGGTCCCAGCTTTGATGAAAGCTGGATGCCATGTGGCTCAGATATGGTCGCGTACGATAGCTTCGGCACGACAAATAGCCGCTCCGTTAGCTCTGTCCTGTACGGATAGCCTTGAAGCAATTGTTACTGATGCAGACGCATATATCTTTTGTGTGTCCGATGAGGCTTTGCCTTTCATTGCTGCAGAGGTCGTAGCTTTAGTAGGCCCCGCCCCCCTATATCTTCACACAGCGGGAAGTATAGGTGTGGACTTGTGGCGTCGTTGTGGGGCGCAGCATTACGGTATATTATATCCGCTACAAACCTTCAGTAAGGAACGTGCAGTTGATATGGGTGAGGTGGCACTCTTTGTGGAGGCTTCGGATGATGTCTCTATGAGTGGGTTGGAAGCCTTAGCATACAGACTATCTCCTAAGGTCTTTCGTGCAGATTCGAAGCTTCGTGCGCGGTTGCATATCGCTGCGGTCTTCGCTTGTAATTTTACCAATGCGATGTATGCTGTCTCACATCGTCTACTCGCAGATGGTGGTATACCCTTCGAGGTGCTTCTTCCACTTATTGACGAAACAGCATCCAAAGTGCATTCGCTCACGCCGCGAGATGCACAAACTGGTCCTGCAGTGCGTGGTGACAATGCTGTGATGCGGAGTCATACGGATGTATTGGCCGGTGATGGGGAACTATGTGATATATATAAACTAATAAGTAATTATATAGGTAATAATCGATGAAGAAGATTATTTTGGCATCTAATTCACCTCGTCGTCGTGAGCTGTTGGGTGGGCTTGGCTATACATACGAGGTCCGTGTACTTGATGGTATTGATGAGTCGTATCCCGAGACGTTGAAGGGTTGCGAAGTGGCTGCCTATATTTCTCGTGTGAAAGCCGATGCTTATCGAGCTACGATGGCTGATGATGAGATAATCATTACAGCCGACACGATTGTCTGTCTCGACGATAAAGTCTTGGGTAAGCCTACTGATGAGGCTGAGGCCATGGCTATGTTGCGTAGCCTTAGTGGACGTACTCATCAGGTGTACACCGGAGTGACGATTGTTGCAGCAGGGAAAAGCAGTACCTTTGTCAGTCGTAGTGATGTAACTTTTGCAATGCTCTCTGAAGAGGAAATCTTACATTATGTGGTTAACTATCGCCCTATGGATAAGGCAGGAGCCTATGGAATACAAGAATGGATTGGTTATGTTGGCGTTGAACGTATTGAAGGTTCATACTTTAATGTGATGGGTTTGCCTGTACAACGTCTCTATGTGGAATTAAAAAAATATATAGGAAAAGGTTGTGGGGAATAAGGATTTTTTGCAACTTTGCATTGTCATGTCCTTGGATAATAATTCTTGTAGATGAACGACTTTTCATATAATCTCGTAACGATACTGGGCCCTACGGCGTGTGGGAAAACAACACTTGCTGTAGCATTGGCCGATAGCCTGCATACGTCTGTCATTAGCGCAGATAGTCGACAGGTATATCGCTCGATGGATTTGGGGACAGGGAAAGATCTGGGGGAGTATGTTATTGACGGACGTGAGGTCCCTTATCATTTGATTGATATTGTTGATGCTGGATACAAATACAATGTGTTTGAGTATCAACGTGATTTCTTGAAGATATACGAAGTGTTACGTGGCGAGGGGAAGCTTCCCGTGCTCTGTGGTGGAACGGGGATGTACTTGGAGTCAGTGTTGCGTGGTTATCGCTTGGTAGAGGTTCCCGAGAATAAGGAGTTGCGCGCATCGCTGGAAGGTAAGTCACTTGATGAACTAACCGGTATTTTGCGGGGTTACAAGCAATTGCATAATACTACTGATGTGGATACATGCAAACGTGCCATACGTGCCATAGAGATTGAAGAGTATTATCGTGCGAATGAAGTAAATGTTCGTGAGTTCCCCGAGATTAAGAGTTTGACTATTGGTCTTGATGTCTCTCGTGAATTACGTCGTGAACGTATCAGTCGTCGTCTCCATGAACGTTTGGATCAGGGAATGGTGGATGAGGTACGAAGTATCTTGGCCACAGGCGTTTCTCCGGAGGATTTGATATATTATGGTTTGGAGTACAAGTATCTGACGATGTATGTTATTGGCGAACTGACATATGACGAGATGGTAAGTCTGTTAGAAATTGCTATCCATCAGTTTGCTAAACGCCAGATGACCTATTTCCGTGGAATGGAACGACGTGGAGTCCCTATTCATTGGATTAATGCGGAACTTTCTACAGAAGAAAAGGTGGAACAGATACGTCAGTTGTTAGCAGCAGGAATATAGAAAAGGTAAAAGGAATGAATAATACAGAATCAATAAATGTGAACCGCTGGGGCATCGTGTATGTACCCATGGCTGGAGTAAGGAAAAAGCATCGTCGTTGGCATCAGATAAAGGAGTATCTTGAGCTGAAGAAGGTCTCGTATGACTATATTCAGTCTGAAGATTACGGGGCAGTGGAACGTTTGACCCGTATGTATGTAGAGAATGGTTATAAGACCATTGTTGTTGTTGGAGGCGATATGGCCATCAATGATGCGCTTAATGGCATAATGACCTCTTCTGTAGAGAATCTCGAAGAAATCTCTTTTGGAATCATTGCCAATGGTATCGGTAATGACTTTGCTGATTTTTGGGGGTTGGGCGTAGATGAATACAAGAAGGCGATTGATTGTATTATCAAGGGAACTCGCCGAAAGATAGATGTTGGTTACTGCTCTTATCTAAATGGAGACCTTGTCAAGAAGCGCTACTTCCTTATGGCGGTAAATATTGGCTTGGGAGCAGAGGCTATAGAAATCTCTGATGAGTGTAAACATTATTGGGGAAAGCGTAATCCGACTTATATTGTAAGCCTTTTCCGTTTGTTCCTGCGTCGGAAACTTTATAAAATGCATTTAAAAGTCAATGACGAGGTAATCAACGAGCGCTTGATGACGGTGTGTGTGGGGAACTCGCGTGGGTATGGACTGACTCCTAGTGCAGTCCCCTATAATGGCTGGCTTGATGTCTCTGTGGTTTATCGCCCTGAGTTGATGCAGATGGTGCAAGGATTGTGGATGCTGCTTCGTGGTCATATCCTTAATCATAAACAGGTAAAGCCCTATCGAACCAAAAAAGTGTCAATCTATTCTGCTGAAGGTGCGCCGATTTGCATTGATGGCCGCACGTTGGAATATAGCTGTCCGCTTGAAATATCTCTGATGCCTGAATTCTTGAACTTTATTGTTCCGGATTAGACGATTCTACACGATTGTTCGGTAAAGAAAAAGACGCGTACTCGAGTACGCGTCTTTCTTCTATAGTGGAGATTCAATTAGCCTATTCTACTTACCTTCTTAAGCTCCTCTTCGTCCATAATCTTTATCTTGCGACCATCGATGGCAATCAACTTCTCTGCTGCAAAGTTTGAGAGCGTGCGTATGGCATTCGATGTTGTCATATTCGACAGGTTTGCCAGATCTTCACGCGATAGGAAGATGCTAATGGTAGCTCCGTCCTCTTCCAATCCATAAGTTTCCTTAAGGAAGATTAGCGATTCAGCCAAGCGTCCGCGAATATGCTTTTGTGTGAGGTTTACCGTACGCTCGTCTGAGATACCGAGGTCTATGGCCAACAGTTTGATGAAGAACATCGCGAGTCTGTTGTTTTCTTCAACAAGTTGAGCGATGATACTCATTGGGATGGCACAGACAATGGAGGCCTCGAAAGCTGCTGCTGCAGTGACAAAACTCTCATCGGCAAACCACGCGCGATAGGCAAAGTATTCTACCGGTTTCATCACTCGCATGATTTGGCATCTGCCTCCTACGCCTTCACGATAAATTTTCACCTTACCTTCGAGTAGGCACAACAGATGGCTGGGCGTTTCGCCCTCGGCATATATCTGTTGGTTCTTTTTATATCGCCTAACTTCCAGGTGGTCAGCCACAAGAGTGCGTTGTTCATCTGTCAGCAGTTCCCACATGTCGGCAATATCCGCAATGATCTCCTCCTGCTTAATCTCCTTTTTCGCCATGTCAATCTTTTAACCTAATACCTTATGTGTGAGTTGCAAGTTTAGGGTTGAGAGTTGAGAGTGAAGTGCCTTCTGAATGGCAATGTTTATAGAATTCTCTCAACTTTCAACACTCAACTTTCAACCATTTAATCAATGATGTTAAACCCGCAGTAGGGCACCAGTACCTTGGGGATGCGTATGCCCTCGGGTGTCTGGTTGTTCTCGAGGATAGCCGCGAGGATACGGGGCAATGCCAACGCTGAACCATTCAGGGTGTGGCAGAGCTCAGTCTTTTTATCCTCGGCACGACGATAACGACACTTCAGACGGTTAGCCTGGTAGGCGTCGAAGTTTGATACCGATGAAACTTCCAGCCAACGCTCCTGTGCTGCAGAG
>JAEIGA010017134.1_pt1 | contig 11036 bp, 7 predicted proteins | sample 9270691 | NCBI WGS metagenome assembly JAEIGA01 (sample SAMN17057246, study PRJNA624740) | gut metagenome | biome: biome; isolation source: fecal sample | host: Bos grunniens | place: China: Xizang | collected 2019 | reverse complement strand
TACTTCCTTATAGTACAAGACTATATTAAGGTAGCACGAAAGGAGTTAGGCGTAAGTGTTGGTCCTGGACGTGGTTCTGCCGCCGGTAGTGCAGTAGCTTATTGTTTGCGTATTACAGACATTGACCCCATTAAGTACGACCTCCTTTTTGAGCGTTTCTTGAATCCCGACCGTATCTCACTCCCTGATATTGATGTGGACTTCGACGATGACGGTCGTGGTAAGGTGCTTCAGTGGGTTACTGATAAATATGGAGCAGAAAAGGTGGCACACATCATTACCTACTCTACGATGGCCACTAAGTCAGCCATTAAGGATGTAGCGCGTGTGCAAAACTTGCCCCTGGCGCAAAGTAACTACCTCTGCAAACTCATTCCTGATAAGCTGCCCGAAGATGCCAATGGTAAGACGCCGAAAATGAATTTGGAAAACGCCATTGCTTGCATCCCCGAACTTAAAGAGGCAGAAACCTCTTCCGAACCCCTACTATATGACACCATTCGCTACGCAAAGATGCTTGAGGGGAACGTGAGAAACACGGGTGTACACGCTTGTGGTGTCATCATTTGTCGCGACGCAATTTCCGATTGGGTACCCGTTTCTACGGCTGAAGATAAGGAAACGAAGGAGAAACTGCTCTGCACGCAATATGAAGGAAAGGTAATTGAAGAAACGGGACTCATCAAGATGGACTTCTTGGGATTGAAGACACTCTCAATTCTCAAGGAGGCAGTGGCGAATATTGAGGACAGTTTGGGCATCGTGCTTGATGTTGACCAAATTCCTATTGATGACCCCGGTACCTTCCAACTCTATTGCGACGGCAACACGATTTGCACCTTCCAGTTTGAATCTCCGGGTATGCAAAAATACCTGCGTGAATTGGAACCTTCTGTATTCGAAGACCTTATTGCGATGAATGCCCTGTATCGTCCGGGGCCTATGCAATACATTCCCGAGTTTATCGACCGTAAGAAGGGGCGTAGTCCTATTACCTACGACCTTCCTTGCATGGAGAAGTTCTTGAAAGACACTTACGGCATTACCGTTTATCAAGAGCAGGTGATGTTACTTTCTCGCGAAATTGCTGATTTTACACGCGGTGAGAGTGATAACCTCCGTAAGGCAATGGGTAAAAAGTTGATTGACAAGTTGAATCATATGTACCCCAAGTTCCTTAAAGGCGGTGAAGCCCATGGTTACGACGCTAAGGTGTTAGAGAAGATTTGGGAAGACTGGCGCGCTTTTGCCTCTTATGCCTTTAATAAGAGTCACGCCACTTGCTACTCTTGGGTAGCTTATCAAACGGCATACATCAAGGCAAACTTTCCCTCACAATACATGGCGGGATACATGAGCCGAAGCTTGGATAATATCACCGAAATTACAAAGGCCATGAGCGAATGTAAGGCTATGGGCATTAATGTATTCGGACCTGATATTAATGAGTCAAAGCTCAAGTTTAGCGTAAATCTTGTGGGAGATGTTCGCTTCGGTCTTGGTGCTATCAAGGGGGTGGGTGAAGGAGCCGTAGCAAACATTCTGCAAGAGCGCGCGGAAAATGGCAACTTCACTTCTATCTACAACTTTGTGGAGCGTATCAATCTGAGCACCTGCAATAAGAAGTGTCTTGAAAGCATGGTGCTTGCCGGAGCCTTTGATAGCTTTGAGTTTAAGCGTGAACAATACTTCGAACAAACTTCTGATGGCGACACCTTTATTGACTCACTTATCAAGTATGGTACGCGCTATCAAACCGACCAACAAGCACAGCAAAATTCATTGTTTGGAGGATTCGAGGAACTTGAAGTCGTAAAACCCCAACCCGCAAAGGTTTATCGTGAATGGAGCGACATTGAACGCCTTAATAAGGAGCGAGAACTCATCGGTATCTACATCTCTGCTCACCCCTTGGATAGTTACCAAGTGGTGCTCACCAACCTCTGTACTGCCACATTGGAAGAACTTCAGGATAAGGCTGAGTTTGCTGGAAGAGATGTATACTTCGGCGGTATTGTCAATGCAATAGCTAAGGAGGGACAAACCAAGACGGGCAAACCCTTTGGCATCGTAGTTCTTGAAGACTATTCAGGCACTCTCGAACTTCCGCTCTTTGGTGAAGATTGGGCAAAGTGGAAAGGCTATCTTGGAGTTAGTAATCCCGTATTCATTACCGCGCGAATCGAGCCCCACCGCTACCGCCCCAATGAGTACGACCTCAGAATAGGAAACATCGAGTTCCTTTCTGAAGTTAAGGAGAAAAAGATTGAAAAACTGAACATTGAGATAAACTTGGAGTCGCTCTCTGAAGACCTTGTAGAAGAGCTCATTGCCGTTATTGAGTCGTCACCAGGCAACACGGAGGTTTATGTGACCGTTAGAGACCACGAAAACCAAACAACTATGCACCTACGCTCAAGATTACACCATTTGGATGTCACGAAAAAAATCGTAGATTTCTTATCCTCAAATAGTGCCTTAAGTTATTCTATCAATTAACACAAAACAATTGTTTATCCCAAAAGTAATGTGTATTTTTGCACAGAAGTTCATTTTTTAACGAAAACAATAATTACTCAAAAACGCGTCGGTTCACCCCGACAAAGGATTTAAAATTATGGAACATATTACAGATCAAAACTATCAAGAAGTTGTAGCTAAAGGCCTTCCCTTGGTATTAGATTTTTCAGCAACATGGTGTGGTCCCTGTAAGAAGGTAGCTCCCATTATGGACGAAATCGCAGAAGAATATGCGGGCAAGGTAATCGTAGGCAAGTGTGATGTAGATGAATGCGAAGACCTCGCTATGGAATACGGCATCCGCAATGTTCCCACTGTGCTCTACATTAAGGACGGCGCAGTAGTTGATAAGCAAGTAGGTGCTGCAACAAAGAGCGTATTCGTAGAAAAGCTTCAAGCAATTTTATAAGCTATGGCAGGTTTTGAAGACGAACTCCTTGATGATGCGCAGCATGATGCACAGGCGGTAGCCTACATGTATGCCCACCTTCCCCAGGAGCAGCAAGAAAAGTTTACCGAGGACGACCTCTACTATTGCCTCGACCTCATTGAAACATACCTCACAGAAAAGGTTGATTTCTCGGCAGAGGAAGTGGAACTTGATTTGGAAGTAATCACTCAATACATCCTTCAAGTAGCGAAAAAGGACGCCTATGGTCCCCTTGACGAAGAAGGTGTATACCTCGCAGTAAACGCATATTTTGACTTTGAAGAAGAAGCCGGCAATTTGTAATTGTCCTTCAACGATATTGTGTAACAAGAGCAGGAAGATACGCGCGTACCTCCTGCTCTTTTATTTTGTTAGGCTGAAAATTATCTCCTTTGAAAATGAAATTATCTCCCTTGTAAATTAAAATGTTTCCCTTGTAAATTGATTTATCTGGGGTATTGTTTAAAATACAAGATTACATAGATTTGCGTGAAGCACGGAAGATGAAGACAATAATAAAGGCGAGCGCACCCATCAGTGCGCTCGCCTAAATTAATTTTATTTGTACAACTTAATTACTTGTGATATTCCACGGCAAGTCCGCCTTCTGAAGTTTCGCGGTAAAGCGAGGGGAGGTCATGCCCCGTCTTCTTCATCACTTGCACGGCCTTGTCATAGCTGATGCGGTGTTGCCCTTCGGCATAAGTGGCATAGATATTAGCATCAAGTGCGCGCGCTGCTGCATGGGCATTTCGCTCAATACAGGGGATTTGCACAAGTCCGCAAATAGGGTCGCAGGTCATACCGAAGTGGTGCTCAAGTCCCATTTCTGCGGCATATTCCGTAGTTTGCAGACTACCGCCGAAGATATAGTTTGCCGCCGCGGCTGCCATAGCGCATGCCACTCCGACCTCGGCTTGACACCCTGCCTCTGCTCCTGAAATGGAGGCAAGCGTTTTGGCGATATTACCAATCAACCCTGCCGTAGCGAGGGCATGAAGGATGCGCTTGGTAGAGAAATCACGACTCTCCTGGATGTGGTAGAGCACGGCAGGAACGACGCCGCAGGAACCACAGGTGGGGGCGGTCACGATTTTACCGCCAGAAGCATTCTCTTCGGTCACGGCAAGGGCGTATGCAAACACCAAGCCGCGAGTCTGTAAGTTCGCGCTATACCCTTGAGCCTTAATGAAATAATGCGGAGCCTTACGGCGCAAGTTCAATCCTCCGGGGAGCACGCCTTCCGTTTCAAGTCCGCGCTCAACGGCATTACGCATCACCTTCCACACCTCTTCGAGATAATCCCAAATGTCGGGATCCTCAAATTGCTCCACAAATTGCCAATACGAATAGCCGCGCTCGTCACACCACTTGATAATATCGTTCAGATGGTTGAGTTCGTACACATCGGGCGTCTGAATACTACTATGCCCTTCTTCCGCCAAAGCTCCTCCGCCTACACTATAGACGGTCCATCCATCATAAGGATTTCCAGCTTCATCAAGGGCTTGGAAAAGCATGCCGTTGGGGTGATAAGGGAGCACTATTTCAGCACACCACTTAATTTCACAACGCTCCTTACCAAGCACATCAAGAATTGCCCAGTCGGTAAGGTGACCACGCCCTGTAGCCGCAAGACTTCCGTAGAGTGTCACGCGAAATTTCTTTGCTTCAGGGTGGCGCGAGAGGTATTGTTCTGCCGCAGCACGAGGTCCCATCGTGTGTGAGGATGAGGGGCCGTAGCCTATGCGGTAAAGTTCTTTTAGTGATTTCATCGTTGAGTTGGTAGGCGCGTTAACAAATGCGCCGTCTGTTATCTGTATTTAGTTTTCCTTAATAAGCCCCTTACGATAAGCTCTTAAGAGTCGTTCAAGGTCTGCCACCTGCTCGCGGAGCGCACGACCTATGTCGGTATCTGCCACCATCACACGGCGGTCAGAAATCTCCACAATTGAGGTGGTCGATTGGATGTCTGTACCGTTGAGCACGGCTTCTTCCGTTGAGTTGAAGGGTGCGTGCTGCACGAGTTGGAACCCGCGACTATGATACACAAGCGTGTAACCAGCGATGCCCGTCGTAGAATGATACGCACGCGCAAAGCCTCCATCAATCACCATCAGGCGACCATCGGCTTTAATGGGATTCTCACCCTTACCCACCTTGACGGGCACATGGCCGTTGATAATGTGTCGGTGCTTACCCACCACTTCAAACTCATCAAGAATACTCTCACAGATGGCGGCATCGTTACGCAATTTATAATACGCCCCCTTATCCTCCATGTGAGTAGCCTTATCGTCGATGAAGTAGCGCTCAAAGGTGGTCATCTTTGATTTGTCAAAAAGCGGACTATTAGCACCGCACCACAGATACCAGAAGTAGTCAGTGGCATAGCGCTTTTCCTCTTCGTCGGCACCTTCTTCGTATGCCAGGCGCACCAATTGCTCAATGCGAAGCATCAGTTCCTTGCCCTTACACTTCATGCCCATGATGTCTACTTCTCGCAAACTTCCATCTGCATTTAGTGGCAATGAGGCGTGGAAAAGGAGGTTAGAATTGCATACGGTAAACATACCTCCGTGTGCTAACATACATTGCATGTGGCGCTTCAAGCGCTCGCTGATGCAGAAGCTATGAACGAGGCTATCAATTATGTCCTGCTCTTCTTCCGTTAGGCGAAGCGGGTCGTCGGGAGCGATGGTGGGGAATTGCATGTCCTTCATCGGGTGCTCTACACCGTCGTAAAGAATCGTGCCCCGCTCAAAGTTGATGCTTTCCAACAAGCTGCGCTGCCCCATGTTCCATTCGGGATGCGCTTTATAGAGTTGCCCTTCAAGCTTAAACTGAATGACGGCAATAGCCTTATGCATCTGTGCAATAAGGCGCTGGGTCTTTTCTCGCGGAGAACTTTCGCCGGTAAATTCTATGAAGGGTTTAAACAACGCACAGGGGTCGTCGGCATAGGTTTCCATAGCAAATGTAGCCAGGGGCACCATATTGATGCCGTAACCCTCTTCCAAAGTCTTCGTATTCGCATAGCGCAGAGACAAGCGTATCACGGTAGCCACACAAGCGGGATTACCTGCTGCCGCCCCCATCCATAGGATGTCGTGATTCCCCCACTCTATGTCGAGGTTGTGGTAGTCGCAAAGCATGTCCATGATGAGGTGTGCTCCAGGACCACGGTCAAAGATATCCCCGAGAATATGGAGTTGGTCAACGGCAAGGCGCTGAATGAGGTAACACAATTGGGTAACGAAGGCATCAGCACGCTTGGTGCCAATTATCGTTTGGATGATGATGTTGTAATATGCCTGCTTGTTGTGACGGTCCGACGACTCATGAAGCAATTCTTCAATAATGTACGCAAACTCGTGGGGCAAACTCTTGCGCACCTTTGAGCGCGTGTATTTTGACGACACATTACGACACACCGCAATGAGGCGATGCAAGGTGCTTTGGTAAAACTCCGGCATATTACGCCCCGAACGATGTAGCAATTCCAACTTCTGCTCGGGATAATAAATCAGCGTGCAAAGCTCCTTGAGTTCCACCTCATCCAGCTGATCTTGAAATATCTCATGCACCTTGCGCTTGATATTCCCCGACGCATTACGAAGCACATGCTGAAAGGCCTCATATTCGCCGTGAATATCAGCCATAAAATGCTCCGTTGATTTTGGGAGGTGGAGGATGGCCTCCAGGTTTATAATTTCAGTTGTCACGGCAGAGACATTGGGAAAGTCCTTTGCCAGCAACTGCAAGTATCTCATGTTTTCACGGATGTTTTTCATAGTCATCAAGGTACTTCTTTGTGAGGCAACGAAGCACCGTCGAGCAATGCTTCTCAACCTCAAAACAAACATATTTCTATGATTTCACTACAAAAGTAAGATAAAATTACTTATCTCGTCCATGTTCTACATGGTTTTTATTGCGTCAGAAGGCGTATTTTCTTATTTAAAATATTACTTTTGCAAGTAGAATACATTTCAACCTTAAAATAACGGCAAATTTTGCTCCTCACGCAGTAGGTGCAAAACATCGTAACGACACATAACTATGCCCAAGATTTCAGAACGCGCCGTAGAAATGCCCGCGTCGCCCATTCGCAAATTAGCACCTCTCGCTTCCGCGGCAAAGCGCCGCGGCACAAAGGTGTACCACCTCAATATCGGTCAGCCCGACTTGCCCACACCGCAAGCCGGACTTGATGTGCTTAAAAACATCGACCGCACGCTTCTCGAGTACAGTCCCAGCCAGGGATTCTTGCGCTATCGTGAGAAGCTTACGCACTATTATGAGAAGTTTGACATCCACCTCTCTGCCGACGATATCATCATCACTTCAGGCGGTTCTGAAGCCGTGCTCTTCGCCTTCCTTTCGTGCTTGAACCCTGGCGATGAAATCATCGTTCCCGAACCCGCTTATGCCAACTACATGGCATTTGCCATCTCGGCAGGAGCAAAGATTCGCACGATAGCTACTACCATTGAAGAAGGGTTCTCGCTCCCCAAGGTTGAGAAGTTTGAAGAACTCATCAATGAGCGCACGCGTGCCATCCTCATTTGCAACCCCAACAACCCCACGGGTTACCTCTATACGCGCCGCGAGATGAATCAGATTCGCGACCTCGTGAAGAAGTACGACCTCTACCTATTCTCCGACGAAGTATATCGTGAATTCATCTACACAGGTTCGCCCTACATCTCTGCGTGTCACCTCGAAGGCATTGAGCAGAATGTAGTGCTTATCGACTCTGTATCAAAGCGTTATAGCGAATGTGGCATCCGCATCGGAGCGCTGATTACGAAGAATGAGCAGGTGCGCAACGCCGTGATGAAGTTCTGCCAAGCGCGCTTAAGTCCTCCCCTCATCGGTCAGCTCATAGCCGAGGCTTCACTTGACGCCCCCGTTGAATACAGCCGCGAGATTTACGATGAATATGTAGAGCGCCGTAAGTGCCTCATTGACGGACTCAACCGCATCCCTGGCGTTTACTCCCCCATCCCCATGGGCGCCTTCTACACGGTGGCAAAGCTCCCCGTTGACAATGCCGAGAAGTTCTGCGAATGGTGCTTGACCGACTTTGAATACGAAGGCCAGACGGTCATGATGGCGCCCGCCGCAGGGTTCTACACCACTCCTGGTGCCGGCATCAACCAAGTGCGCATTGCCTATGTCTTGAAGAAAGAAGACCTCAACAACGCACTCATCGTTCTCAGTAAGGCGCTCGAGGCTTACCCCGGACGCACTATTTAAAACACAAGCAGTCAATAGTAGATAGTAGGTAGTATAAGTAGCACACGCCAACTACACACCTGCTATCTACTACTCTTTTTCAGTAAAACAAGTTCTCTCCTCATGCACTTCATTGCCAGTCGTTTTTATCGCGGAAATAGCAACACGAAGCGAGGCGCTACGCGTCCTGCCATTCGTGTAGCCACATGCGGCATTGCCATCGGCCTTGTCGTCATGCTCCTGTCGATAAGCGTCTTGATGGGGTTCAAGCAAGAACTGACGAAGAAGGTCACAGGCTTTGCCGCACACCTTGAAGTGCTCAATAGCGGCACGCTACAATTGCCCGACGCCTACCCCATTTGCTTGCCACCATACCTGGAGGAAAAGATTAATAACATTGAGCAAATTACACACCTTCAGAAGGTTACGCAAAAGATGGGAGTGCTTAAGACGGGCGTTCATTTTACCCCCATCCTTCTCAAGGGTATTGATGAGAACTACGACACGACCTACATCCACACCTCCCTCTCCGAAGGTCGCCTCCCCACCCTCTGCAAAGATTCAGCCACCAACGAAATCGTCATCTCTCGCCACATTGCCGACGCCCTACAGCTTCAGGTGGGCGGACGCGTCTACGCCTACTTCTTTGAGGACAACATCAAGATGCGACGCATGAGCATCGTGGGCATCTACGAAACCCACCTCAAGCAGTTTGACGAAACGATGGTCATTGCCGACCGCTACACGGTGTGTAAACTCAATGGATGGAGCAACGCGCAATACAGCGAACTCGAGTTGAAGACCACCCACCTCGACGCGCTCCCCACGCTTAAGTCAGCCGTAGAGAGCGTCACCGCAGGCTTTGACAACCTCACCACCATCACCGTTGAAGACCACTACCCCCATGTCTTTTCATGGCTCAATATCCTCAACACCAATGTGTGGGTCATCCTCGCCCTTATGGTGGGCGTAGCCGTGTTTACCGTCAGTAGCGGACTCCTCGTTATCATGCTCGAGCGCACCCCCGCCATCGGTATGCTAAAGGCCATGGGCGCCACCGACCGACAGATGCGCACCATCTTCATCCGCCTCGCCATGCTCATCACCCTAAAGGGCATAGCCTGGGGCAATGGTGTAGCCCTCGCCCTCCTGTTGTTGCAACGCTACTTCCACCTGCTCCGGCTCAATCCCGCCCATTATTATGTCACCGAGGTGCATGTAGTCATCAGCCCCCTTGTCATCTTGCTCATCAATGCCGTGACAATGCTGCTCATCTTCCTCTCCCTCTACATTCCAACGCTCATTCTCTCTAAAATTACCCCCACCAAAGCAATAAAGTTCGACTAATCTTTTGCGCTTCTAAAAAAATAAACTAACTTTGCACCCGCAAATACGAAAGTATCGGGGTGTAGCGCAGTCCGGTTAGCGCACTTGGTTTGGGACCAAGGGGTCGCAGGTTCGAATCCTGTCTCCCCGACGATACTAAAATAAGAAAAGGCAAGGCACATTATCCATAACAGTGTTTTGCCTTTTTTCTTTAAATAGATTTATCAAGACAAGTTTTCCCACACACCGCTACACTAAAATAAAGCCACTATATGTCCCCCTTCGAACTCCTCCTCCTCGCCGTAGCCCTTGCCATGGATTGCTTCGCCGTAAGCATAGCTAGTGGCATCATCTTGAAGCGTTTAAGGTGGTCCACCTTCTTCACGATGGCCTTCTTCTTCGGACTCTTCCAGGGCGGCATGCCCCTCATCGGTTGGGCGCTTACCAATTGGGCATCCCATTACACCGCCACCTACGACCATTGGATAGCCTTCACGCTCCTTCTCTTCTTGGGTGGAAAGATGATTTACGAGCACTTCAGTGGCGACGCCTCCGAGAAGTCATTCACCCCCACGCGCCTCGCCGTCATCCTCACCCTTGCCGTAGCCACCAGCATTGACGCCCTTGCCGTAGGCATCTCATTCGCCTGCCTCGGCCTCGCCTCCTTCTGTAGCATCCTCATGCCCATCCTGATTATCGGCATCACCTCCTTCCTATTCTCCTTGCTTGGTAGTATCCTCGGCGCCACCATGGGCAAACGCCTGCGCCTCAATGCCGAACTATGGGGCGGCATCCTCCTCATAGCCATCGGCACAAAAATCCTCATTGAGCACCTGTGGGCATAACGCTAGGCAGAACAATTACGCTTTTTATCCCTTATAAATATCTCCTAAAACAGCATGACATGCATTGATGGTTCGCACCATTCTGCATGCCATGCTGTTTTTCGTCGCTTCGAGAACAAGGATTACCACACTTATTTTGCATTTGCGCGGTGTTTTACCACGCACAAGCCAGATTAGGTGCAGGGTAGTGACGCAATGTAAATAAAAATAACTGAGTATCTGAGTATCTGATTATCCGTGTGCATCTTTCTATTTTAGAGCTTTTTTGGAAGGGTGTCACGTTTTGTTACGCCCCCATCTTGTTGTTTATGAGGTGTTTTCATCCTCCCTTTGCTTCCTAAAATGATAGGGAGTCATGCCTCTGTGGATTGTAAAGGGGATGTGGATAAGATAAACAAAAGGTATGTCCGTTTGGACACACCTTTTATTCTAACATCATGATGAAATATTACAATCCTTCGTAATACTTTTTAATCTTTTGCGCCATTAACAAGCGTCGTTCTTCTAGGAATTTGGGATAATCTTTATCTTCCATATTAAATACCGCTGTAGGGATACAGTTCATTTCAAGGTTATCGAAGAGTTGCTGTTCGTCTACAATCGACCCACATAAGGCTTTTTTTGTTTTGCATTGTTCAAGAGCAATGCTAAAATACTCTTTGGGTGCTTTTTTG
>JAEIGA010017133.1_pt1 | contig 11036 bp, 8 predicted proteins | sample 9270691 | NCBI WGS metagenome assembly JAEIGA01 (sample SAMN17057246, study PRJNA624740) | gut metagenome | biome: biome; isolation source: fecal sample | host: Bos grunniens | place: China: Xizang | collected 2019 | reverse complement strand
GAATTTTTTGTTCAGGATACTGCATCGCAAAAAGTTGTTACTGTTTTAAACCCAAAACCCAACGAGCGTATGCTTGATATGTGTGCGGCTCCGGGTGGTAAAACCTTTTCTTCGGCTATTTTAATGGAAAATAAAGGTGAAATTATCTCTTGTGACCTATATGAACATAAATGCAAACTTATAAATGATGGTGCCTCTCGTTTGGGACTTGATATTATTAAACCGCAAGTTTGTGATGCTACTGTTTTTGATGAAAATTTAGGTAAGTTTGATTGCATTTTGTGTGACGTTTTATGTTCGGGACTTGGTATTATCCGCCGAAAACCCGAAATTAAATATAAAAACTTTCAAGAATTTGATAATTTACCTCAAATACAACTGAAAATTTTAAATAATGCTAAAAATTATTTGAAAAAGGGCGGCAGGATATTATATTCCACTTGCACTTTACGTAAAGCAGAAAATGAATGTGTTATTGATGAGTTTTTGAAAGAAAACAAAGATTTCACACTTTGTTATTCACATACTTTTATGCCGCATATTGATAATTGCGACGGTTTTTTCTGCGCTTTGCTTGAATATAATAAATAAGGAGGGTTAATTTGGAAAAAATCGATATCCGTTCTTACGATTTAAATGAACTTACGGAATTTCTCACTGTTTTATCACAACCAAAATTCCGTGCTAAACAAATTTTCAAATGGCTTCAGTCGGGTATTGAAGATTTTTCAGAAATGACCAATATTCCAAACAGTTTACGTCAAGTTTTAAACGAAAAATGTTATATTGCTAACGTAAAAATAGCAAAAAAATTCGTTTCAAAAATTGACGGAACAGTTAAATATGTTTACGAGTTATTTGACGGTGAATATATCGAGTCGGTTTTGATGAAATACGAGCACGGCTACACCGTTTGTATATCAACACAAGTTGGTTGCCGAATGGGATGCTCGTTTTGTGCATCAGGTCTTGACGGACTTTTCAGAAATTTAACCCCTTCCGAAATGTTGGCACAAATTACAAAAGCCCAAACCGATAATAACATAAGAGTTTCGAACGTTGTTATGATGGGTATGGGTGAACCGCTTGATAATTTTGACAATTCGGTAAAATTTTTAAAACTTGTATCAGATGACGACGGTTTAAATATAGGTCTTCGTCATATTTCACTTTCAACATCGGGTGTTGTAAGCGGTATAGAAAAGTTAAGTGAATATAATTTCCCAATTACACTTTCGATTTCTTTACATGCCCCAAATGATGAAATTCGTAATACAATGATGCGGGTAAACAAAAAATGGAACGTTGAATCTTTACTTAGGGCGTGTCGTGAATATCAAAAAGTTACGACTCGGCGAATTTCTTTTGAATATGCTTTAATAGAAGGCGTTAACGATTCAAATGAATGTGCCGACGAATTAGCAAAACGGCTAAAAGGAATAATGTGTCACGTAAATTTGATTCCTGCAAATCCCGTAAAAGAAAATAGTTTCAAAAAACCAAACCACGATAAAATAATGCGTTTTAAAGAACGCCTTATATATAACGGTATAAACGCAACTGTGCGCCGAACTTTAGGTGCCGATATTGACGCTTCATGCGGACAACTGCGTAGAAAACATAAGGAGGTAATCCTAAATGATAATTCACTCTAAAATTGACAAAGGTGTAATACGTCATAGCAATCAAGACGCTTTTATTGCGGGAGAAATTGCTAAAGATTTCACCTTCGGCATTGTTTGTGACGGTATGGGCGGTGCAAACGCCGGTAACGTTGCAAGTGAAATTGCTGTTAAAACCGTTAGTGAATATCTTTACAACTCTTACCGTGAAAATATGACCACTACCGAAATTGAAAGAGTTATTAAAAATGCTATTCAAAGCGCAAACTTTCAAATTTATGACCGTTCAACTAAAAACCAAGAATTGAGCGGTATGGGTACTACGATTGTTATTGCGGTTGTAAAAGAAAATGAAGCGGTAATTGCACACGTAGGTGATAGCAGAATTTATCTTGTAAACGACCAATTAACTCAACTGACAAAAGACCATTCTATTGTACAGTCCTTAATTGAATCAGGTAAAATATCTGCCGAAGATGCAAGTGTTCATCCACGTAAAAACGTTATTACACGTGCTTTAGGTGTTGAGTCAGAAGTTATGGTAGATACCGATTTTCTTGAAATCAAACCAAATGAAAGTTTGCTTTTGTGCAGTGACGGACTTACTAATTTTGTCAACTCTCAAAACATACTGCAAACCTTTAAAGAAAATGACATATCAAAAGTTGCTGAAACGTTAGTAAACCTTGCAAATGAAGGCGGCGGTGGTGACAACATCACAGTTGTTACTCTAACCGCTTAATAAGAAAGGAATGTTTTAAATGGATAGATTTTTAGGAAAACGCATTGACGGAAGATACGAAATAAGAGAAATTATCGGTGTTGGTGGTATGGCTGTTGTTTACAAGGCATACGACAACGTTGAAAATCGTTTGGTTGCTGTTAAAATTTTGAAAGAAGAATTCCTTTCAAACCAAGAATTTTTACGTCGTTTTAAAAACGAATCAAAAGCAATTGCAATGCTTTCACATCCAAATATAGTAAACGTTTATGACGTTAGTTTTGGTGATCTTATTCAGTATATTGTTATGGAATATATCGAAGGTATCACCTTGAAAGAATATATCGAACGTGAAGGCAGTCTTCGTTGGAAAGATGCAGTTCATTTCACAATACAAATTTTAAAAGGTCTTCAACACGCACATGACAAAGGCATTGTTCACCGTGACGTAAAACCTCAAAATATTATGGTTTTGGCTGATGGTACAATTAAAGTTACAGACTTTGGTATTGCCCGTTTTGCCCGTAACGACCAACGTACAATTACTGACAAGGCAATTGGTTCAGTACATTATATAAGTCCCGAACAAGCAAGGGGAGAGAAGACTGACGAAAAAGCCGATATTTACTCGGTTGGTGTTATGCTTTACGAAATGTTGACCGGCAAACTTCCTTTCCAAGCCGAAAGCGCAGTATCTGTTGCTATTATGCAATTGCAACGTGACCCGCAACTCCCAACAGAAATTAACGGTTCTATTCCTCAAGGTCTTGAGCAAATCACAATGCACGCAATGCAAAAAAGTTGCGAACGCCGTTATCAGTCGGCTTCTGAAATTCTTTGTGATTTGTCTGCTTTCCGCAAAGACCCAACTGTAACTTTTGCTTATTCATATTTTGTAGATGATGCTCCAACAAGATACGTTGCCGATTTATCAAACGAAAATTTGGACGATAGTAAAAAGAACGACACCAAAGAAAAAAATAACATTATTCCTATTTTAACCGGTGTTGCAGTAGCGCTTGTTGCCGCTTTAATTGCTTTAGCAATAATCTTTATACCCAAATTATTCTCCAACACAGGCGGCGAAATTGAGTGCCCTAAGTTTGTAGGTCAAAAACTTTCCGAAATCGAAGCAAACGAAGAATATAAAGATACATTTAAATTTAAAGTTGAATATGACTTTAATAACGAGTACGATGCTAACGTTGTTTATGAACAGTCTATTCCTGAAGGTCAAAAACTTAAAAAAGATGCCGAAATTACATTGTTTGTAAGTATTGGCGAATCACGTCTTAACGTGCCTGATGTTTATGGCAAATCGGAATCTTTTGCTATTACCGAACTTGAAAAATCAAACGGTTTTAAGGTTGTAATTGTTGAAGAAGCAAGTGACGAAGTGGATGAAGGTCTTGTAATTAGAACCGAACCACAACGTTCAACCGTTGTTGCAGAGGGTGCAAGTATCACGGTTTACGTATCAACAGGTAAGGGCGATATTTCAGTAGACGTTCCTAACGTTATTGGCGAACCACTCTCACAAGCAAAAGAAAAACTTGAAGACCTTAATTTAAAAGTTGCTGTCGAAAACGTTAATATTACTACAGTTGATAATTATCAACCAAAAGATTACGTATTGAGACAAGACCCACAAGGCGGTTCAAAGAAAATTGACGAAGGTAGTACGGTTACTATTTATGTAAGCAGCGGTAAATATGAATCCGATATCGAAGTTTCACTCCCACAATATTATAAAGAAGACGTGGTTTCACTCTCGCTTTGGCTTAATGGCAAAAACATTAAAACAAGTGAAAAATTAGATATTAAAAAGGTTTCTAAATATACGTTTAATGATATTACTGCAGATAATAAAACTGAAAATTATATTGTTATGATTAAGGGCGAAAACGGTAATTCTGAAGAATATCAAACAATTTCGGTGGACTTTAGAAAAGTTAAAGGCAATGTAACAGTAATAACCTCTGTTGCATTTGATCCACCTATTGATAACACCCAAACTAACCCCTCAAACGACACGCAGGTAAATAATTGATGACAGGTATTATAATCAAAGCACTCTCGTCATTTTATTACGTTGAGTCAGAAGGTATTATATACGAATGTAAGGCAAGAGGGAATTTTCGCAAATGTGGAAATTCCCCTTTGGTTGGTGATAGGGTAGATATTGAAGTTTTAGACACTTCACACGGAGTTGTAAATAAAATATTAGAACGCAAAAACTTTTTAAAACGTCCTAATATTGCCAACATTGATAAATTATTTATCGTTTCTTCGTATTCAACTCCCTCGCCAAACACCTATATTATTGATAAAGTTACCGCTATTGCAAGGTATAATGATATTGAACCGATTATTGTGTTTAATAAGGCCGATATGGGCGATTTTAATGAATTTGCAAAAATCTATCGAAACGCAGGTTTTAAAACCTATATTGTATCTGCTCAAACCGGTGATGGTATTGATGATTTAAAACAAGAATTAAAGGACTGTGTAAGCGCTTTTACAGGTAATTCAGGTGTTGGTAAATCAAGTATATTAAATACTTTGTTTGGCGAAGATTTTATTGCTACAGGTGATGTTAGCAATAAATTGGGAAGAGGCAGACATACGACCCGCCATATCGAAGCGCACAAATTATCATTTGGTGGCTACGTTTTAGATACACCCGGTTTTTCTTCAATTGAACATGATAATAGTGATTATAACTTCAAAGAAAATTTAGCCGAATGTTTTCACGACTTTGGTGATAGAATTTATAATTGCAAATTTACTTCATGTACTCATACAAAAGAAAATGGTTGTTTGGTTTTAGAAGCGGTTAAAAATGGTGAAATAGAGCCAAGCCGCCACGAATCTTATATTAAAATTTTTGAAGAATTAAAAGATTTAAAGCCCTGGGAAGCACAAAAAAGATAAAATTCGTAACATTTTTATTTTTCTCTTATATAATGGTATTGTAAGGGGGAAACAAAATGCGAAGAAAATTTACGTTCAACAAGGGTTTTGTTGGTATAGCATTTGCCGGCGGCCTTTTAATTAGTTGCTTTTGTCCTCCTAAATTTTTAATTGCGGTACTTGCAGTTTGGGTAATTATACTCGGCTGTTCTTGTACCAAATGTTAGCGAGGTATGTTATGAAAGTAGTAATTTTTAAAGGACCAAAGTTTTTGCAACCGTTTTTAAGAATGATTTTTGGTATTAAAAAACAAAATACACAGATTACATAAACTCCCGCACAAGCGGGAGTTTGTTTATTTTTTTGCAAATAAAATATTGAAAATTTTGCGGTTTAATGGTATAATATTATGAATAATTTTTATCTTAAGGCGGTGATAATATGGGCTTTAAAAAATGGGTTGTTAAAGACATAGATAAACAACTTGCAAAACAATTGGCTTATGAGTGTGATATTGAGCCAATTTTAGCGCTTATAACATCTGCCCGTGGTTATACCGACCCAATGGATTTAGAACAATTTTTCTCTGACGAACCCTGTTTTTCTGATGCTTATTCATTAGCCGATATTATGCACGCCGCCGATATTGTAAACAAAAGTATCGAAAACAATGAAAAAATTGCTATTTTTGGCGATTACGACTGTGACGGTGTAACCGCCACTGCTTTGCTATACAATTATTTAAAGTGTAGGGGAGCAAACTGCATTTACTATATTCCTGACCGTTTCAATGAAGGATATGGTATGAATATTTCTGCGGTTACATTCTTAAAAAACGAAGGTGTAAACCTTATTATTACAGTTGATAACGGTATTGCTTGTTTGGAAGAAATTGCACTTGCAAATTCTCTTGGTATGACCGTAGTTGTAACCGACCATCACTTACCGGGTGATGTTTTGCCAGACGCCGCCGCTGTTGTTGACCCTCACAGAAAAGACGACCAAAGTGATTTTAAAGAAATTTGCGGTGCAGAGGTTGCATTTAAACTCATTTGTGTAATGGAAGGCAAAGAGTCCGAAGAATTATTGCCGTTATATGCGGATATTTTATCTGTTGCAATAATTGCCGATGTTATGCCCTTAACTTTAGAAAATCGTACCATTGTAAAATATGGTATAAACAAACTTAAAACAAATCCTTTAACTGCTTTTTCGGCTTTATTGAACGTATCGGGTGTTGAGATTGCCAACGTAACTGCTGAACGAATTGCTTTTTCAATATGCCCTCGTATCAATGCCGCCGGAAGAATGGGAAGTGCACAACGAGCGGTTGAACTTTTGTGCGAAAGCAATATGTTAAATGCTTTGAAAATTGCAAACGAAATTGACGACCTTAACGTATCACGCCAACAAACAGAAAAAAACATTTTAATTGAAGCATTTAAAAAAATTGAACAAGATAAATTATATAACAACCGTGTTATTGTTGTGTGTGGTAATAATTGGCATCACGGTGTTGTGGGTATTGTTGCTTCACGTATTTGCGAACGATACGGTTTACCTTGTATTGTTTTATCAAGCGATGGTGAAACTGCCCACGGTTCCGGAAGAAGTATTGAAGGTTTTTCGCTTTTTGAAGCAGTGAATTTTTGTGAAGATTTACTTTTGAAATTTGGCGGACATTCTCTTGCTTGCGGTGTTACACTTGAAAGTGAAAAAGTTGATTTATTCCGTGAAAAAATCAATGAATTTGCTTTTTCAAAGGATTATGTACCTCCTGTACTTAAACTTGACTGTAAGTTAAATCCATCTGCTCTAACGGTTGATTTAACCGAATCATTAAAACAATTAGAACCGTTTGGTTCGGGTAATCCGTCACCAATTTTTGGTCTTTATTCGGTTACATTACAAAGAATTACACCACTTTCAAATAACAAGCATTTAAAACTCTTGTTTTCTAAAGATAAAAACAGTTTTCAATGCTTACTGTTTGATGCGAATACAAAAGATTTTCCTTTTGAAATTGGTGATACGCTTGATTTGGCGGTTTCGCTTAAAACCAACAGTTATAACGGTAATTTGAGCGTTAGCGTTCTGATTAAAGCAATGCGTACAAGCGGTATTGATGACGAAAAACTGTTTTATGATATTGAAAACTATAATTTATTGTTGAATAAATGCGAATGTAATGCACAATCTATTACACCTTCCAGAAATGAAGTAGGTGAAGTATATAAGTATATTACACAAAACGGCATTTCTAAAGATAAAATCATCAATCATTTTATTAACAATTTAGGTTTTGCAAAAACTTCGATTAGTTTAGATGTTTTACACGAATTAGAACTTATAATTTATAAAGATAACTTTTATTTCAAAAACATAAATGCGCCCAAAACTAATTTGCAAAACTCTGCATTTTACAACAAACTTTTAAAGGAGTGTGAACACAATTGACTGAAATCCAACGCAAAAATTGGGAAGAATTAAAAGTTACAATGGAAAATTTTGGCGAAGATTACAACTTACAACTTGTAAAAAAAGCATTTGAACTTTGTGTTCATGCTCACGAAGGTCAAAAACGCATTTCAGGTGAAGACTATTATTACCATCCTTTCAACGTTGCAAAACTTGTTATTTCTCTTGGTATGGACAGTGAGTCTATTGCCGCTTCTCTTTTACACGACGTTGTTGAAGATACCGGTTATACTATCCAAGAAATTTCCGAACAGTTTGGCAGTGAAGTGGCTTTATTGGTTGACGGTGTTACTAAAATTGGTAAACTCAATTTTTCAACCAAAGAACAACAACAAGCCGAAAGTCTTCGTAAAATGCTTATCGCAATGGGTAAAGACATTCGTGTAATTATCATAAAACTTGCCGACCGTCTTCACAATATGCGCACAATTGATGCTATGCGTCCGCAAAAACAACGTGATATTTCGGTTGAAACTTTGGAAATTTACGCTCCTATTGCTCACCGTCTTGGTATTCGACCTGTTAAAGAAGAATTGGAAGACCTTGCAATAAAGCATTTGGACCCAATTGCATATAACGAAATTGAAGAACTATTACTTCACAGAAAAAATCACCGTGAACAAATTTTAAATGAAATCAAAAGCCGTATTGAAGAACGTTTGCGTGAATTGATGCCTAATGCCACACTATCTTTCCAAGGCAGAGTTAAATCAATTCATGGTATTTACCGTAAAATGTACGCCCAAGGACGTGCTTTTGATGAAATTTACGATATTTACGCTATTCGAATTATTACCGATAGCGTAGCCGATTGTTATAACATTTTGGGGTTAATGCACGATATGTTCCGACCTATCCCAAACAGGTTCAAAGACTACATTTCAACCCCAAAACCAAATATGTATCAATCTTTGCATACCACAGTTATAAGCCGTGCCGGTATACCTTTTGAAATTCAAATCAGAACTTTCGAAATGCACCACACCGCTGAATTTGGTATTGCGGCGCATTGGAAATATAAAGAGGGCATCACAACTAATGATAAAGGTCTTGAAGAGCGCTTGGCTTGGATTAGACAAATTATTGATGCACAAGATACTTCAAATGATGCCTCTGATATTATTAGAACAATTAAAGTCGATTTATCAGAGGAAGACGTTTTTGCAGTTACTCCTAAAGGTGACGTTATCAATTTGCCTGTTGGCGCTACCGTTGTTGACTTTGCTTTTGCAATTCACTCGGCTGTAGGTACCAGAATGGTTGGCGCAAAGGTTGATGGTAAAATTGTCCCAATTAATCACGAAGTAAAAACAGGTGAAGTTATTGAAATTTTAACCACAAATGCCGCCGGTCACGGCCCAAGCCGAGATTGGCTTAACGTTGCGGTTACTTCTTCGGCAAAGGCAAAAATCCGTTCTTGGTTCAAAAAAGAAAAACGTTCGGAAAATATTATTACCGGACAAACCGAATTTGAGAAAGAATTGCGCCGTAATAATATCAACTTTACCGATGACGAACTTTCCGATTATACCGAAGAACTTGCAAAAAAATACCGTTTTGAAAACAGTGAAGATTTTTATGCCGCAATTGGTTATGGTGGAATTTTACTTTCTAAAATTTTACCAAGGGTTAAAGAAGACTATAAACGAGAAATAGCAAATTCTAAACCCGCCCCCATACCGCAACCTGTTGGATATAATCATACAAAATCTTCAGAAGGTGTTATTGTTGAGGGTATAGACAACTGTCTTATCAAACTTTCAAAATGTTGCAACCCATTACCCGGTGATGAAATTATTGGCTTTATTACACGTGGTCACGGTGTCTCAATCCATAAGCGTGACTGTAATAACGTACCAAAAGATATTACCGCTTGTGACGAGCCGGCTCGTTGGATTACGGCGCATTGGAACAGTAATAAGACAGAAAACTTTACTTCAACTCTAAAAGCCGTTGCAGTTGACCGTGAGGGTATTTTGATTGAAGTTATGAACGCTCTTAATAATATGCGTGTTCCGATTCACAGTATAAGCGCCCGTCAAACTAAAGACGGTAACTGTATTATAATCATGACAATAAGTGCAGAAAGTGTTGAACATTTGCGCAGTATTATTTCAAGAATTGAAAAAGTTCCCAAAATTTTTAACGTAGAAAGGATTACACAATAATGAAAGCAGTAATTCAAAGAGTTACATCTGCAAATGTTTCGGTTGACGAACAAATTGTTGGAAGTTGTAATCAAGGATATATGATTTTGTTTGGTGCAGTCGAGGGAGACACACCAGAAGATATTGATATACTTGCTCAAAAAGTTGTAAATTTACGTATTTTTTGTGATGAAAATGATAAAATGAATCGTTCAATATTAGATATTGACGGTGAAATTTTAGCAATATCTCAATTCACTTTAGCCGCCGACGTAAAAAAAGGAAACAGACCGTCTTTTATTAAAGCGCTTGAACCTGTAAAAGCCGAAGAATATTATGATATTTTTTGCGAAAAATTAAAAGAATTAGGTGTAAAAAAGGTTGATAAAGGTGTATTTGGCGGAGATATGAAAGTAACTCTTACAAACGACGGCCCTGTTACAATTCTTTACGATACGACTATTTGGAGAAAAAATGGAAATTAACGTTTTACCGCTTGGGGATATAGGTGCAAACTGTTATATGATACAGTCTGAAACAGCAGCAATCGTTATCGATGCCGGCTACGAGTCAAACTATGTAACCGACTTTTTGCTTAAAAATCAAGACAAAGAGAGAATGATATTATTAACCCACTGCCATTTTGACCACATTGGCGGTGCTGATGATTTGAGGCAAAAAACCAACACTAAAATCGGTATTGGAGAATATGATGCACCATCTTTGCTTGATAACAGTATAAATCTTTCGGGTAATTTTTCAGTTCCTTTAAAACCTTTTAAAGCTGACATTTTATTCAAAAATAATCAAACTTTTACAGTTGGTGATTTAGAGTTCAAGGTACTACACACACCCGGCCACACTACAGGCGGAGTTTGTTATTTGTTTGGTGACGTGTTATTTTCAGGTGATACGTTGTTTCATCAAAGTATTGGCAGAACAGATTTTCCCGGTGGCGACTTTAAAACACTTGAGAACTCAATTAAACGGCTTTATTCACTCAAAGACGATACAATTGTTTTATCGGGTCACGGCGATGCCACAAGTATTGAAAACGAAAAGAAATTTAATCCTTTTGTAAGAGGTTAGTATGCAATTTTGCTTAATTGGACATAATTTCAGATATGAAATTGAAAAACTTATAAGAATTTTTTT
>JAEIGA010017132.1_pt1 | contig 11036 bp, 9 predicted proteins | sample 9270691 | NCBI WGS metagenome assembly JAEIGA01 (sample SAMN17057246, study PRJNA624740) | gut metagenome | biome: biome; isolation source: fecal sample | host: Bos grunniens | place: China: Xizang | collected 2019 | reverse complement strand
TCTACTATGCTATCGGTGAGAGAGGCGCACACTATATCACCTACTGCTCATATGCCAATGAGGACTTCACCGAAATCAGTTTGCCCGAAGTACTCTATGACCACAACGCCAACACCATCGACGCTGACATCGTGTATGCCGACAGCCTGTACCACATGTTCTTCAAGACCGAAGGCCAGGGCAACGGTATCCAGAAGGCTACCGCCAAGACTTTGCGTGGTGAGTGGACTCCCGAGTACAAGTACCTGCAACAGAGCAAGAAGGCTGTAGAGGGCTCTGCTGTATTCAAGCTCATCGACTCTGACGAGTGGATCCTTATGTATGACTGCTACATGAATGGTCACTACGAGTACTGCAAGAGCACTGACCTCACCAACTTCACCTACGTGTGCAACTCGGCAAATACCGACATCTTCACTCCTCGCCACGGAACAACCATCGCCATCACCTACGACGAGGCACAACGCCTTATCGACAAATGGCCCAGCGAAGGAAAGACTTTGGAAAACATTGGTATCGTAAAGAAGTAAATACTTAACCACTATACGGAAGAAGGTGCGTAAAGTTACGCGCCTTTTTCCGTATCCATGAGGGAAGACGAGAGAAGAATTCCAGGTGGAGTTATCAATGGAAGTTCAACATCACAGAACACATCCAACGAAGCCCTCACTTTTTGGTCAATTCGTGATGTTTTCTTGCTTTGTCTCCTTATTTATTGTAACTTCGCAGTACAAAAGATAAGAAGAGTAGAACGATGAAGACGGCAAAGCGCGTACAGGAGTTTATCCGCAAACAGCAACTGTTTGCCGACAATGCCAAAGTACTGGTGGCACTGAGCGGCGGAGCCGACTCAGTGGCACTACTCAGACTCCTCATCGGGATGGGATACCCATGCTATGCCGTGCACTGCAACTTCCACCTACGTGGCGAAGAGAGCAACCGGGACGAACAATTCGTCACCGAACTGTGCCATGCATTGGGCGTACAGTGTGAAGTGATACACTTTGACACGACGGCCTATGCCACCCAGCACAAGATATCGACAGAGATGGCCGCCCGCGAATTGCGCTACACGGAGTTTGAGCGTGTACGCCAAGCACAAAGACTCGACGTTATCTGCGTGGCACACCATCAGGACGATGCCGTGGAGACTCTATTGCTCAACCTCATTCGAGGAGCAGGCATCAATGGACTGACAGGCATTAAGGTACGTAACGGACATGTGACGCGTCCATTGCTATGCCTCACACGGAAGGAAATAACAGCCTACCTCGACCATTTGAAACAGGCTTACGTAACCGATAGCACGAACCTCACAGACATGTATGCCCGCAACAAGGTGAGACTACAGTTGCTGCCACTGATGCAAGAGATAAACCCCGCTGCCAAAGACAATATCATGCAAGCAGCTATCCACCTGGGCGAAGCTGCTACCGTATACAATAAGGCAATGGGGGAAACCAACAAAGACATCGTAGAGCATCATGCCGATGGTATTGACATCAACATACAGGCATTGCTCAACACCGATATTCCGCACACACACCTGTTTGAGATACTACATCCCTATGGGTTCAACTCGGCACAACAGAAAGACATCTTACGCTCACTGACAGCTGAGCCTGGGCGACTATTTACAAGTGCCGACTATACCTTATTGCGCGACCGTACTCACCTGCAAGTACGAAAGAGGCATCCTGAAGTACTGGAGAATGCAGCATACATACTGCCCGAAGAGGGTACACTAAAGCTCCCCGACGGCTCCCTGCTCAGCATATATTGCGTGGAGCCAGATAGCGAATGGCAAGTACCCAGAAGTAACAACATCGTATGCCTTGACGCTACACACATAAATCAACCACTCGTTCTTCGCCACCCCAGTCAGGGCGACCGCTTTACCCCCTTCGGGATGAGGGGAAGCAAACTCTTGAGCGACTTCTATACCGACCTCAAAATACCCTATACCGAGAAAGCAAACCAATGGGTGCTGTGCCATGGAGAAGATATCGTGTGGGCTGTAGGGTTACGCGGAAATGAACGCTACCGACTCAGCAAACAAGCGCAAAAAGTGATGTGCATTGAACGATTAACGTTTAACGTTTGAAGATGAACGATGAAAGATGAGTTTTCAGCAATGAGCAATAAGCTGCCATACGGAAGGCCTAATCTTAAATCCTAACTCAAAAATTCCAAACTCAAAATGATATACCCCAATAATTTCGAGCAAAAGATAGGTTTCGACCAAATACGTCATCTCATCAGTGGACGTTGTCTGAGCACCTTAGGTAAGGACAAGGTGGACGACATGCAGTTCTCCACCGAAAGCGACGACGTGATACGACGATTGGATGAGGTGGCCGAGTTTGTTCGCATCGTACAAGAAGAAGACGCCTTTCCCTACCAACACTTCTTTGATGTACGCCCTGCCCTACACCGCGCCAGCATCGTGGGTATGTATATGGACGAAGGGGAACTCTTCGACCTACGCCGCTCGCTCGAAACAATAAGCCTAATCATCCAATTCTTTCATAGAGAGGAGGACGAGCCCAGCAAGTATCCCTATTTGGAGGAGCTTGCTTCAGAAGCACAAGGCTTCCCCAACCTCATACGCCGCATCGACGGCATCGTCAACAAGTTTGGAAAGATCAAAGACAACGCCTCACCTACCCTTGCTGGTATACGCCGCGAGCTGGCAGCTACCACGGGCAGCATATCACGCACACTAAACTCCATACTGCGTTCGGCACAAGCCGAAGGTATCGTAGACAAGGACGTGAACCCTACCGTCCGCGATGGACGCTTGGTGATTCCCGTAGTGCCAGCACTGAAACGCCGCATCAAGGGCATCGTGCACGATGAGTCAGCCACAGGAAAGACGGTCTTCATCGAACCCGCCGAGGTGGTGGAAGCCAACAACCGCATACGTGAACTTGAGGGAGAGGAACGCCGCGAGGTGATACGCATACTTACCGAGTTTACCGACGAGGTGCGCCCACAGATTCCCGAGATACTGGATTCCTACTCGTTCCTGGCCACCATCGACTTTATCCGCGCCAAAGCACTCACTGCCATCGACATGGACGCCATACGCCCCGAGCTATGTGACCACCCCTACATCGATTGGGTGGAAGCCGAGCACCCCTTACTGCGCATCACCTTAGCCAAGCATGGTAAGAAGGTGGTACCGCTCGACATCAAGCTCACCCGCGAACAGCGGATACTCATCATATCGGGCCCCAATGCCGGAGGTAAGTCGGTATGTCTGAAGACTGTGGGACTCTTGCAATATATGCTACAATGCGGCATGCTCATTCCACTGAAAAGAGCAAGCCGCGCGGGGATATTCCACAACATCTTCATTGACATAGGTGACGAACAGAGCATCGAGGATGATCTTAGCACTTATAGCAGCCATCTGCTGAACATGAAGAATATGATGAGAGAGGCCAATGCAAAGAGCCTCATCCTCATCGACGAGTTCGGCAGTGGCACCGAACCACTCATCGGAGGAGCCATCGCAGAAGCAGTGCTTAGGCGCTTCAACGACAAACAGGCCTATGGCGTCATCACGACACACTACTCAAACCTAAAGCAGTTTGCCGAGAACCACCGAGGAGTAATCAATGGCGCCATGCTCTACGACCGTCATCTGATGCAGGCACTCTACCAGCTGCAGATAGGAAATCCAGGAAGTTCATTTGCCGTGGAGATAGCCCGTAAGATAGGACTCCCCGAGGAGGTCATCGCTGATGCATCCGAAATCGTGGGCAGCGAATACATACAGTCCGACAAATACCTACAGGACATCGTACGTGACAAGCGCTACTGGGAGACCAAACGACAGAACATCCGACAGAAGGAAAAGCAGCTTGAGAGCCTCATCGCCCAATACGAAAGCGAGATGGAGGACCTAAAGAAAAGCCGAAAGAGCGTGATCAAAGAGGCCAAGGAGGAGATGAAGCAACTCTTGCAGGAGTCTAATGCCCGCATCGAAAACACCATACGCACCATCAAGGAGGCACAAGCCGAGAAGGAACAAACCCGACAAGCACGACAGGAACTGGCCGAGTGGCGCGAAGTGGTAACAGACAACACTGCCGACGAGTACGAAGCACGCATACAGCGCAAGATGGAGCAGCTTCGTGCACGACAAGAACGTAAGAAAGAAAAAAAGAAAGCGGCCTCCCCTAACCCCTCCCAAGTAGGGGGACTTGGCTCCGCGACGACTGAATCACCCATCCTCGAGAGGGGCAAGGGAGAGACTCTCACTGTGGGTTCCCTCGTACGCATCAAGGGACAGCAGACCATCGGTACCATAGAGCAGATCAACGGCAAGAATGCCATCGTCACCTTTGGCATGATGCGTACCACAACCAAACTCTCTAAGCTGGAACCCTCCACCCAAGAAGCTGCACGCCAACAGGAGGCTGAGCGTCCACGCGCCTACACCTACCTGAGCAAGGAGACACAAGAAAACATCTCGGAGCGCCGCTTACACTTCAAGCAAGACATTGACGTGCGTGGCATGCGTGGTGAGGAAGCGCTGCAAGCAGTCACCTACTACATCGACGATGCCGTGCTGCTCAGTATGTCCCGTGTACGTATCCTCCATGGCACAGGAAACGGCATCTTGCGCACACTCATCCGCCAATACCTGCAAGCCAACCCTGCCGTGGCAAGCTGTCGCGACGAGCACGTGCAATTTGGCGGTGCAGGCATCACCGTAGTAGAACTAAATTGAACATACGCCTGTGAAAAGTGAACTTTGCTCCTACAGCCTCGAAGCATGCCGCACAGCAGCACGATTGGGGATAGACCGCGTAGAGCTATGCGCCTCTCCTGCCGACGGAGGCATCACCCCATCCATGGGAATGATGACAGAGGCTTGCGCTATTCCAGGCATTGAAGTCAGCATCATGATTCGTCCACGAGGAGGAGATTTCCTCTATTCTGACGAAGAGTTCCGCACGATGCTTCACGACATCGACCATGCACGCCAAGCAGGTGCCACGGGTGTCGTATTCGGCATCCTCACAGCAGAGGGAAGAGTGGATATCGAAAGGACTAAGCTACTTGTACAGGCCTCACAAGGGATGGAGACAACCTTCCATCGCGCCATAGACATGACACAAGACTACCTGCAATCCGTGGAGGATATCATCAGTACAGGATGTACACGAATCCTCACCTCGGGAGGATACGACAAAGCCATAGAGGGTATCGACAACATCACACAAGCCATTGCCCTCGCCTCGCGACGCATTGAGATCATGGCAGGAAGCGGAGTCGTAGCATCCAATGCCCCACTGCTGGCCAAGACGGGAGTCGACGCCCTACACTTCAGTGCCAAAAAGATGATTCCCGGACACATGCGATACCGCAACCCACGAATCTCCATGGGAGGCTCGACAGTCATAGACGAATATGCCTTAAGGATTGTCGATGAAGAGGAGGCTCGATCCATAGTAAAACTTATCAAACGACTATAACCATGAAGAAAAATCATTTCTTTCTCATTCTTTGCACTTTAGGCATTATCATAGCATTCTTGACAATACGTCCCAAGCAGACATATTCCCCCGAGATAGAAGCAGCCATCAATGCCTCATCACGCCCTGCAGCACTATATCAACTCCTTGCACAATATAACGGAGCACACCGTGAGGCACTCGAATACCTCATTACCTACATGCCCAAAGCCGATCGCGACACCATGTCGCTTGACCTCCTCAAAGAGAATGTCGAGTATGCCTTCATGGCCTATGACAAGTACCCCTGGACACAGACCTTGCCCAAGGAGATATTCTATGACGATGTACTACCCTACTACGTTGTGGACGAGGTGCGCGACTCATGGCGCCGCGAACTCCACGAGCTGTTTGCTCCCGTCGTAGACACCTGCACCACGCTATATGGCGCCATCTGTGCCGTCAATAGAAACATCCCCAAGATGACTGGTGTAGAATATAACACTCGACGTGAGAAGACCAATCAAAGTCCACGAGAATCGATGCGCCAGGGTATGGCATCATGTACCGGCCTCTCCATTCTTCTTGTCGATGCTTGCCGCGCCGTGGGCATCCCCGCTCGCTTTGTTGGCACGGCCTCATGGCACGACAATCGCGGCAATCACAGTTGGACCGAAGTGTGGGTGGATGGAGAATGGCGCGTCACCGAATATTATTTCCCCAGTGCGCTCGACCACCTCTGGTTCATGGCCGATGCAGCCAAGGCCGACCCCAATGACCGCAACTATGCCATCTATGCTACCCGATTTGGTCAAGCTGCAGACTGGTTTCCCATGGTATGGTGTGCCGAGGAGGAGAACGAGCCCATCGACTCGCTCCCCCGATATATCGGGGCCGAGAATGTAACACAGCACTACATCGATCTCGCTCATGAGCAACAGAAACTTCATCTAGAGGCTGGCACCCACACCCTCCTACATATCGCCGGCTATGCCAAACAGGGAGTCACACAACACTCCACAGACAGAGCCATCATTGGGGTCGACGTCTTCTCTGGGACCATACAGATGGGAGGAGGCCTCACCTCCAGTCCTCAGCAGGATATGAATGACCTGTTCACTCTCCTCGTACCTAAAAATGCCACTTACGAACTACGCTATGCCAATGGTGCTGGTGAACAACAACGCTTGACCGTAAACGTGGCAGACACGCCCATGACAATAAACATTTACTTAGAATGATTGAAAACAAAACAATGAATACCCTTCATTACCACGAGATAACTTCTGTTGATGCATTGCGAGAGATGCTTGCAACACATGAACGCATAGAAAGATGTGTATTCCAAGATATGGACTTCTCTGAAGTGACTGAAGAGAGCCACACAGCACGCTACTTTGATTGTCTGTTTATGGGATGCACATTCAGCAAGCCCATGCGCATACAGATTGATAAGAGCTGTCTCATATTCTCACAGATCAGCGTTCCCTACAATTGCTTCCACAATGGATTGTATACCCCAGAGGAGCTATATGACAATTACCTTCCAGGAATCCCCGACAGCTACCACAAATGCTTCGACCACAAGGTATACGATCACTATCTGCGTATGGGGAAGCAGGCCGTTGACATCAAGGAGACCTTGGCTCGTACACTTCACGACCACGCAATGAGTGATGCCATGCACGACCTTCTCGCTAACTATGACGAACGCCGTGTTGTAGGAATCATGGGAGGGCACGGACTGCTACGTACTGACCCAGCCTACCGGAAAGTAGTAAACATAAGCAAACATCTCACTGAAAAAGGGTTCTTGATGGTGAGCGGTGGAGGCCCTGGAGCTATGGAGGCCACACACTTGGGAGCTTGGATGGCAGGACGAACCACTGAAGAGGTAGACCAAGCCATCAACATACTATCTGAAGCACCTTCATACGAAGATGAATTATGGCTTGACACGGCGATGAGAGTACGCGCCAGCTACCCTGTTAATGGATTCTCGAGTCTCGGAGTACCGACCTGGTTATATGGCCACGAACCAGCCACCCCCTTTGCTACACACATAGCCAAATACTTCGAGAACGCCATCCGTGAAGATGGAATACTCACCATTGCCAAGGGAGGCATCATCTACTCACCAGGAAGTGCAGGCACTATGCAGGAGATATTCCAAGATGCGGTACAGAATCATTACCTCAGCTTCGGATATGCCAGCCCAATGATTTTTCTCGACACGGACTATTGGACCAATGAGATGCCCGTATACCTTCTATTACAACATCTCGCCACCAAAGGGAAATACCGCAACTTATTGCTGTCTCTAACCGACGACGAAAACGAAACAGTAGACACGATAGAGAAGTTCTGTCTGAAAAACAACTAAATAGATCATCAATAATCCTTATATCTGCCATTCATTACATTTGTAGCAGAAAGAGAGCACGTAGTGTATGAAAGAAATATTCTGTAAATCCCACTCAACACGATTCAGAGCAATGGCAAGCTTTCTTGTATGCCTACTCTTATTTACAGCATGCCGTGGAGGACACACGGAGGCATCCAGCGCCGTGGGTGATACACTGAAGATTCGACATGCTGAATATCTCACAATGATTGAGTATGCCGACTATACAGAGGTACAGATACACAGTCCTTGGAGCAAAGGGAAGCTGCTACAGACGATGAGAATAGAATCATCTCACTCTCCCTCCCATTCACTTTTCTTCACCACCACCCATAGCAATCTCATCGAAGAACTTGGATGCATGGGAGCTATCGCAGGTATCTGCGAGATTGAATACATCGCCAATCCGCGACTACGAAAAGCAATCGCCGAGGGATGCATTCAGGATATGGGTAGTGCCATGACTCCCGACCGCGAACGCATCGTCAACCTCAACCCCGACATCATACTACTCTCCCCTTACGAGAATGCTTCCACCTACGGCAATCTCGAGTCGCTCGGTATCCCCATTATCCAATGTGCCGACTATATGGAGACATCGGCCCTGGGACGTGCCGAGTGGATACGTTTCTATGGCCGTCTATTTGGTAAAAGCCATGAGGCCGACTCACTCTTCGCTGCCATTGAGGCCGACTATAACAGGCTGAAGTCACTTACCGACAGTATCCAACACCGACCTACAGTACTCTTTGACACACGCAATGGGTCGGCATGGTACGTTCCTGGGGGACGTAGTACCATCTCCCAGCTTATCACCGATGCTGGCGGACAATACATCTTTAGCGACAACACCAAGAGTGGCTCAGTACCCCTTTCCTTTGAAAATGTACTCAACCGTGGCAGAAATGCAGACACATGGCTCATACGTTATAATAGCCAATCACGTATGGAACTCCGCGACCTTGGCAAGGTGTATCACCCCTACACATTATTTCAAGCTTACGAGCAGAACAACGTGTATGGGTGCAATACAGCCGAACTTATCTTCTACGAAGAGACACCCTTCCACCCCGAGAGACTTTTGCGAGACTTCATACGCATACTACATCCCGACCTATTACCTAACGACACATTACGCTATTTTCACAAGCTATAAGCCCTATGAGACGCATACTGCCCTATTTTCTCATCCTATGCATCATTGTACTCTTTTTTGCTAATCTACTATATGGCTCGGTTAGAATACCAGCCAACGAGGTGCTCGGCATACTCCTTGGCAATGAAAGCACAAACCTCTCATGGAACTACATCATCTGGGAGTCGCGCCTTCCGCAAGCCCTCACCGCCCTACTCACAGGAACTGCGTTATCCGCCTCAGGACTCATGCTACAAACAGCATTTAACAATCCCTTGGCTGGCCCCGACATACTGGGCATCAACTCCGGTGCTGGACTTGGAGCTGCCATCGTATTGCTCCTCTTCGGAGGAATCATTCCCACAAGCAACCTACTCTTCAGCGGCTCGTTGGCATTGGTAGGCGCAGCCTTTATTGGCGCAATCCTCGTCACCATGCTCATCCTTATCTTCGTATCCCGATTACGTAGTCACACCATGCTACTCATCATTGGTATGATGATAGGCTACGTAGTATCATCGGTCGTCTCATTGCTCAACTTCTTCTCTACTGCCGAAGGAGTACAATCCTATATGATGTGGGGAATGGGTAACTTTGGCGGTGTATCACGCACCCAGCTACCCTTGTTTACAGTCTTCGTCCTTATAGGACTCTCCATAACCATTAGCCTCATCAAACCACTCAATGCGTTGCTTCTCGGCGAGCGCTATGCCCGCAACTTGGGAATCAATATCCGCCGCACCCGTATCCTATTATTGTTATCAACAGGTCTTCTTGTTGCTATCACTACTGCCTATTGTGGCCCCATCAGTTTTATCGGGCTTGCAGTACCTCATATAGCTCGCCTCGTACTCGGCACAGGTAATCATCGCATCCTCGTACCTGCGACATTACTTATAGGAGGCCTCATAGCCCTACTATGCAATCTCATTAGCATGCTACCAGGCGACCATGGTATGCTTCCTCTTAATGCAATTACACCCATTATCGGAGCACCCATCATCATCTACGTCATCCTAAACCAACGCAAAAGTATAGGATAACTTTTTCAAATAAAATCATTATTGATTAAAGCAAGCCCTACACCTTAGGGGGCAACAGGTCGGTCTGTACATTGGTCATGCTGCCCCATAGGTTGTAGCGTGCTTCGGGATTGAGCCGTTCGAGCGTTGCCAGTACCTCAGCCATGCGACTACGATTCGAGGCATGTTCATGGGGGCAGTTCTTCTGCTGTTTCTTATATTCGTGCAGTTCGGCAAGGCGTTGTATCTCCTTCTCCTCGATACGGCAAAGAGGGCGGATGATGGTCATGTCAAACTTGTCCATCTTCAGTGCAGGAGGCATGGTAGAGAAGGCCCCTTGGAAGGTCATGTTCATGAGCAGTGTCACGAGTACATCGTCTTGATGATGCCCGAGAGCGATCTTGTTGCACCCATGCGCTTTGGCCGTCTCGAAGAGTGCCTTGCGACGGTTCCACGAGCAGAGGAAACAGGGCGACTTGCGTGTATCGGTACTCGCGTCAAACGAGGTCTCCACGATATGCATCTCTACGCCGATACGTTGGGCAAACTCCACCAAATACTCGGTGTCGCTCTGATAAGGGATATTGGTCATCACCACATGGGCAGCCACGATAGAGAATCGCGGCTTGAGCACACGCACACGTGCCGCCATGAGTTCAAGTAGTGCGAGCGAGTCCTTACCTCCCGACACGGCAACAAGTATGCGGTCTCCCTCTTCGATGAGACCATACTCTGCCGCCGTCTTATGAAACTTATGACGGAGGCGATGCATGAGGAGCTCTTCTTCGGTACGCACTTTTTATTAATTAGGAGTTAGGAATTAGAAATTAGGAATTAAGGGTGTTGTTCAACAAATGTTATGGCGAATTTTCAACCCCTAATTCCTAATCAAACAATTACAGTGTAGCCTTCACCTCGATAGTCTTGAAGGTCTCGATGATGTCGCCCTGCTTGATGTCATTGCAGCCGACAAGCGAGATACCACACTCAAAGTTGGTGGCAACCTC
>JAEIGA010017131.1_pt1 | contig 11036 bp, 8 predicted proteins | sample 9270691 | NCBI WGS metagenome assembly JAEIGA01 (sample SAMN17057246, study PRJNA624740) | gut metagenome | biome: biome; isolation source: fecal sample | host: Bos grunniens | place: China: Xizang | collected 2019 | reverse complement strand
TCGCCTATTACATATGCCATAATCATTACCTCCTAGCAAACATTGCAGTACCTATAATAACACAGAAGCATTATTTTGCAATTATTATTCAATATCTTCTTTGGTTCGCGCTCTTTGTAACTCTGAAATGCTCTTCCTTGCTCTTCCTCCAGCTATCTTTGTTACGTCGTCACTGGGGAATGTTTTTATGGCTTCAGTTTCATCCATTCTAACCTTAACATTAGATAGTAACACGTTGGATTCTATAACAGTTCCCCTCCCATCTGGAGTAGAAACATATGAACCTACTCCCGGAGTAAATTTGGAAAGCTCTTCATAAAGGTCCTGTTCATACTTCAAACAGCACATGAGTCTCCCGCAAGCTCCGGAAATCTTTGTCGGTGAAAGTGATTTTCCTTGTTCTTTAGCCATTTTTATAGTAACAGACTGAAAATCAGGCAAAAATCTAGAACAGCAGAAGGGTTGTCCACAGACTCCTATTCCCCCCATCATCCTGCTCTCATCTCTAACACCAATCTGCCTAAGCTCAATTCTGATATGGAAAATAGCAGCAAGATCTTTAACAAGTTCTCTAAAATCCACACGGTCATCAGAAGTAAAATAAAAAGTAATCTTTTTACCATCAAAAGTATATTGCGCATCGACAAGATTCATATCGAGTTTGTGCTCTTCTACTTTTTCTTTACATATCTGGAGAGCTTCTTTTTCTTTTGAAGCATTCTCTTCCGCAATCTGAAGATCCTCTTCCGTCGCCCTTCTAAGGATCGGCTTAAGAGAATCTCTCAAAGCTTCGTCACTTACGAATGTCGGAGCAAAGGAAACATCTCCCATCTCCATACCACGTGCAGTCTCAACAATTACTTTTTCGCCTTTTTTATAGTCTTCAGTCCCGGGATCAAAATAATAACTTTTCCCAGCTCCTCGAAAACGAATTCCTACTACTCTAGTTCCCATTTTTTACCTATTATCACTTAAATTATATGCTAACCTAGTTTCAATTATTTTTATGTTCGTATACTTGCCTGCTTCATCAAAAGCTTCACTGACTTCATCCATGAACCTGCCAGCTAAAACATTATCTACATAAGACTTATTTTTATTTGCTTTCATCCACAAAACAGCTGATTGCAGCAAAACCTTAAAATCGTCTCTGTTATCTGCTTCTGCTAACCATTTTAACATAGAAAATCTGTTGCGTTCCAAAGCTGCTTTACAAAACTCCCTGCCAGCAAGTGACATCGCTGAATAATTTCCATCAGTAAGTGCTTTTAAAGCTAAACCTATATTTCCGTCAAACAGTTCAGAGACCTCATCTGCTTTCTCTTTAGTACAATTAGGAACTTTCCTCATTATTTCCTCTGAACAAACCTCCACTCCTGGAGAATGTATTCTATAAATAACTGAGCGAGAAATAATCGTAGGCAGCAGATCAGAATCATTTTTTACAGTCATAATAAATATGACCCCTTCAGGCGGTTCCTCCAGCATCTTCAGCAAAGCATTTGAAGAGCTTTGATTCAACATTTCTGCATTCTTAATAAGAATAACTCTTCTGCCTTCTGTCATAACAGCAGCTTTATTAGCTTCAAACAATGCATCTCTTACTGTCTGAACTGAGATCTCCCCAGAGGAGCCACTACCTTCTATGGAAATGCAATCCGGATGAATGCCTCTCATGACAAGACAATTATCATCTTTCAAGTATTCAGCAGCTAAAAGTTTGGCAAAGAAACCACATCCTGTACCCTCATCTCCCTGGAAAATAATTCCATGCGGCAGACGTTCATTCAGAATAAGTTTCTTAACCTCTTCTTTTAATATTTCATTTCCAAGAAATGAATCAATCACAACTACAAATACCTCTTTCTATAGCAACACTAATTGTATCAAATGAAGACATTATTTTCTACTGAGTTAAAATTATGTTTAATTGTACAACGTGTATTTCAGCCTTTACGTTTTTGATATAGAGCACATTTCGAAAAACAGCCATTTTTTCAAGAGATTTTAACATTTTCAACATGGTTTTCAACACGAAACGTTCCAAACCATGATTACAATACGTATATTTTTGATTTAAAAGTGTATTTTGGCTGTATAAATGTTATTATATACGCGATCACTAAAAGGAAGTTTAACATGTTTCATAACACCTACTTACATGATTTGGACTTTGCAAAACGGGTATTTCGCCTTGCACTTCCAAGCACTATACAAGCTCTTCTAAATGTAAGTGTAAACGCACTTAACAATGTTTTAGCTGGGCATTATTTTGGCGAGATTGAGATCTCTGCTATATCACAGACTGCTTCTATATTTGCTATATACGAAGTCATTACATTCGGTTTTGCTTCTTCTTGCGGCATATTGGTCGCCCAATACTGGGGTCGGAAAGATAAAGATAAGATAGAAAAAATTATATCTATTGGTATGAGACTTGAATTAATTCTTGGTCTGTTTTTTTCTATCATAATGTTTTCATTCCCTAAGAATGTAATGAGCATTATGACAAAAGACAATAATGTCTTACTATTAGGAGCTGAGTATTTAAGGATCAGCTCTCCCGTATATTTCCTATATGGTATCTGCAATGCTCTTTACAGCAGTTTTTCATCTTTAGAAATGGTGAACTATGTATTTTATGGCACTTCATTATGCAGTCTTTCCAATCTGGCTTTGTCTTATATTCTTATACCTAGGTTAGGAGTTGCAGGAGCAGCAATCTCGGCTCTTGTATCAAGAATTATTTCTTTTGTTTTTGCCTTACTTGTTTTATTCAGAAACAAAAAAATCAATTATGAAGCTTCTTATCTTCTCACCAATGACAAGGTTCTTACAAGTGATTTCCTTCGTGTAGCTTATCCAGTAATGGGACATGAGTTGATATGGAGCGTAGGCAATAACATGCCACAGATACTCATGGGCAGGATCAGTACAGTTGCCACAAGCTCTTATAGCATAGCTATAAACTTGTGTCAGCTTCTAAGCATAATACAGTCGGGTTTAGGGAGCGCCGCTCTTACAATAGTTGGGCAAAATGTAGGAACCGGCGATAAGGATCGGGCAGAAAAAGCAGCAAAAACATTTGTGGTCTATACTCTTTTTGCAAGTATACTAAGCACATTCCTCCTATTCATTATTCATCCCTTATTCCTCAGCTTCTATGACGTATCCCCTGCCGTCATTGAAAATGCAAAAATGATGATGAAAGTCCTTATGATTCAGACTTTCTTTACAGGTTTTGATTCCGTGGTCCTTGTTAACACTCTGCGAGCTGGTGGAATGGGAAAAGTGGGCTTCTACACTGATATCGTAGTTATGTGGATGATCGCAATTCCTCTTGGATGGCTGGGAGTGATTAAATGGAATCTTATCCCACCGTTAGTAGCTCTCCTTGTTAAACTCGACATGCCTCTAAAATCATTAGTGGGTCTTTATGTGGTTTTAAAAACTAATTGGATCCATGATCTTACCAGGGAAACTGAATCCTGACTCCATACAATAAGTATCAATTAATACAGCATCAAAAAAACAGCGCTAAAAAGCGCTGTTTTTTATTAAATGTCCAGCCTTTTTTAGTCATTATAAAACGTGTTAGAACCATATTTCGGCTCACATGTCACTGTCAAACCAAGACGCCTTAATGAGTTAAGATCTACTGACGAAAGCATAACAGACGAGTGCATATCACTTCCTTTAAGATTAGGCAACTGTTCAAGTGCAGCAGCAGCGTTAGAATCCTGAATGGCACAAACAGCTAATGCAATAAGAATCTCGTCAATATGAAGCAACGGATTGCTGCCATAATATCTGGTTTTGAGATCCTGAATAGGTTCGATCATATATCTGCTTATAAGTTTTATAGAATCCGGAATACCTGCACTTTCTTTCAGTGCATTGATTAAAGCAGCAGAAGCTGCTCCTAAAAGAGACGTAGTCTTACCGGTCACTATACGTCCATCAGGTAGTTCAATCGCAGCTGCAGGTCCGTCTGTTAAGTCTTCTTTATTACGAGCTGCAAGAACTATGGGCCTTTCTTCCAGAGAGATTCCGGCTTGTCTCATAATCAGTTCGATCTTATTAAGCTCTCTTCCGTCAGACTCGCCTTTCCTGACTTTGCCCAATGCATTAAAATACCTTCTGATGATCTCGATCCTTGAAGCTTTCACAGCAGCGTCGTCATCTACTATACAGAATCCGACCATATTAACACCCATATCTGTAGGTGACTTATATGGACAGAATCCAAGGATTTGACTAAAGGTCTCCTGCAATACAGGGAAAATCTCAACATCTCTGTTATAGTTTACTGTTGTCACTCCGTAAGCTTCAAGATGAAACGGATCGATCATATTAACATCTTCAAGATCAGCTGTAGCAGCTTCATAAGCAAGATTGACAGGATGTTTCAATGGCAAATTCCATATTGGGAAAGTCTCAAACTTAGCATAACCAGATTTCAATCCACGTTTACTGTCATGATAAAGCTGTGACAAACAAGTAGCCATTTTACCGCTGCCAGGTCCTGGAGCAGTGACTAAAACAAGTTTTCTCGTAGTTTCAATATAGTCATTTTTGCCAAAGCCCTCGTCACTCACAATAGATAAAACATTTGACGGATAACCTTCAATCGTATAATGTCTAAAAACTCTTATTCCCAAAGCTTCAAGCTTCTTTTGGAATGCAACCGCTGCGGGCTGATTAGCAAATCTGGATATGACTACACTGCCGACATATAAATTCCTGCTATGAAATGCGTCAATAAGTCTCAGGACATCGGCGTCGTAGGTTATACCATAATCATCCCTCTTCTTGTTCTTCTCGATGTCATTGGCATTGATTACAATAACGATCTCCGCTTCGTCACTAAGGTTAGTCAGCATTCTTACTTTACTGTCCGGTTCAAAGCCAGGTAGAACTCTTGCTGCGTGGTGATCGTCAAAAAGCTTTCCACCGAATTCCAAATACAATTTGTCTTCGAATTGAGCTACCCTTTCCATAATCCTTTCAGACTGTAATTTAAGGTACAATTCATTATCAAAAGCACGCAACACCATCTATATCACCACCTTACTGAAAATCCCTTTTTCTGCTTTGATTCCCCAAAAATATATCGCGTTTATCGTTATATGAATCATTGACTATATTCCTGTAGGAAGATACCTTACTAATTTTTTGTAGTAAACAATAACAACACGACTCTAAAAAAGACAAAACAGAAAGCAGTATATAATTCCTGCTTTCTGTTACATATTATTTCTGTGAGTCATCCTTATCGCCCGTAAGCTCAACTGACTTACAAGCAAAAGTGAAATATAAACAATTCAGTCGTTGGATAGTAAAACTATCTTTTTTAGCCACATCCATATACAATTCTCTATTTCCACTTAAGATAACAATTTCATAATAGGAATTACTTTTTTTCCCAATCACACTCGAAATATTATCACATTACAAAAATTGAAAGTCAATCTATGTATATTCAACTAGAGTTTATAAATAATAGAATTCTACCATCTTAACAAAAATCGTTTTGTATTTTTGTTGAAAGAAACAAATCCTTTTTATGCTTAATCATTCCGAGACAATAACGCTGTGCGGTCGATACATAAATCTGAAAACAAAGTATGTTGCAAATCCGAAGCCAATAGGAATAAGCATTGCCAGAGTGAACGAAACAGTATCTGCTATATAGCTCATTACAGGGGTAGCAACTAAAGAAGCTATACCCTGAGCCAAGCCAGTAGCTGCGCATGCAGCAGAAGCGTAATCCGGATATTCTTCACATGTGAGGACCGTCCTGGCTGTAAAACTGGAGCCTGATAAAAGACCGGACAAAAACATTGTTGCTATCCAAACATAAGGATTATCTACGAAAAAAGACAGAGCACTTAATAAAGTGCACATTATAGCCTGGAATCTCAGATACCATGCCGTATCGATTTTTCTTGATAAAGGTACATACAAGATACGCGATGCTAGTCTTCCAATAGAACTGGCTGTAGCAATAAATCCTCTCATCGCAGTATTATAAACATCCGCATTCGTCATATAGAAATAGGTCGGCAGAATCTGGGAAAAGAAATTGTAAAATGACATAGTTATGTTAGATGCAAATAAAGCCTGCATGTTACGGTTTTTAAGCATCTCTGAAACACTTAGTTTTGCTTTATCTTTTTGCTTGTATCTTTCTGTATACTGAGTCTTAGGCCGTGGGAACAGAAACAAAAAAGATACCATAAAGATCACACCAATAAATATTAGATAATACCCTATCCACCTGTAGCTCATATACCATTCTAATTTCAGAGTATCAACAACAAATGTGTTATATGATGGCATCAAAGCAGCAGCTAAAGAAAAAAGCATAAATAAAGAACCTACAGAGGTTCCTCTCTTTTCTGCGTGAAGATCACTGGTATATGCTGTACAAACATTATCCATAAAAGGAGAGATCATGCCTTGCATAAATTTGAGAAAAACAAATACAGTCATGGTAGGAGCTGAACCAATGCCAAGCATAACGGAACCCAGCAACAATACCAGCATCCCTAAAGCATTTGATTTATCAAATTTGTCTGCAAGCCTCATTATTAGAACATTGATGAGAAGATGCCCGATGCTTTCAGCAGTAGAAAATAATGATGATTTGGTTAATGAAGTTCCAAAATAATCAATAATAAAAGGCTGCAGAGTATTATAAACAGATGTATCCATTCCCCTGCCAGCCATAATTAAAAAGCAAAATGCGGTTGCAATAGCAATTGCTCTGTCATTTGAAATATTAAATATTCTTTTCTTTTCTCCCATTTATGGCCTCTATTCGCTTAAAACCTTCCACAATAGAATAATCTTTATGCGGTAATTGATTTATACATTCAACAACAATTACATATTTGATCCATATACTGCGTTATCGTAGTCAGATCTATAAATATAAAGACTATTCATTCACGTTTTTAGTAATTATATTAAACTATCTAAGCAGGGTCAATTTTCTAAACCTAGGCAATATTTTCTTTAGAGCATTTTAGTAATATAATGACAATATAAATAAAAGGAGGCTATCCTGTGCAATACGATATTTCTGAACTTCTTAAAAAAGGCGGCAGAATACACTTCGTTGGAATCGGCGGTTCCGGAATGTTTCCTATCGTACAAATTCTGCATTCTTTGGGGCACGAGATCTCCGGAAGCGATGTCAATGAAGGAAGTATCATTGATATGGAACGCCAAATGGGGATCACTGTTCATATGCAGCATGATCCTAAAAATGTTGAAGGAGCTTCTATGCTCGTTGTTACGGCTGCGTTATTTGCTGATAACCCTGAAGTCCTTCGTGCCAATGAGCTGAATATTCCTGTAATTCCCAGAGCAGATATGTTCGGCTATATAACTACTTTATACAACAAGTCATTATGTGTAAGTGGCACTCACGGAAAGACAACAACAACTTGCATGCTTACATCGATCATGCTTAAAGCAGGAAAAGATCCTTCTGCTTTGATTGGGGGAAAACTGCCTTTGATCAAAGGGTACGGCCGAGTCGGCAGCTCTGACTTCTTTGTATGTGAAGCTTGTGAGTTCAAGGACACATTCCTTCATCTTTCACCTGCCTATTCTATAATTTTAAATATCGATGATGATCATCTTGACTATTTTGGAACGATCGAGAACTCAATGCGCTCTTTCCTGCAATTTGCTGATAATGCAAGCATAGCTGTAATAGCCAATGCAGATGACGACAATACTGCTAAAACACTTTCCAATTGTAAAAAACGTGTTATCTACTTCGGCGAAAATGAAAGCGCAGATTATCAGATAATAAATGTATGCAAATATGAAAGAGCGTTTTATCAGTTTGAGCTTAGATGCGGAGATGAAGTAATCGGACCTTTTAAACTCAAAGTACCTGGCAGGCATAATGTGTGGAACGCAGCTGCAGCTACAGTCTGTGCTATAGACTGTGGATGTGATATCGCCTCTATCCATGAAGGACTTGAAAGTTTTACCGGTGCCGGAAGAAGATTTGAGATTCTCGGTTCTTTCAACGGAGTAACTGTTGCAGATGACTATGCTCATCATCCTACTGAAATTGCTGCAACACTACAAGCCGCAAAAGCAATGGAATACAATCGTGTTATAGCAGTTTTCCAACCGTTTACTTATTCTAGGACATATCTGTTACTAGATGATTTCGTTAAAGCACTTTCCATCGCAGATGTTGTTGTTATGACTGAGATCATGGGATCACGTGAGAAGAACACTTACAATATCTATACATCTGATCTGGCTGATAAGATTCCTGGTTCAGTTTGGTTCAACACCTTCGAAGAAGTTGTTGATCACGTAAAGTCAATAGCATGTGAAGGTGACCTCGTCCTTACACTAGGTTGCGGTGACATATATAAAGCTGCTCATATGATGCTTAAGTAATCATATTATTTATAAAAAAAGAGCCGGTAAATCCCGGCTCTTTTTCTATATTTTCAATATTCTAAAACAGTAAAAACGATTACAGTATCATCTTCATCGGAAACAGATACATGTGAGATAAGATTTTTTGCTATAACGATATCATATGCCTTATCAGAGAAACTATAGTATGGCTTTCCAAGTTCATTCCTGAAGAGCTGAACATCTTTCAATCCAAATCCACGAACACCGGTCCCCAAAGCTTTAGAAAAAGCTTCTTTGGCAGCAAAATTAGCAGCTAATTTAGGCATGTCGTTGCTGTAAAGCTCTATCTCTTTACAGCTAAAAACGCGATTCAGAAAAGATTCTTTTTTGCATGCTCTTTCAATTCTGGATATAGAAACTATATCAACACCAATTCCATAAATCATTTTTGCTAGCTATCTCCTTGGATAATTACAAAATAATTGTATCAAATATCTATTTCTTTTTCATTCTGCATAATAAAGTTGCTTGCACCTAATATAGTATCGTGTTAAGATTATCTAAACGCGATGATAGGACATAAGTAAGCGTACCCATACTGCACAGAGAGCTCCTCATAGCTGAGAGAGGAACAACACATAATACGCTGAATTTCATCCTGGAGCTGCTGCTTTGAATTGATTAGTAGAGGCAGACGGTTGCACCCGTTACAGTGCGAAAGAGTGTCGGCTCTTAGTCGAAATACGGGTGGTACCACGGAGAAATCTTCGTCCCGATTTTGGGGCGATTTTTTTATATTATTTTTTAGAGGCGAAACAGATATGAAAGATGCACTTTACAGGATTCGTGAAGAAGCGTTAAAAGCTATTTCTGAAGCTGATGCTGAAAACACGATTGAAGAACTGAGAGTACGTTATTTAGGAAAGAAAGGTGAACTAACTGCCATCTTAAAACAGATGGGTTCATTATCTCCTGAAGAAAGACCTATTCTTGGACAATTAGCAAATGATGTTAGAAAAGAAATCGATGCTCAGATCACTGAAAAATCTGTGGTTATTAAACAGATGGCTCAGAACCTGCGTTTCAAGGCAGAAGCAATAGATGTCACACTTCCGGGAAACAGGCCAAAGATTGGTGCAAGACATCCCCTTGAGAAAGTTTTGGACGATGTAAAGGAAATTTTCCTTGGAATGGGATTCAATGTAGCAGAAGGTCCCGAAGTCGAATATGACCATTATTGTTTTGAAATGCTGAATATGCCAAAACATCATCCAGCTCGAGATACTCAGGACACTTTCTATATAAATGAAAATGTTCTTCTGCGCACACAAACTTCCTCTGTTCAGATACGTACTATGCTCAATCAGAAACCTCCGATAAGGATCATCTCTCCCGGAAGAGTATATAGAGTAGATACTGTCGATGCTACTCACAGCCCTATCTTCCATCAGATCGAAGGTCTTGTAGTGGACAAGGGAATCACTATGGCTGATCTTAAAGGAACACTGGAGGAGTTTATTCACAAGCTTTATGGTAAAGAGATAGGAGTTCGATTCCGTCCCCACCATTTCCCCTACACTGAGCCTTCTGCCGAAATGGATATGGAGTGTTTCAAATGCCACGGAAAAGGCTGTTCTCTGTGCAAAAATGAGGGTTACATAGAACTTTTAGGATGCGGTATGGTACGTCCTGAAGTCCTTGAAGGATGCGGAATAGATTCTTCTGTATACTCTGGCTTTGCTTTTGGTGTTGGTGCTGATCGAATCACAATGATGAGATATGGTATCAATGACCTGCGTGTGTTGTTTGAAAATGATATGCGCTTCTTAGAACAACTATAAGGAGGAAAAGTGAAATGAATGCACCTTTTTCCTGGATAAAAGAATATACCGATATTGATGACATCACTGTCAAAGAACTATGTGATGCTTTGACTCTTTCAGGAAGCAAAGTTGAACGTACGACTTGTGAAGCGGACAGCATAAAGAATGTTGTTACTGGAAAAGTCTTAGAAATGCATCGTCATCCCAACAGCGACCATTTATGGGTCTGCTCAGTTGATGTTGGTAAAGAAACTCCAATTCAGATAGTTACTGGCGCGCAGAATGTGAATGAAGGCAATATTGTTCCTGTGGCACTTGATGGGAGCACTCTTCCTAATGGAACTACCATCAAAAGCGGTTCTTTGCGAGGAGAAACCAGTGAAGGCATGATGTGCTCACTCGGAGAACTTGGCCTGACAACACATGACTTCCCGGAATGCATTGAGGACGGGATAGCCATTCTTAACGATGATACCCCGATAGGTGAAGACATTTGTAAAGTACTGGGTCTGGATGATGTCAGTATAGAGTTTGAGATCACTTCCAATAGACCTGACTGCATGTGTGTGTCCGGTTTAGGACGTGAAACCGCAGCAACTTTCCACCGCCCTTTCCATTTCCTTTCACCAGAAGTTAAGAGTGCAACAGGAGATGTTACAGATTATCTGAAGGTAATTAATGATACGCCGGAAAACTGCCTCAGATATTGCGGTGCTATAGTAAAAAATGTCCGAGTTAAACCTTCTCCGGAGTGGATGCGTCATAGGCTGCGCCTATGTGGTGTCCGTCCGATCAATAACATAGTAGATATTA
>JAEIGA010017130.1_pt1 | contig 11036 bp, 9 predicted proteins | sample 9270691 | NCBI WGS metagenome assembly JAEIGA01 (sample SAMN17057246, study PRJNA624740) | gut metagenome | biome: biome; isolation source: fecal sample | host: Bos grunniens | place: China: Xizang | collected 2019 | reverse complement strand
TTACGATTATGTAAATGGTTCTTAATTGATTGTTTTAAAAAATAAAGGAGAGAGTATGACAAAAGCGAAATGGGAAGAAATAGCTGAATTGATTTATTTTCAATATGCTAGGGGAGCTTTTTTAACAGCTGAAGAGATTACACAAATTGCTGTTGAAGGCAACATTTTTAAAACTGGCATTCATGCTAGAACTTGGCTTTCTCTTAAAGACAAAGTTTTTCGCTATGATGCAGAATCAAATCTTTATGAATTTATTTGGCAGCCGCCTGTAAAGAAAAAAGAAGCTAAAAGTGATAAGCATAATAAAACCAACAATCAGGATTATGGTAAATATTTTGAATGTTGCGTTTTTGCTCAGAGTAAAAATGAACAGACTCCTCCCGACTGGGAACATTATGAGTTTGATGACAATACTCGAAGAGAAGTATTTGATGATGCACGATATATTTTACCCGTTCTTCCTGGTGAGGTTGAAGAGTGGGTTGGCGGTCATACTGTTTCTGGCAATGGTGACTTAAAAATGAAAAATGGTTTAATAGTTGAATTAAAATATTTACAGAATAATTCTTCTGGAACTTATTATAATCCTACTATTTATAAACTAAAACAATTCGGTTTTGATCTACAAGATTATTTGAATCGTTTTCATTATTATGAATTGTTAGAAGAGCATTTCGGGCGATTCTCTGAATTAAATATAAGTCGCCATAATAAAAGCCCTTTTGATAAGAATGGAAGTGAATTTATCCGTAAGAAAAATACGGAATGTATGGAGATTTATAATACTTATATTTTACCTGTGGCACAACAGATAATGGAAGTATTTACTCAAGAAGTGTTTGATTACTTTGAGACGCACTCCAAAGAATTTACTGAATTTTTACACTTAGTATTGAACAAAGATGGTAATAAATCTATGCCTGATTTAATTATAAGTTTTAATTATTATACTAAACAGCCACATATTATTGATGTTAAAAAAATTGCTGAAAATCTTCAAACTTATAATTTTAGAAGCACCTCTAAAGGCGTAGTTATTGATGAAACTATCCGAATTCAATTTAGTTGGAAAAATGGCTATGGATTGTTTAATCCTGCTATGTATGTTTTTATTCAGGAGTAATTATATGCCAAACTTAGATAAATTTTATACTCAAAATCATGTTTCAAAATTGTGTTTTGAGTTCTTACATAAACAATTAAATATTGATGAAAATGCGGTTTATCTTGAACCAAGTGCTGGAGCGGGTTCATTTTTAGATTACTTGCCGCATTATATAGCTTTAGATATTGCTCCAGAAGATGAACGAATCGCAGAACAAGATTATTTAGAATATAAAACAGATAAAACTAATTTTATTACTATTGGTAATCCACCTTTTGGCACTCGTTCTAAGCTGGCAATTGACTTTTTTAATAAGGCATCTACAATGTCTGAAGTAATTGCTTTTATCGTTCCTGTTTCATTTATGAAATGGAGCGTTCAAAAGAATTTACATTCTCAATTTGCTTTACATAGCTATATGTACCTTGAGCCTGAATCATTCTCTTCAAATGGAGAGCCTTATAGCGTTCGTACTGTATTTCAAATTTGGGTTAAGAAGGATAGTAAATATTACAATGGAGTAAATTTGCGTTTGACAAAACAGCCTCCGATTTCACATCCCGACTTTAAAATTTGGCAATATAATGCCACTCCAGAAGCTGTGAAATATGTAGAGGAAGATTGGAAATACGCAACATATCGCCAAGGCTATCATGATTATAACCAAATTTTCACGAGAGCTGATTATGACTATATTAAAGAAAAAATGACTGGTACAAAAAAACAACAATTTTTCTTTATTCAACCTTTAACTGCGGAAGCTGAAAAAATTATTCTTGGTATGAACTTTAATGCTTTAGCAGAAAGAAATACTGCTACACCGGGATTCGGTAAAGGCGATTTCGTTAGTTATTATACTGAATTAAAAAATCTTAATTGATTTTTTCAAAAAAATATGATATAATATATATGTAAGTTAAAGAGATAAATAAAAAACTTCCTCTTGTCCAAGAGGATTCAATGAGAAAAAGGAGAATCGCTTATGAATACTTTTCTGAATGGTATGAAGACTGCTTCTAACTTCACTCGCACTGAGAATGGTGCTCTGACTCATAAGAGCACTATGGATGGTCTGATGGACCTGTTCGCAATGGGTGCGGCATATCGCTCTCGTTCTGACGAAGATGTGATTATGCTGTTTAAGAATGCCTTCGAGACTGACCCTGTCTATGCTCTGAAGTGTCTGTTCTATATCCGTGACGTACGTGGTGGTCAGGGTGAGCGTCGCTTCTTCCGAGTTGCGACTAAGTGGCTGGCTTCTTATGATACTGACGCTATGCGTCGCAATATGATTCACGTACCTGAGTTTGGTCGTTGGGATGATCTATTCATCTTCATCGGCACTCCTCTTCAGGAAGAAGCTCTGAACATTATCAAGCATCAGCTTGCTCTGGATGTTCAGTGTAAGACTCCTTCTCTGCTTGGTAAGTGGATGCCTTCCGAGAATACTTCTTCTCAGAAGACTCGCAAGACTGCCGCAGTTGTGCGTAAGCACATCGGCATGACTCCTAAGCAGTATCGTAAGACTCTGTCTGTACTGCGTGCTCGTATCAACGTGCTTGAACGTTTGATGTCTGAAGGTCGCTGGGATGAAATCGAGTTCGACAAGATTCCTTCCAAGGCTGGTCTGAAGTATAAGAACGCTTTTGCTCGTCACGACATTGAGCGTATGAAGAAGAACCCTGAAGTTAAGACTTACGCAGATTTCGCTAAGGACACTACTACTAAGGTTAACGCCAAGGACTTGTATCCTTACGAAGTTGTTGATAAGGCAACTAGAGCTTTCCATACCTCTATGGACAACACTGACCGCTTGATGGTTAATAAGTTCTGGGATAACCTGGCTGATTACTTCAACGGTAAGAGCTTGAACGCACTGGCTGTTGTAGATACTTCTGGTTCTATGACTTGGTCTGGGGGCGCAGCTAAGCCTATCAATGTAGCTATTTCTCTTGGTATGTACTGTGCTGAGAGAGCTAAGGGTCCTTTTGCTGGACACTATGTATCTTTCGCAAGTCGTCCTCAGTTAATCGAAGTTAAGGGTGCTGACTTCGTTGATAAGGTAAAAAGAATTTATTCTACTAACCTTTGCGACAACACTAACATCGAAGCTACTTTCGATATGCTGCTGAATACAGCAATTCAGAATTGTTGTGCTCAGAGCGACCTGCCTGAGAATATCATCGTGATTTCTGACATGGAGTTTGACAATGCTCGTGGCTACTACGGTCGTCAGCAGAATATTAAGACTCTAATGGAGAATATCCGTGATAAGTGGGCTCGTGCGGGCTACCGTATGCCTCACCTGATTTACTGGAATGTTGAAGCTCGTCAGAACAACATTCCTGAAGACATTGGAGTTGGAAACATCTCTTATGTGTCTGGTATGTCTCCTTCTATCTTCGAGCAGATTATGTCTGGCAAGACTGGATATGATTTGATGATGGAGAAGTTGAATAGCGAGCGCTACGCCGTTATCGGCTAATCATAAAGGGGTGGCTCTTGTGAGTCACCCCAATTTTAATATAAAAAAGGAGAGCTATATATGAAAGAGATTTTAATTTATAATGGTAAAATTGCTGATCTTGTATTTGGATCTAGTTTAAACCCTGCGGATTATCCAGACGCTGGAGATGAACTTCTTGTTGTTAATCTAGAAGAAACTAAAACATATGCTATTAGCAATAGAACTAGAGCAGTAATGGAATTAAATGATGATTTTCCTTACACAGTTTATGGACTTTATCACTATCCAGAAGGTATGCAAGTTAAATGTTTGGAAAATGAAGTAAGAATAATGTGTCCTAGAGATACTAAATGGGAAAAACGCGAAGTTGGTGCTGGAGGAGATCAAGATACTTATTATATGATGTTAAAGATCTATGCTCCTAATAAAAACATAAAGAGCTTTAAAGAAGGCACTAATGGAGCGGTTGATGAAACAATGCTTTATTTTGAAAATAATCCGTTTGCGGCTATTTGTGATGACGGAAGAAAATATAGTATTTTATGGCTCGGTTTGGCTCATTATGACGAAACAACAGATTCATGGGTATACTATGGAAATGGTTCAACAGAAGGGCAGTATGTTGGTTGGAATTATATGATTGAATGGTATGATGAAAATGAAAATTTAGTATCTACAGAATCTTTGACTCTTCATCTAAGCAATGAGGACTGTCATTAATAGTTTATGTTAAAATAAAAAAGGGGTCGATATGTATTTACATATCGACCCTTATTTTTTTTATTCAGGCATTACGGTGAATATACCATCTTCTTCAACAACTTTATAGCCAGGAGCTACAAAATTACCTTCTTCAGCTTCCATAGGATTAAATCCATGGAATTTACCGCCTTTAACAACAATGCTTGCTGTTTCACGGCTAGCATTTTTAATATTTAAAGTCCATTTTGGAGTTTCACATTCAAATTCTCCGCCAAGGATTTCAATTTGAGCATTACCAGAAGCGTAGATTAAATCAAAGTGTTCTCCATCAGTTTCAGAATAAGCGCCTACGTTAGTGAAGTATCCATCTTTAATAACAACTTTACCATTTTCAGTTGCCCAAACTGCCATACTCCAACCACTCTTATCTAAACCATTAACAATTCCTTTACCATCTAAAGTTAAAGTTCCACTGGTAACCATAAATACACCATTACCTTCAACATCTTCAGAAATAGTAAGGGCTCCATTATTTGTAATTACTGTATCAGATGTAATTACAAATCCAGTAGGAGCATCAATAGCTGAATCAACTTTAATTTCACCACCTGCGGCGATCGCTTCAGCAAGCTCTTCCAAAGTTTCAACAATTGCGGCGTCAAGTTCACCAATTTCAGTTAATACGCCTGGTTCAAGCAATGAATAAATTTTGCCCTGAATAGGGTCAAATAATGTGCTACCTAATTCAATTGTTGCTAAATCAACATCATTAATTAAATATGAATGTTTTCTTGTTGTAACTATCATTAAAACACTCTCCTTTCCTTTATATTCTTAGAAAAAGCTAATGCTTTTATGCCCATATTTGGCCAAATAAATCATGAAACAGAACCGGCCGGCGCTGGTCATCACAACCGACATCCCAAATCAAAAAGTGCTCTTCAAATTTTTTGCCCCAAAAGGACAAGAATGATTTATTTATTATTTTTAACTTTTAGTAATATTGAAAGTAAGTAAGAAAGGAGAATTCTATGATTACTATTGGTTCAAACGGACAAAAAATCGCTTATGGTATTAAACACTATAATTTAGATACCGAAGATGATTTAGTGGCTTTACAGAAAAGAACTGAGCCTATGGGTTCAACTTGTTTTGTAATTAGCACTTCAAAATATTATATGTTGAATAGTAAGAAGAAGTGGATTGAAATTACTCCTTTTGGACAAGTAATATCAAATAGTGGCGGTAATGGTGGAAATAATTCTCCAGAACTTCCAGACACTGATGACGATATTATTTACGAGGGAGGTATTATCTAATGGCAACTACGCTTAATACCACTTTCAAACTAAAAAGAGGTACTGCCGCTAGATGGGCTGAAGTAAATCCTATTCTAGAGTAGGGCGAACCTGGCTTTGTGTATGATTAGAATCGTTTAAAGATTGGGGATGGAGTCACAGCTTGGAATGATTTACCATATATTGATGGTAAAAGAGAAGTTTCAAATTTTGATTTTAAAGAAGACTTTCCTGTAATTGGAGACGAAAATATTATTTACAAAGCAGAAAAAGAACTTAGTCTTTACCAATTCAATGCTGATACATATGAATATGAAAAAATTAGTGATGGAAAAGGTATGGACAATATTACTATTATAAACGGAGGAAATGCTTAATGGCTGAATTGAAAACAATTATTACTCTACGCCAAGGCACCACAGCTGAATGGGCTGATTCTGAAGTTGTTCTAAAACTCGGTGAAATGGGTCTAGAATATCTTGTAGATGGCCAAGTTAAAATTAAAGCAGGTGACGGCGAGCATTTGTGGGCTGATTTACCTTATGTTGGTAGTGATGTAAAAGCTGCTAATGTATTCCAGGTTGAGTTAGCTGAAGGTGAAATTGATGATATCGCCGCAATCGAAGCTAAGGTTGAAGCTGAAGCTGCTGAAAAGCAAGATGGCGATGTTGCTATTGTTAAAGCTTTAATCGCTGACGGCAAATACTCTTATACTTCTTATGTATATGAGGCTGCTCTAGACGTTGAAGGAAATGCCTCTTGCGGATGGAGCGCAATGGACGGAAATTATAGTGCTGCTAATGTTTTCTTGAAAAATAAAATTGAACTTGCTGGCTCTTTTGATAAGGTTGGTAATTACAATAAGGGTAAAACTATTAGTGCTGGCACTTCTTTAGAAGCTCTTTTAAGTGGCATGTTACAGCAAGAATTAAATCCTTCTGCTAGCATTCCTACTGCTTCTATTTCTGTATCTGGCAGCAATGGTGAAGTTGGTACTTCTTACACCCTTCCTACTGCCACTTTGAAAATTGATTCTGTAGGTTCTTATACCTATGGACCTGCTACTGGTATCACTTTCGCAATTGGTGACGTTGAGTTAAAGCAGGGTTCCAATAGCAAAAAGAATGAGTCAGTTATGAGCCAGGACAGCACTATTAAACTTGCTGCTACCGATACTGTAACTCTATACACTGATTCTGCTAAGTCTTATAAGTTTACTGCTACTGCTTCTCACTCTGAGGGCGCAGTGCCTGTAACCAATTTAGGTAATGAATATCCTGATGCTAAGATTGCCGCAGGAAGTATTACTATTGCTGATAAAACTGCTACTTTCACTGGTTGGCGTAGAATTTTTGGTGGCGGCACTACTGCAGCAGATATTAATTCTGCTAATATTCGTGCTCTTGCTCAACTAAAGAAAACTAGTGATAGTGTTCCTACTACTTCTGGTGGTAAGGGAATCGTATTTAACGCAGCTCAAGGATCTACTAAAGTTGTGTTTGCTTATCCTTCTAGTTGGACTACTAAAACTCCTAAGTTTGAAATTTTCACTATGGCTTGGGGTGCTACTGAAGGATTTGAAAAATCTGCTGTAAACGTTGCTGATGCTCGTGGTGGTGAAAACGGATTAAAGGAATATACTGTTTATACTTATACTCCTGCTACTCCTCTTGCCGCTGAAAATACTCAGTATTGTGTTTACTTCGCTTAATGGAAAAGGAGGTTAATGAATAATGGCTAAGTTATATGGAAATATTGCTTCTTCTGCTTTAATGACTTTTGATAAGTCTTTTGCGAGAGCGAATGGTCAGCCTCTTGATTCCACTGAGGTTTATTATAGTCTTGCGGCCGCTCAAGAATATGCTGCTGGAGCAGGTGCTTATGTCGGTCAAAAGATTGTTGTAATTGAAGAAGGCGTTGTTACTCATTATAGCATTGAAGATGCTGAAGGTACTTTAAAAGAGCTTGGTTCTAAACCAGTAGGCGATGGTACTACCATTAGCATCGCAGAAGATGGTAAAATTAGTCTTGCTAATGTTGCTGACAAAGCTGAAGGTACTTACAACGCTGTTTTAATTAATGGTGTATTAAACTGGGTTAAGCCTAGTGAAACTACCGTTGAAGGCTTGAGTGATTTAATTCAAGCTTTAACTGGCCGTGTTGACGGTCATGATACCGCAATTGCCGAAAATAAAAAGGCAATTGAAGATGAAGCTGCTGCGGCTCGTGCTGCTGAGAAAGCTTTAGGCGAGCGCATTGATGCTATTGATTTCGTTGATGAAACCGAAATGGCTGATGCTATTGAGGCTGCTCGTGAATTAATTTCTAAGGAAATTGACGATGACGTTGAAATCGCTAAGGATCGTGCTGATGAAGCTTACACTTTAGCTGAAACTAAAGTTGATGCCGAAGCATATGCTGCTGATAAGAAGGAATTAGAGGACGAAGATGCTGCCATCCGCGAGATCGCAGAAGCTGCTAAGGAAAGAATTGATACTTTCTTAGATGAGCAAGGTGTTGCTGATGTTGTTGACTCTTTACATGATTTAAAAGCTGAGCTTGATAAGATGGCTGACGCCACTGAGATGGTTGAAGCTCTTGCTGCTAAAGCAGATGTAACTTATGTTGATGAAGAGTTAGCAAAGAAACAGGATGTAATTCCTGAGAATACTTATGATGCTTATGGTTCTGCTGCTGCTGCCAAGAGTGAGGCAATTGCGGATGCCGAAGGAAAGATTGCTACAGCTAAGCAGGAAGCTATTGACGCTGCTGCTGATGCGGCCGCTGATCTATATGCTACTCAGGCTCGAGTAAATGATCTTGAAACCGCTTTAGACGGTCGTTTAGATGTTCTTGAAGCAATTGATCATACTGCTTATACTACCAATGAAGTATTTAACGAATATAAAACTACTGTTGAAAATACTTATGCTACTAAGGAAGATTTAGCTCCTGTTAAGCAGACTGCTGACAATGCGGCTGCTAAGGTTGAAACTTTAGAAGATAAGATTGAAGAAATTACTTCTGTTGGTGGCGAACCTAACGTAATTGATTATGTTAAGGTAAATGGTACTATCCTTGAAGTTGAAAAAGACGCTGAAGGCAAGAGTACTAAGACAGTTAATGTTATTGTTCCTACTAAGTTTACCGATATTACTGATGACTCTGGTTTTGGCACTCGTTTAACTAATGTTGAAAACGCAGTCGTTACCGCTCAGTCTACTGCTGAAGGAGCCGCAGACGCAGCTGCTCAGGCTCAACGTGAGGTTGATGCTCTTGAGACTGAAGTTGGTGGAATTCAAACTGTTGTTGCGGGTCACACTACTTCTATTGGAGACCATGCTACTCGCATTGGTAATTTAGAGCAAGCTGATATCACTCATGCCAATGAATACACCGAATTAAAGGGAATCGTTTCTGGTCATACCGGAGAAATTGCTAAGAAGGCTAATATCTCTGATCTTGAAGCTACCAATGCTAAAGTTGCTGGAAATGAAACTGCTATTAAGGTTCTAAATGAAACTACCATTCCTGGTATTAATGCCGAAGTCGCTAATAAGGCTGATAAAACTACTTTAGCTAACTATCATACTAAAGATGAGATTGCTGCTATCACTGGTACCGTTGCTGAAGGTAAAACTTTAGTTCAGATGATTGCTGATGCTCAGGCCAATGCCACTTATGATGATACTGCTGTTAAAGCTTTAATTACTGCTGAAGAAGAAAGAGCTGTAGCAAAAGAAACTGAATTGGCAAACGCTATTAAAGCCAATGGTGATGAAATCACAGCTATTAACGCAGTTTTAAATACTGTTGACAACGAAGATGCCATTACTTCTTTGAAGGAATTGGCAATTTGGGTTGAAGAACACGGTGAAGAAGCCGCAGAAATGTTAGCTGCTATTGGAGCTAATGCTGATGGTATTGCCGCTAACTTAGAAGCTATCGAAGCTATTAACGATGAAAAAACTGGTATCTTAGCTCAGGCTCAAGCACTTGTTGATGGTATTCCAGTAGCAACTGCTGAACTTTTAGGTTTAGTAAAATTCGATGATGAAACTGTTAAGATGAATAAATCTAATCAGTTATATGTTGCTGAAGTTTCTACTGATATCTTAGTTCAAGGTGCTGATGTACTTGTATTAAACGGTGGTACTGCCGCTGTCTAATGATATGTTAGTCAAGCCCTAATTGATTTAGGGCTTGATTTTTCATAAAAATTCTGGTATAATATTTTTATAAAGGAGACAAAAAAATGGCTATTGAAAAAGTATTAAATACTCGTATCCAGTTAAAATATGATAGTTGTGCTAACTGGAGTTCTAAAAATCCTCTTTTAAAATCTGGTGAAGTTGCTATTGCTCATTTAGCAACTGCTCAGACTACAACTACCCCAGACAACGGAACACATCCTGTTATGTTCAAGGTTGGTCCTGGTAACTTTAATGATTTGCCTTGGGTAAGTGCTTTAGCTGCTGATGTTCATGGTTGGGCTAAGAAGTCTGAAGCTGATTTCAAAACTTGGGTTAAGAGCTTGATTGAAGTAACTGATATTGATGCTTATAGCAAAGAACAGATTGATAAGATGTTCTCTGATAATACTGCTGCTGATAAGGCTCATGCTAATACTGCTGCTGCTACTGCCAAGAGTGAAGCTATTGCGGCCGCTGCTTCCGATGCTGCTGCTAAGGTAAAGGAATTGGCAGATGGTGCTGTTGCTACTAACACTGCTGCTATTGCCGCAATCAATAACGGTTCTACTGGTATTTTAGCAGAAGCCAAGGCTTATGCCGACCAGGCTGAATTAGATGCTGTTGCCAGCGCTAAAGACTATACTGATGCTCGAGAAGTAGAAATCAAGAAATACGCAGATCAAGCTGAAGCTGACGCTCTAAGCGAAGCTAAAGCCTATACTGACGCTCGCGAAGTTGAGATTAAGAAATACGCTGACCAGGCTGAAGCTGATGCTTTAAGTGCTGCTAAAACTTATACTGATGAGCGTGAAGCTGCTATTACTACAGCTTATAAGGCTTATGCTGACCAGGCTGAAGCTGATGCTAAGGCATATGCTGATGACTTGAAGGATGCTATCTTAGGCGAAGGCATTAAGGATACTTTTGATACCCTAAAAGAAATCCAGGATTGGATTGAGGGTGATGGCGTTAATGCTACTGAATTGACTGGTGCTATTGCCGCTGAAGCAAAGACTCGTGAAGATGCTGATAAGGCTATTAACGATAGAATTGATGCTTTAAACATTACTGATGGCAAAGTCGCTAATGCCGCAATGGCTGATAAGGCTAATAGCTTAACTGACGCTGCTAAAGAAGAGGTTAAGGATGTTAAGGTTGACAATGCTACTAATGCCGATGTAGCTGATAGCTTAACTGACAATGCCAAGGCTGAAGTTAAGGGTGTTAAAGTTGACAACGCAGCTCATGCTGATGTTGCTGACAAAGCTAGT
>JAEIGA010017129.1_pt1 | contig 11036 bp, 9 predicted proteins | sample 9270691 | NCBI WGS metagenome assembly JAEIGA01 (sample SAMN17057246, study PRJNA624740) | gut metagenome | biome: biome; isolation source: fecal sample | host: Bos grunniens | place: China: Xizang | collected 2019 | reverse complement strand
TCTAATGAGAACTTACCATCTTTTGTTGTTTCTCCAACATCAATTCCTAATCTTTCTTTTGCTCTTTCAAGTACATTTTAAGATCATTTAACAAAACATGCTGTTCCTAAGCAAACTGCTATATGGTATTTTCCTTTTGGTTTTAAAGTGAATCTTGAATAAAATGTAACAACTCCATAAATTTCAGCCATTGGCATATTTAAATATTCTGAAATTGCCACTTGTGCTTTCTCTGGAACATATCCATAATAATCTTGTACTTCGTTTAAAATTTGAATTAAATTGTCTTTTGTTTGAACATACTTATTAAGTATTTCAGACATTTTTGGATCAATTCCGAGTACATCCTTCACATCTTGTATTCTCCATACTCACTACTTTCTATGTTAGATTTATCTAACATATCTCCTTTCTTATTTATTTTAGGCATTTCGCCGTTATATACATTTTATAATCAAAATTTTTCTTTTAATTATATGTATTATTTGTCGTTTTGATTATATCATATTAATTAAAAATATCAATTTTTTTCGTTAATTTTTCGCTAAAAAATACGATTTTTTCATATTTATTTTTACACAAAAAAAGATTAAAATCTAAACTATAAGTTTAAATTTTAATCTCATTTATTTTTATTATAATGTAAAGAAATTAATAATTATTTGCACAATATCAAAGCCTTTTGAGGCTGCGTATAAATATACAAATAATACTACCCCTATAAAAATAACAACTTTTGAAATTGTACTTAATATTTTTAATTTATATCTATCAGAAACTAATTTTACAATTACAGCTAACATTATTATTGGTACTAATACTAAATAAAGCATATTTTATCTCTCCTTTTCGCTAATACACCTACATTATAGCACTTTTTCTACATCAAGTAAATAGAAAACACATAAGTTTTCGTCTAAAAATCAAAAGGAGGGTAGCTTTCGCCACCCTCCCGGAATACTGAATTTTCAGATTTTCCTAGCGTATCTATCAGCTTAGACACGTTCAACCTTATAGGTCTTTGTCAGTTTGATCACCTTATCCATTACCTCCTGATTATATGTATTGTTTTCAGGAAGCACGAAATTAATATGATCAAAGCTTATGCCATTTGCCATGGACTCATCATCATTGAAATCCATGTCAGATACAATGGTGATTCGACGTTCGCCAGCATCAAAAAGTTTCTTCAAGCATTCCCATCCATGAGTCTGTCCTTCCGCATCCTTACTTTTAGCTTCAGAAACACTCATCTTCTGCACTTCAGAAGCAAAGCGATAAACTTCAGAGATGTTCATCTTTTCAGCCCATTCAAGCATCTGAGTATATACAGATTTGAAGCTACCAGAACCATCAAATGCAGTGGTGTCTTTCAGTACATCCTGAATTCCTGCCGGTACATCTTTTTTTCCTGACTCATTTCTATCCATCAGAATAGCAATGATAATACCAAAAATCAGGAAAAGATCGATGATAGTTCCAAGGAAAACAACCAGAACTCTGAAACTAATGCTGTCACCAGTCGTTGCTTCAGTATCTACTTTAATAGAAACATTCTGATTATCAACCGCTTCTTCCTCTTCATTCTCTGCATCTTCAGAATAGTTGTCAAAGACTACCATTTCAGTTCCATCCGGATATACAAAGATAAGAGTAGAATTTGTCTGGTTAAGCGCATTTGCCCAAATTGCTTTGTGCTTTGCGATTTCAGAAAAATCCACATCTTCAGTCATTGCGAATGCCAAATAAACATTTTCGTGATTACCGACATTTAAGCTCAGATCATTAGTAGGATAAGCTTCCAGGTCAGTGACATAAACAATGTAATTAGCTCCATTGTTTAAATTTGTCAGAACATTCTCAGTAATTTTACTGTCAGAATATCTTGTAGTAGTATCAAAATCTACTCCAAGTACGAAGTCCACATTCATTGAACCGGACTCATCAATAAGTAAGACTCTGTCTGCTTCATCCTTTTTAGGAATTGTTGATGTTTTCCCTCCTGATGTGCTCGTGACCTCCACATTTGCAGTCGCTTTGTTATCAGTAGTTTGAGCTTTCATTGCCAGAAATACAGTTGCAGCGGTGTTTACAACAAATAAGATTGCCAGAATAATTGCGCAGATTTTTTTGGTGTTAACTTTCATAAACGATACCTCCATTGTATCAAAGCATATATTTTTTCAATGTACCTATAAAGTCAGCTTAATACACTAGGAATTATCCTCTCAAATTGTGTATTTTGGATTTAAGCATAACTTTACTTGTTATCATTATATCATGAATAAGATATTTTTTCAATTATGTAAACCTTTTTTTGCTAATAAATAAAAAAACTACTTACTTTTAGTAAGTAGTTTTAACTTTATTTATTATTTATTGAAAAATGCTTTGTATCCTTTATAAGCTTGGAATACATCAAATTTGCTTGTTATTTCATATGGTGAATGCATTCCCATTACAGGAACTCCAACATCCACAACATCCATTCCCCTGTTTGCTAGTGTAAGAGCGATTGTTCCTCCTCCACCTTTATCTACTTTTCCAAGTTCACAAGCTTGATATCTTGCTCCAACTTCATCAAATACTTTTCTTAACTCTGCAACAAATTCTGCTGGCGCTTCTGATGCTCCTGATTTTCCTCTTGCTCCAGTATATTTTACTAAAGACATTCCTTTTCCAAAATAAGCTGAATTATTTTTTTCAAATGCACTTGGGAAATTTGGATTATAAGCCGCATCAACATCAGCTGAAATTGCTTGTGTATTTGAGAATGCTTTATCTAAAGAACTCATTTTTGTATTTCCTGTTTTTTCTAATAATTCTAACACGAATGTTTCAAATATTCTTGTACACATTCCTGTAACACCATTAAATCCAACTTCTTCTTTATCTGTTATTACACACATAGCTGTTTTTCTTGGTTCTTGAGTATCTAATATAGCTCTTAATGCTGTATAGCAACAAACTTTATCATCTTGTCCATAACCAGCAATCAAGCTATAATCAAATCCCATACTTTTTGCTTTAAAAGCTGGAACTAATTCTATTTCAGAACTTGCAAAATCAACTTCTTTTATTCCATATCTTTCATTTAACATATTTAAAATATTTAATTTTACTCTTTCAGAAACATCTTCCGCTTCATAAGGAATACTTCCAACTAAAACATTTAGTTCTTCACCTTGAACTCCATCTTTTAATTTTCTTTCCATTTGTTCCCCAGCTAAATGTGGTAATAAATCTGAAATTGTAAATATTGGATCTTCTTCTTTTTCTCCAACACAAATATTTATTTTTTCACCATCTGGTTTTACTACTAAACCATGCATACTAAGAGGTACATTAGTCCATTGATATTTTTTAATTCCACCATAATATTGTGTTTTAAATAAAGCAAATTCATTATCTTCATATAATGGATTTTGTTTCAAATCAATTCTTGGAGAATCTCCATGAGCAGCTACGATTTTAAATCCATTTTCCATATTTTCAGTTCCTATAACAGCTGCATAAAGACTTCTTCCTCTATTTACATAGAAAACTTTATCTCCTGGATTTAATATTTCTTTTTCAGCAATATCAACAAATCCATTTTTTATTAAAATTTCTTTAGAATTTTGAACTATTTCTTTTTCTGTTTTTGAATTGTTTAAATAATACATATATTCATCTGCAAATTGAAATATAGCTCTTAAATCCTCGTCTGATAAATTTTCCCAACCATCTCTTTTGTTTGTGAATAATCTTTCTTTAAGATCTTTTCCGTCTGTCTTTGACATCGTATTACCACCTTTCTTTTCTTATGTATATTTTGTACATTTATATAATTTCTATTATATTTTTCTTTACAATTTTTCTATTTCCAAATTTATAAGCTTCTTTTATTTGTTCTACACATTCCATTGCTTTTTCAGCAGAATTTGCATGAATATATGCTAGAACATCTCCTTTGTTTACTTGATCTCCAACTTTTTTATTGAAAATCAAACCAACTCTATAATCAATCGGATCTTCTTTTTGTTTTCTTCCAATACCAAGTTCTAATCCAGCTTTTCCTACTTTACCTGCATTTAGTTCTTCTACATAACCATCTTCTTCAGCAAGCACTGGCATTATTATTGGTGCTTTTTCAAATTTTTCAGGATTATCAATAAATGATACATCTCCACCTTGTCTTTCAACTAACTCTCTAAATTTAGCAAAAGCTTTTCCATTCTCAATAACTTCCATTACTTTATATTTATTGTCTAATGGATTTGGATATAAACCTGATAAATTCATCATTTGAATTGATAAATTTAAAATAACATCTTTTACATCATCAGCCATTTGTCCTTTTAAAGCATTTATAGCTTCAACTACTTCTAATGTATTTCCAACAGAATAACCTAGTGGTTCATCCATATCTGTTAATACACATACAGTTTCTCTTCCAGCTAATTTTCCTATTAAAGCCATTAATTTAGCTAATTTCTTTGCTTCTTCTTTTGTATTCATAAATGCACCACTTCCACATGTTACATCTAATACGATTGAACCAGCACCAGCTGCTATTTTTTTACTCATTATGCTTGATGCAATTAAAGGCATACTATTTGTACAACTGATTGTATCTCTTAATGCATAAATCTTTTTATCTGCTGGAGCTAAATTTAATGTTTGAGTTATTAAACTTATTCCTATATCTTTTATGTTTTGTTTAAATTCATCTATCGAAATATTAATATTATATCCTGGAATTGACTCTAATTTATCTGCAGTTCCACCAGTTATACCCAAACCTCTTCCACTCATTTTTGCAACTGGTATTCCTAAAGCAGCAATTATTGGAGCAACAATTAATGTAACTTTATCTCCAACTCCACCTGTAGAATGCTTATCTACAATATTTTCTGAAATATCACTCAAATCTAATATATCTCCTGAATTTGCCATTGCTGTTGTAAGAGCAAGTATTTCATCTTGTGTCATCCCATTAATACATATTGCCATTATCAATGCTGCCGCTTGATAATCTGTAATATTTCCATTTGTATAATTTTCAACGAAGAATTCAATTTCTTCAGTTGATAATTCTCTACCAACTTTTTTATTTTCAATAATATCTAATATATTCATAAAAATCATTCCTTATTTTATAATTTCTAAAACTCTTGATTTCATATTTAATTTTTTTGTTGTTATTTTAAATGCATCTTTTAAGTTTTGTGTAGTTCCGTTTATTTTAGAATCTTCGTCTGTATGAATATATGCTAATGTTTCTCCTACAGTTACATTATCACCAATTTTTTTATTGATAGTAATTCCTGCAGTTCTATTTATTTGTCCAGAATCTTGCATTCTTCCAGCACCTAAATATCTTGCAATACTTCCTACCATATCTGCATCTATTGATTCAATAGTTCCTGCTTCTGTTGATAAAACTGGCATAATATATTTTGATTTTTCTAATAATTCAGGATCTTCAATATATTCTACATCTCCACCTTGAGTTGCAACCATTTCTTTAAATTTTTCGTATGCTTTACCTGTTTTCATAACTTCTTTTATCATATTAGCATTTGCATTTAAATCTTTGTTATCTGTTGCTAAAGCAATCATTATACTTCCCAATGCTTCAACAACATCACCTAAATCTGGTGAAATAATTCCACGTAATGCCATCACTGTTTCTTTCATTTCTAAGTTATGTCCAATTGAATAACCTATTGGTTGATTCATATCTGTTATAACACATGCAGTATCTTTTCCTAATGCTTTACCAAGTCTTACTAATAGCTTAGCTAACCTTTTAGCTTCTTCATGTGTTTTTATATATGTTCCTTTACCACATGTTATATCGAAAACAATTTTGTTACTTCCAGTTGCAACTTTTAAGCTCATTAAACTTGCTGCAATTATTGGAAGACTATTTTCACATGCTACTTCATTTCTTAATTTATATATTTTTCCTTCTGCTGGTGCAAAGTTTAAACCTTGATTCATTATACACACACCAACATCTCTTAAATTTTGTTTAAATTCATCTACTGTAAGATCAGTTTGAAACCCTGGTATAGATTCTAATTTATCTATAGTTCCTCCTGAAACTCCATATCCTCTACTAGAAACTTTAGCAACAGGAATATCTAAAGAAGCAAGTATTGGCATTAATAGAATTGTAGCTTTATCTCCAATTCCACCTGTAGCATGTTTATCTACAATATTTTCTGCAATATCTGATAGATCAATCATATCTCCTGATTCAGCCATCGCAACACTCAAATAAAGAATTTCATCTTCTGTAAGACCATTAATGTAGATATAACTTAATACTGCAGATGCTTGAGCTTCAGTTATTTCTCCTCTTACTAATTTGCTAACAAAATATCTTATTTCTTCTTTTGTTAATTCTTGTTTTACTCTTTTTTTACGAATGATACTTTTAATATCCATCCTACTCTCTTCCTTTCTTTAGTATATTTATTTAACAAAATTTTTTATAAAACTTTTTCTATGTAAAATACATGGTCCGTTTTCTTTTATTATTCTTATGTGTTCTGCCGTACCATATCCTTTATGCTTTGAAAAACCATATATTGGATAAATTTCATCCCATTCTTTCATTATTCTATCCCTAGTTACTTTTGCTATAATTGAAGCTGCTGCTATTGAATAATTTTTTGCATCTCCTTTTACAACTGATATATAAGGAATTCCTAAAGTATCCATATTTGTTAATGCATCTACCATTATTACATCTGGTCTTTGTTTTAAACCTTCCAATGCAATTTTTACCCCTAATTTTGTAGCATTCAAAATATTAATTTCATCTATAGTTTTTTGATCAACAATTCCAACACTATAACTAATAGCTTCTTCTAAAATTTGATCATATATTTTTTCTCTTTTTTTCTCAGAGATTTTTTTTGAATCATTTACTCCTTCGATAAAAGAATCTTTTGGAAGGATTACTGCTCCAACAACAACTGGTCCCGCTAGTGGTCCTCTTCCTGCTTCATCAATTCCACATATAAACTCTATATTATTTTCATATAATTTTAATTCTTCTTCTTTAAGCAAATTTAATCTTTCTATCTCTTTTTCTTTCATTTTTTCGCCTTCTACATTCTGATTTTTATATTATATCTATTTTTAATAAATTTATAATTTTGTCTTTTGTTTCATTCAATTTTAATTTAATTTCATAAAGTTATTATATCTATACAAGGAAAATATTTCAACACAAAATTGAATTTTTTCTTAATATTTCTATTGTGTCTGAATATTTTTTGCGTTATTATATATTATGATAAATTTATTATGGAGGTACAATATGAATAACGAAAACGAATTTAATTTTAGCCAAGACAATACTTTCAAAAAAAGTTACTCCAAAAAATCTAATTGTGGATTTGGAAAAACAGTTATTGTTCCTTTCCTTTCTGGAGTTATTGGTGCTACTTTAGTTATTGGAACATGTTTTGGAGTTCCAACAATAAAATCAAAATTATTAAACGGATTTACTTTACCAACAGTTACTTCAGCTGCGACATCAAATGACAATTCAACTAATTTAATAAATTTAACAGATTATTCTAATACAGCTATCGCAGTTGCAGAAAAAACATTACCTTCTGTTGTTGGTATAACAGTTACTTACCAAATTAGTTCATTCTTTGGTGGTAGCTCTACAGGAGAAGCTACTGGTTCAGGAATAATCGTTTCAAAAGATGGTTATATAGTTACAAATAATCATGTCATAAATTCAGATGCTTCATCAACATTTACAATTGCTGAAGCAACAGGAATAACTGTTAATATTTATGGAGATTCAGAAAGTTATGAAGCAAAAGTAATCGGAACTGATGTATATACTGATTTAGCTGTCTTAAAAATAGAAAAAAATGATTTAAAACCAATTACTATAGGTGATTCAAATTCTGTTAAAGTTGGAGAATTCGTAATGGCAGTTGGAAATCCACTTGGAATGGAATATTCAGTAACAAGTGGTATCGTTAGTGCTATAAATAGAGAAATCGAAAGTGAAGGTTCAACATTCACTGCAATACAAACAGATGCCGCAATAAACTCTGGTAACAGTGGTGGTGCTTTAGTAAACTCTAAAGGCGAATTAATTGGAATCAATACAATGAAATTTGCAGGAACAGGTATTGAAGGAATCGGTTTTGCTATTCCAATCTCTTCTGCAACAACAATAATTGATCAATTAATTGAATTCCAATCTGTAAAAAGACCTTATATTGGAATAATGGGTTCTTCTGTTGATACTGCAACAGCAAAAAGATATAATCTTCCAGAAGGAATTTATGTTGAAGAAGTTGAAGAGAATTCACCTGCTGCAACAAGTGGTTTAAAACAATCAGATATAATAACAAAAATTGAAGGACAAAATGTAAAATCAGTAAATGAATTAAATAAAATCAAATACAATTATAAAATTGGTGATACTGTAAAATTAACAGTTTATAGAAACGGAGAAACTATTGAATTAGATATAAAACTTGCAGAATTACCAGAACAAACAGCTACTGAAACAGCACCACAGACACAAACTCAACCATCTCAAGGAGATTTCGGTGGAAGCATATTTGATTTCTTTAGATAAAAAAATAAAAAAGAAACCTTAACGGTTTCTTTTTTTATTTTAAAATGGATTTATTTTTATTATCCAATAACCATCACATTTTATTATTCCCTCTTTTTCTGGCCACCATGGAACTGTTTCTGGTGCAGCTATTTCTCTCGCTTGTCTTGCCATATCTGCCGGAACCCAATTATACTTATAACCATATGCTCTAAGCAAATATACTATTGTTTGTGAAGACCAATAATACATTGGATCAGTTGTATGTGCATATTCAAATGCTGATGTGCCTATTAATTGTCCTCTTATTATAGAATTATTGTCTAAGCCATTATAATGTCCATAAAAATACAATTTATCTTCTAATTCTGCTCCAGCTTCTGCTATATCATGTCCAATTTGATAAACTAGTTCTTTGTCTCTTTCTCTTGTTAAATAATCTGTATAATATAATGACTCTAAATAGTAAGTCTGATTCATACCTAAGTAACATATGCTAATAATTAAAAGTAAATTTATTAATGAATTATTAATTTTTATTTTTATAAAATATACACAATATAAAGTCGCTAAAGCTTGTATTATCGGAAGATATATTTCTGCTCTTACAACACTATTTTGTCCTACATATATTGTTAGTAAAAATGGAGTCATACAAAAAGCTAAATATACGCAATAGTATATAACTTTCAAAAACAGATTTGTATTCTTCTTATTTTTTATAGAATTATATATTCCTATTATTCCTATTCCTATAAGAGAAATTATTAATCCTAAATTATAAAACAACCCTTCTCCCAATATTATCGCTTTGCAATGATAATAAATATTTTTTAGCACATCTCTTTTTGAAGTTGCAGTTTTCCATGCATTAATCAAATATGTATTTTCTATCTTCAATGCTTTCAAAGTAATTTGATATATTGTAAAAGTAAGTATAAATGTAATTGCTACAAATAACGCAAGTTTTAACATTGAAAGGTTTTCTTCTTTTATATCTTCATTTTCCATTACTAATATAAAACTTACTATACATATCGCAATATATACAACCATAAATGACTGATAGGTTGCCATTGCCAAAAATAATAAACAGCTTCCTATTATTGTTGATACTCTATTTTTATCTAATGCACCTTTATATATAAATAAATTGGCTAAAACAATCAACATCAAGGCAAAAGATATTTCTGCTATTTGAATAACAAAAATAAATGCTTCTGCCCATATTGGATTAGTAAAACATATCAAAGGTAATATTAAGTTTAAATTTTTAAAATCTTTACCAGATAATCTGTATATCGTGTAATAACATAAGACACAAAACAAAAATAAAAATACTATCGTTAAAACTTCTGCATAAAACATATTAAAAAATTTTAAATTTAATATATTTTTTTCTATTATTAATCCAAATCTTCCAATTTCCATCCAATTATAATTATTTTCTGGATTATTGACAAATACATCAGTATCTATTCCAACATTCGAATTAAATAATAAATAACCGTGGCAAACAATTAAAATAATAAATGTAATTAGTAACAAAAATGTTTTACTTTCACAATATTCTATAATTTTACTAAATTCATTTCTTATTTCTACAAATTGTCTTTTTAATGATTTTAATAATTCAATAACTTTTTCTTTCATAAACATCTCCAAATAAAAGCCCAAATTGTATCAAAAACAATTTAGGCTCTCTTAAAACTATATTTTCAAACTTCTTTTTCCATTTAATTTATTTTCTGAAGTTTTTTTATATATAACTCTATCTCTGTTTAAAATCGAATAAACAAATGAAGTAATTGGTACTGTACATACAACCCCTATACTTCCTGCTATAGCTGAAATTATTTGTTCTGCAATTGTTTCTTTATTTAATATTTCATACAAATCCATATTTGATGCCATAAATAATAATATTAAATTTAATGAACCACCAACATAAGCTAATATTAAAGTATTTGTCATTGTTCCAATAACATCTCTACCAATATTCATACCACTTTTAAATAATTCTTGCCATGTTATATCAGGATTTTTCATTTTAATTTCATCCAAACTAGATGCGATTGACATTCCAACGTCCATACAAGCACCAAGTGCTGATACTATGATTCCAGCAAATAATAATTGTCTAAAGTTAAAATTAATTGCAGTCATATTTATACTTAATTGAATTGCGTCTTCTCCAGCCCCTGTAAGTTTTGCTAAATTATTAAATATTAATGCAAATATTCCAGCAGATATAACTCCACCAAAAGTTCCTATAGCAGCTGTTAATATTTTTTTATTTATTCCATCTCCAATTATAATAAATGCTCCAACAATTATTAATGTTGTTGTTATAATTGAATTTACTATTGCATTATCTCCATTAAAAATTCCTTTTATCATAACAAGATATATTAAAAGAATTGTATATAATAGTCCAAGTATTGCT
>JAEIGA010017128.1_pt1 | contig 11037 bp, 6 predicted proteins | sample 9270691 | NCBI WGS metagenome assembly JAEIGA01 (sample SAMN17057246, study PRJNA624740) | gut metagenome | biome: biome; isolation source: fecal sample | host: Bos grunniens | place: China: Xizang | collected 2019 | reverse complement strand
ATAATAAGAGATATGAGCAGATTAAGTCTAATATGTATGCGTAGAAATTTGGGGTTGATAATACTGCTACTCTTACTGGGAGGAGAAATGTATGCTGATGAGCGCAACCTCTTCAACGATGCGTGGCGCTTTCACCGTGGTGATACACTCAATGCCATGCAGAGTTCTTTCATCGCGGAGCCTAATTCTCTATTTCCCATTCTCCATTCTCAAAAGGAGAGAGCAAGTTAATTGTCATTGTCATTTGTCATCGTTTGACGAGCTTTGGCTGGATGAGCGACAAGTCGCAACTCCTCGGGAGAACTAAAGTTCTCTTCGTCGCAACCGACGCCAAACTGAGAGCAAAGATAAGCTTGCTAAATCTATGCCGAGGTGCGAAGGAGGGAAACTGCAAGTTAACCGACGCTTTCATACCGCGTCGGCGCAGTTCGATAAGTAAGCAAGCTTACATCGCGTTCGTCGGCACAAATCTTGTCATCAACCATGGTGACCGCGCCGAACCAGTGATAAATACCACACTCACCTCCTTGGCTCCCATGCCAAACAGCAGATAATCGTCCACCGCTCTCGCACCGCGCGAAAACTTCTATTCGCGCCATACTGCACATATACAGCATATTACGCACGCATTGCCCCAAAATAGAGGACAACAACGGACAATAACGGCCAGTATTGGCCAATAAAGGCATATGCTAAAATCTTTGTAGTAACTTTGTCATCGAAATAAGGCGGATACCGCCTTGGGCAGTAGTGAAAGGTGTCAAAAGGAGTCGATGACTGTCAATGAACGACGAAAGAGATGTTTGAAATTCTGTACAAATCATTATACGTTGCATAGGGGCAGCCTTGTCAGAAGGTGTATCGTACCTGGAGCTGGAGGTCTTCGCGGTGGCAAGCGTCAATCATGGCGGCACCGCTGCTGATGGTGGGGCGGTCGAGGTAGTAGGTGCAGCCGAGCTTGGCGGTGGCGGTGAGTCGAGGGGCATCGCGGTGGCTGTATTGAGCGAGCAGATAGGTGCGTACACCGGTGCCGTAGTAGCTCTGATAGTTGTAGGCGTAGAGGAGACCGCGTTCGTAACCACTGAGGCGGGTGGCATAGTCGGCACGAAAGGCGGTGAGGCCAGTACTGATACGCCAGGTGTGGACACCCACGGTGGGGCTATAGGTAGCATGTGCCCCCATCAGATAGCCCGCAGAGAGGGTCTCGGCTTGTAGGGCGCAGGCTTCGAGAGTCGTCTGAAGGGCGAGGACGGGGGTGAGCGTACCCTCCCAGCGTAGGCGGAGGCGGTGGGTGTGGGTATTGATGAGCACGGGAGTAGCGGTATCGGCAGCGTCGCGCTGCTTCAGACGGTAGCGGTAGCGCAGGGTGAGGTGATGATGTCGGGCCAAGGAGTAGCGCAGGGTGGCAGCAGCATCGGTACCCACCGAGGGAGCAGACACCTGGTAGCGCAGGTAGGGGTAGCGGTAGGCATCTATATAGGTAGTGAGCTGGAGCTTGCGGTGGGGTTGCCACTCGGCACCCAGGTACAGACCGCTCTCGCCACGTAGCTCTGAGGAGGTGGAGAAGCTCTTGCCCTCCAATGCCCAATAGTCGCGGGGATAGTGGCGCTGCAGCAGGGTGAGATGGAGATTGTCGGTAGCGCTTAGGCGCAGGGTATGGAGTGTAGCCACGGAGCCCTTGCCGTCGATGGCGGTCTCGCCCGAGAGGCTGATGCGGTGGTGATACCAGGCATAGTCGAGAGAGGCATTGGCGAAGCGGTGGCCCTGAGGGTAGTAGCGCCTGTAGGGTAGCGACGAGGGCATGAAGGTACGGTCGAAGCTATGGTACACGGCGGTAGCGCCGAGGTGGAGGGCGTGGATGGAGTAAGCGATGTGTGTGCCGAAGAGGCTGCCACGGGTATTGGCGCGGCGCGAGAGCTCGGTGGGGGTGCGGTGATAGCCGTCGGTCTTGAGTGTGCTGATGCCTGCACCGTCGAGCGTAGCGTCGTAGGGGCGGAAGGAGGCAAAGGCGGTGAGCTGAAGGGCGCCACACGCCACGGTGGCTGCACCACCGGTGTAGTAGTCGTTCTCATTGGTGCCTCGATGGGGCTTGATGGAGGTGGACTGTCGACCAAGGGCCTGGAGTATGGTCACTTTGCCCAGGGCGAAGTCGGAGTTTATCACCAGTCCTTGTCCAAAGCGGAGGCGGTAGTTGCCCACGACGAGATTCTTGAGCATGCCCACGTCAGACAGCTGAATGTATCCCGAGAGGTAGTCGGGGCGTGAAGCTACGAGGAGGGGCTCGCCTGCATCCTTCTCGGTACTGAGGCCCCATGAGAGGCGGGTGCCATAGCGGTAGGTGTAGCGGAGGTTGTGGTAGAGTGCACTGCCCATGTAGTAGCGTGAGGGATGGGCATCAAGCTCGCTCTCTGTGCGTGGCAGATAGCCTGCGCGGCGGTAGAGGGGCACATCGATTCGTGAGGAGAGTTCGCTACGTCCCTTGGTGAGCATGCGCTGCCAGGTATCTCGTGTGGCGGGTCGCTCCTCGGGCGGACCGAAAGTGACGAAGTAGGAGAGCAGTTGGCGGGTATGGTAGTCGAGCTCGGTGATGAGCATCAGCTCACCCACGCTATGTATCGCTCCATGGCGGTAGATGTGGTAGTGTATGGCCTCGATTTGTGGGGCTGTCAAGAACCCCAGGCGCTGTAGCTGGGTGCTGTCGGCACGGTTGATATTGATGGGGTGGGCCTGCATCCACACGTAGTCATCGTAGAGATTCTGATGAAGCCCCTCGGCATCCCCATCGAGGAGCAGCTGCTCCAAAAAGTCATCCCACGAGGCAAACTGCGCCATAACAGGCACTACGCAGCACATGAGGAGAGAGAGAGAGCTATCCGTCGACATGAGTTGCGTAGAGGTGTCATGGGGAGAGGGTATTATTCCTTGAGCAATCGTTGTAGCTCGGCCTCGAAGTCCTGGACAGCGGCATCGCGCATCACCAACTCGCCTGCACGATTGATGAGGAAGTAGGTGGGGAGCTCGCGCACACCATACAGGTTGGCCGACTGGCAATAGGGGGCCTCCTCGTCGCGTACGCAGACCCAGGGGAGGTTCTCTACCGCAGTCTTCCAGAAATGCTCGTCGTGGTCGAGAGATACCTGGTAGATCTCAAAGCCCTGCGCAGCATACTTGTCATAGAGCTCGCGCTGTACGATGACACGGGCGGCAGAGCCCTCATGTGCATAGGTGGTGAAGTCGAGCATCACGACCTTGCCCTTGAGGTCGGTGAGTTTGCGTGCTGCACCATCAATGTCGGGCAGGTTGACCTCGATGATAGATGTCTCTACAATCTTGTCCTCCAGCACGCTGTAGTCTACGGGCTCGGGCTTGCGGGTGTTCTTGATGCCCTTGATGGCGATGTTCTTGAGGTTCTGGGTGCGCTCAGCTTCGGGGTAGAAGAGGTTGAGGTTGGTAGCCACGGCTGCGAAGCAGCGGATGTCGTCGCGGTTGGTCGTGGGGTCGAAGATGAGGCTGCTGCCCAAGCGCTGGAAGAGGGCAAAGTAAGCGTAGGGCTTGCCGGGGTCGGGGTAGATGTACTCCATGCGCACCTCGCTCTTGTACTGCGCGATCAGGGTGTCGATGCGTGACTGAGTGGCTCTGTAGTCAGAGCTGGCCTGGCGCAACAGCTGCTGTACGGTATGCTGCAGTTTGCCCTGCTTGAGTACGAGCTGCTTGAGCATCTCGTTGTCCTCAGAACCCTCGACCTGATAGCTTGCTGCCATCGTGGGCAAGGTGCCTGTAATGCGCAGGGTCTCGGTAGAGTCTACCGAGAGGTAGATGATCTTGTTGTCCAAGCGCAAGCGGTAGAAGTCGAAGCACTCGGGCTGCGGCACGCGGAAGCTAAACTCTCCGCTCTGCTCCAGTTTGACAGAGTCGCTGATGGTGGTCTGCGCGATACCCATGTAGTCAAGGAAGAGGGTCTTTCCCTCAGCCTCGGTGATGGTGCCCTCGATGGTAGCCATCGGGCTGTTAGTACAACTCACTGCACCCAACAGTGCAGTAAAAATGAGGATATTCTGTAACTTTTTCATCGTTTATATATATACTTTTTCAATGTGCAAGCGGGGATTAGTGGCTTGCATCTTCGTAACGGTCAAGTGCTGAGCGGGCTGCCTGCTTGAGGAGCAGGTCGTCGCCTTGGAGGACGGCTTGTACTTGGTCGATAAACTCATCGCGGCTGCGCTCGTTCATCTCTGTACCGAGGGTGGTGAAGAGGTGGCTCATGAGGCGGAAGCCAATGTACATCGGCATGCGGTCGCCCGAGGCTATCCACTGGAATGCCTTCTGTGAGGCGTAGGGCAAGCGGCGCAGTAGGGCCATGCAGACGTAGTCGGCCAGCTCGCTATTGTGTATCTGCTCTACCCAGATATCGGCAATCTCGGGGTAGAAAGTGGCTGGGGGTTGTAGGTAAGCGGCAAGTATCTTACACTCGCGGATGTCTTCCTTCCATAGAGCTTGCGCCAGCTCATGGCTGGGCTCATACTCTGCAGCTATCTCCTTGAGACGCGGCAGCTCTACTCCGAAGATGAGGCGATACTGGAGCCCCTTCTCGCGAAGGCTCTGCGAGAGCACTCCATTCATGAAGAGACGGAGCTTACCCTTGATTTCTCTAACTGTTTCGTGCATGCTTGATGGAGTTAAGAGGATGGGCCAAGAGGGAGAAGCTAGCGGTAGGGAGTCCCGGATGGCGACTCGTCACTTTTCCCTCTTGACCCTTTGCTTTTAATTGCGGTAAGGCAATACTGCATACTCGGTGCTGTAGCGCAGCATCTGCTCGTCGTAACCCTCGGTGTATGAGATGGTCACATCGGTAATGTTGCCCTCAGCGTCGGTCACTGCGGTATATACGGGATTGATGAAGCCCTTGTAGGGAGCGAGGTTGAGCGCTGCGTAGCGGTCGAGGATTTCGCGGTGGAGCTCCTGGTCAACCTGTACGGCATACTTCTCTACCATCTCACGAGCAGCCTCGTAGTCGCCCTCGGACTTGATGCGCTGAATCTCTGCAAGCAGCTTGCCGAAGAGGGCGCGCAGCTTCTCATAGTCGTTGATCTTCACGTAGGTCTTGCCGTCACGCTTTGCGAGCTCGATGACATTCTCTGCCTTGCCCTGCTCGTAAGCCCAGCGTGCGATGAGCTGGCGATTACGCATGTGAGCCTCCTCTACAGTAGCACCGGGCTCGATGCGTACGAGCTGTGTCATGAGGCCGTTCATCATCTGACCATAGTACTCTGCCTTGTAAGCCTCAGCGTTGGGGAGCAAGCCGAGCTCTACCATCTTGGGGTCACCGATGTAGTAGAGACCGAAGAGGTCAGCACGGGTCTCCTCGATAGTAGAGCCGTGTGCCTTCAATGCGTCGGGGTCAACACCGGGGAGGAGCTTACCTGAACCGTGACCCAAGCACTCGTGGAGGTCGGTGTGGAGGTCGCCAGTGAGCGCATCGTACTGCTCGATGAGGCGGCGCTCCTCGTCGCTATATACGAACTCTTCGTTGAAGCCGTTGCCAAGAGCTGCCAAGTTGTATGCCTCGGTGAGGTTACCGATGGTCACTGACTTAGAGCCGTGTACGCTGCGGATCCAGTTAGAGTTGGGGAGGTTGATACCGATAGCGGTAGAGTGATAGAGGTCACCAGCGAGGATGGCTGCGGTGATAACCTTTGCGGTCACACCCTTAACCTTCTCCTTCTTGAAGCGGCTGTCCATGGGTGAGTTGTCCTCAAACCACTGTGCATTGTCGCTGATGGTCTGGGTACGCTTGGTTGCCTCGATGTCCTTGAAGTTTACGATTGATTCCCATGAAGCCTTCATGCCGAGGGGGTCGCCATAGCTCTCAGTGAAGCCGTTGACGAAGTCGATGCGTGAGTCGAGGTCTTTTACCCATGCGATGCAATATTCGTCGAAGTCCTCGAGACTACCTGATTTGTAGTACTTGATGAGCTTCTCGATGACTGCCTTCTGCTCGGCATTCTCAGCTACAGTGAGCGCCTTCTCGAGCCAGTATACGATCTTGCTGATAGCACCGCCGTAGAGTCCGTCGGCCTTCCATATCTTCTCTACCACCTGGCCATTCTCCTTTACGAGACGGCTGTTCATACCGTACATCACGGGTGTCTCATCCTTGGGGTCCTTGAGGTTGTTGTAGAATGCTTCAGCCTCAGCCTGAGTCACACCATCGTAGTAGTTGCTGGCAGAGGTGAGCACGAGGTCTTGACCATCAGCCTGGTTTACACGCTTGGGCATCACTGCGGGGTCAAAGATTGCGGGGAATACCTCATCGCAGAGCTGAGCGAGAGTCTGACCCTCAGCCAAGGGCAGTTTAGCAGCATCTACTGATGCCAATGCCTCGCGGAAAAACTCGGGTGAGAAGCCAGGTTGGAACTTGTCTGCGCTATAGTGGTGGTGGATACCATTAGAGAACCATACGCGCTTGGTATAGGTCACGAAGTTCTTCCAATCTTCAGTCTCCTTATTGCCCTTGAAGTCGGTATATACGGTCTCCAGCATCTTGCGGATGACGAGGTTATGGCGTCCGTTCTGGTCGAATAGGATGTCGCGACCCTGCAGAGCAGCCTCTTGCAGATAATACACCAATTTCTTCTGGTCGAGTGTGAGTGACTCGAATCCCTTCACTTCATAGCGGAGCATCTGGATGTCCGCAAAGGTCTCGTTGGCATAGTCAAACTTTGCCTCAGCTTCGGCTTGCTTGCCGTTGTTGCATGATACACACAATACAGTTGCCATGGCTAACATTGTCAATGATTTCTTCATTTGTTCTATTTTTTATTGATACTATTGTTCCTTTCTTGTTTTTGTAGTTGCAAAAGTAATAAATATAAGTGAATAATCTTCTACCTACACCAAATACTGTAGTGAAAAGTAGGAGATTTCGTGGATTTTTTGTAATTTGCGCCGTTTTTCAATAAATAAGTCTATGAAGCCTGTTACTAAAAGGAATCTATTTATAGCTGCAGTGTTTGTTGCTGCTACTGTCATCATCAGCGTTTTTCTTCCTCGCGAAGAGAGCGTGGAGCTTGACTTTGTGGAAGGTAAGCCTTGGAAATATGAGCAATTGACCGCGCCCTTTAGTTTTGCAGTATACAAGAGCGAGCAGGCTTTGCAGAGAGAGCGTGCAGAGGTGTTGGCTGCCCAGCGCCCCTACTATATCTTACAGCAGAGAAGAGAGGCTGAGGCTGTAGACTCCTTCAATACCGCATGTCGTCGCGAGTTGCATGTGCTCGTAGGGGCACAGCTACGCCAAAAGGTGAATCGCAAGATGCAGGAGGTGTATGCTAACGGCATTATCGGTAGTGGCGAACTGGCTCGCCTGCAAGCTGATAGCATCACTGCCATCATGCTTGTAGTCAATAATGTGGCTACTCCCAAACTCGTAGATGAACTGTACACAGAGATGCAAGCCTACGAGGCAATCATGACTGCAGATACCACGCTGTGGGGGCGTCATGCGCTACAGAGCTGTAACCTCAATGAATATATTCGCCCTAACCTGCGCTACGATGCTAGAAAGTCGGAAGCAGCGCGTAATGAGGCTTTGGCAAATGTATCGCTCACAAGTCAGGTGATACAGAAGGACCAGAAGATTATCGGTACGGGAGACATGGTCGACGGTGAGCACCATCAAATACTGCTGTCCTATCAGCAGGAGCTCAATAAACGTGTCGATGAACGAGGTGTGCAGATGACCGTAGTGGGGCAGGTGTTACTGGTGACCCTACTCATCGTGGCGTATCTAACCTATCTGATCAACTATAGACGCAACTATCTCTATGAGCGCAACAAACTGCTCTTCTTGATGTCTCAGTTGACAATATTTCCTGTCATAGCAGCATGGATACTTGAGGGAGGTGGCGCCCTCATGGTGATTCCTTTTGCCATTGCGCCAGTGATGATTAATGTGTTCCTTGACTCGCGTACAGCCTATATCACACATACCATTATCATACTCATCACTTCGCTCTTTGTGCCCGACCCCTTTGTCTTTGTTCTGCTTCAGTTTGTGGCTGGTATCGCTGCCATCTATTCGCTCACTGAGCTCACTGAACGCTCACAGATATTCCGCGTAGCACTTGTGGTGCTGTTATGCTACTGCTTGGTATACTTCGGTTACGAACTCATTGCCAAGAGCTCCTTTGCATTGCTATCGAAGCGTATGTATGTGGATTTCTTGCTCAACGCAATACTGCTGCTCTTCGCTTATCCCTTGATGCTGCTCTTCGAGAAGTTCTTCCGCTTTACCTCTGATGTGACTCTGATGGAGCTCTCAAACTTCAATGTCAAGCTGCTGCGCCAGCTCTCAGAGGATGCCCCAGGCACATTCCAACACTCTATGCAGGTATCGAACCTCGCCGCTGCTGCTGCCAATAAGGTGGGTGCCAGCAGCCTGCTTGTGCGTACAGGAGCCTTGTATCATGATATTGGTAAACTGGAGAACCCGGTGTTCTTCACCGAGAATCAAGGTAAGACTAACCCTCATGCCTGCCTCCCCTATGAACATAGTGCCAAGATTATCATCAATCACGTCAAAGATGGCTTGCGCATGGCTGAGAAGCATAATCTCCCTCAAGCCATCAAGGACTTCATCTCTCAGCACCATGGCACGAGTAAGGCAAAGTATTTCTACATCTCTTATAAGAACGAACACCCAGGAGAGGAGGTCGACGAGAGTTTGTTTACCTATCCGGGTCCTGCACCTCACTCAATGGAGACTGCCATTCTCATGATGGCCGATGCCGTGGAGGCTGCCTCACGCAGCTTGCCCGAGTATACCGAGGAGAGTATCGGCACGTTGGTAGACCGCATCGTTGACGGACAAGTATCAGAGGGGCACTTCAAAGAGTGTCCTATCACCTTCCGCGATATTACTGATATCAAGACTGTGTTTAAGGAGAAGTTGCGCACCATCTATCATACTCGTATCAACTATCCAGAGCTGAAGAAGTGATAGGTCGCGTATGCCGATTATTTCTTTTTCGGCTTACGGCGTGCCCAGCCCTCTTCGCTGAAGTCGGGTTCGGCACCGCGTAGTGGGCGCTCATCTTGTTGGAAGAATTGTTTCCAGTCGTCTTTCTTCATGGGGCCGCGTTTGCCTGTGTAGCCGCGTTCTTCGCGTGAAGGTTTGCGAGACTCTCCTTGTGCTTCTCTACGACGCTCGGCACGGTTCTTCTTCTCGTACTGTGCGAATCCATTGCTAAAACCATCCTTTTCATCGTGGCTTTGGGGCTTTCGAGCCTTGGGCTTCTGCTCTGTCATGGGAGCATCTCCAGCCAACTCTACAATCACGTGCTGGCCGTTTACATGGGCATGGCTGAGGGCGCGGAGCACGGTGTCGGCCTGCTTCTCGGGAACCTCGAAGAAAGAGAAGTTTTGCATCAGGTCAATGCGGCCCATCTCGATGCGCTCGTTACGGACGTGGCGGTTTACCATCTCCATTATCTGCTTGACGTAGAAGCCATCGCGTTTACCACGGTTCACGAAGAAGCGGGCATAGCCCTGCTCTGGCTTACGGTCACCCTTCTCCTTGCGTTGGCGTGGACTGCCGTCTCCCTTTGTGCGTTCGCCCTTCGGACCGCGCTCCTGCACGGGCTCTGGCTCGGGGGCATTGCTGTAGTATTCTACGAAGCGGCCAAACTCTCGGGTCACTACGCGGCGTATGATGTCTTCCTTATCGAGCCAATCGAGCTTACGATAGATGGCGGGGAGGAATTCGGCGATATCATCTTCCTTTACTTCTGTCTTCTCGATATCGTCAATCACCTTCCACAGCTGCTTCTCACAGATCTCCTTGCCTGTGGGGATAGTGCCCTTGACAAACTCCTTGCCAATGACCTTCTCAATCTCGCGCATGCGACCACGCTCACGGAGGTTGATGATAGCTATAGAGGTGCCTCGCTTACCTGCACGTCCAGTACGTCCGCTGCGGTGGGTGTAGTTTTCAGTATCGTCGGGGAGACCATAGTTGATGACATGAGTGAGGTCATCTACATCGAGTCCGCGCGCAGCTACGTCGGTCGCTACGAGCAGTTGGATGCGACGCTTGCGGAACTTCTGCATCGTGAGGTCGCGCTGCTGTTGCGAGAGTTCTCCGTGCAGTGCATCAGCATTATATCCGTCTTGGATGAGTTTGTCGGCAATCTCCTGTGTCTCCATACGAGTGCGGCAGAAGATAATACCATAGATATTCGGGTAGTAGTCGGCAATGCGCTTGAGTGCCAGGTATTTGTCTTTGGCATGCACCATGTAGTAGACGTGGTTTACGTTCTTGGAACCCTCGTTCTTATTGCCGATGACGATTTCGCGAGCATCGGTAAGGTAATTCTTGGCAATGCCCGCAATCTCCTTGCTCATCGTAGCGGAGAAGAGTAGGGTGTTGCGGTCGCGGGGTACATCTTCAAGGATGCGGTTGATGCTGTCGGTAAATCCCATATTGAGCATCTCATCAGCTTCGTCAAGTACAACGTCTCGTACGGTAGAGAGGTCTACCACGCCACGCTCCATGAGGTCGATGAGTCGGCCCGGTGTAGCCACGATGATGTGTACGCCGCGACGTACGTTGCGTATCTGATTCTCAATAGATGTACCGCCATACATGGGTACCACGCGTAAGCCCTCCACGTATTTGGAGAAGGCTGCGAGGTCATCGGCTATCTGCAGACAAAGCTCGCGTGTCGGGCTGAGGATAAGTGCCTGTGCGTAAGGTAGTGCAGGGTCAGCCTTCTGTATGATGGGGAGGCCGAAGGCAGCTGTCTTTCCTGTGCCTGTCTGTGCCAGTGCAATCACATCATTACCATTACCCAGAAGGTAGGGTATCACCTCTTCCTGTACGGGCATAGGGTGCTCGAATCCCATTTCACTGATAGCTTCGCAAATCTCGGGCATCACACCCAGTTCTTCAAATGTACGCATTGTTGTGAGTTGTAATATTTGTCGCAGATATCTGCCTTTGTTCCTATTTAGCTTACAAACTTACATAAAAAACTTGATTTT
>JAEIGA010017127.1_pt1 | contig 11037 bp, 12 predicted proteins | sample 9270691 | NCBI WGS metagenome assembly JAEIGA01 (sample SAMN17057246, study PRJNA624740) | gut metagenome | biome: biome; isolation source: fecal sample | host: Bos grunniens | place: China: Xizang | collected 2019 | reverse complement strand
TGTATATGCTAATGAAGATATATTTATACCATTTATGGGATATGCTATGATACCATTAGGATTTGCTTTAAACCTACCAAAAGGTATGACAGGTAGACTTATGCCAAGAAGTAGTACATTCAAAACTTGGGGTTGTATAGAAACTAATTCTGTTGGTATGATTGACGACTCGTACACAGGCGATAACGACCAATGGCATATGCCTTTACAATGTACTATGGCTATGTGTACTGAAAAGGTTATGGTTAATGGTAAAAAAGTAACTTGTATGGGTACGTGGATACACAAAGGAGATAAAATAGGACAGTTTGAACTTCATAGTGCTATGGAAATGCCACAATTAGTTAAAGTAGAAAGTTTTGGTAATGCAGATAGAGGTGGCTTTGGGTCAACTGGCAGAAAATAAATTTAATAGGTAGAGAATTTCTCTACCTATTTTTATGTTTTTTATTTAAATAATCTGTTGACGGAATATAAATATGACAGTATAATAAAAGTATAAGATAAAGAAAGGAGTGGAGTTATTGAATAAAATAGTAATCGTAGGTGTGGGAGTTGCAGGAATATTTACCGCACTAGAACTAATCAATAATGGATATGACGGAAATGATATAACAATGTTAGATAGAGGACATTGGATAGATAGAAGAAGATGTTTTGTCGACAGTAATACTACTTGTAAAAAATGTAGAATATGTAGTATTTCAAATGGTGTAGGTGGCACAGGAAGTTTTTCAGATAGTAAATTAAATTTTGATACAAGCGGTAGAGTTGGTGGAGATTTAGCAGAATTATTAACAGTAGAAGAAATAACAAAATACCTTAAAAGAACATATGAAATATATCAACAATTTGGAATAGAAGAATTTCAAAGTAAGATATATGGTAAAGACCATAACGAACAAGCATTAAAAATAATAGAAATAATAAAGAATAATCCTAATATGGAAATGGCAGATTGTGTAACAATACATTTAGGAACAGATAACAGTCGAATAATTTACAAAAGAATGATAGATTTTCTGATTAAAAATGGCGTTCGCATTATGTCAAATGCAGAAGTTGTAGATGTTGATACTATTTCAAGAAAGGTATATATTAAAAATAATATATATATAAATTACGATAAATTAGTTTTAGCTATGGGTAGAAGTGGAAACCAACTAATGAGAGAAATATGCCTAAACAATAATATAAAGATGAAGAATGGTAGAGTTGATTATGGTGTTAGAGTAGAAACATTAAATGAATATATGAAACCATTGAATGACAACTTTTATGAAGCTAAGATATATTTAAAAGGTAGATTTGGTGACTCGACAAGGGTATTTTGTACTAATCCACAAGGAGTTGTATCAGTCGAAAGTTATCCATATATGAGCAGTAATATATACTTGGCTAATGGACACGCGTATGCAGAACAAAGTAAGAAAACTAAAAATACAAATTTTGCATTATTAGTAAGTAGAGCATTTAATGAAGATTGTCCTAATCCATTAGGAGAATATTTATATCCTATAATTAATGCAACCAACTCATTAGGTAAAGGTAGTGTTATCCTACAATCATTAAAGGATATAAAACTTAATAGAAGAAGTACAGAAGAAAGAATAGCAGAGTTAGATATAGTGCCTACTGCTAATGTATATAAAGGAGATATACTTTCAGTTATGCCATATAGAACTATGGTAGATATATTAGAAGCTATTGAGGAATTAGACAAAATATGTGTTGGTTTAAATGGAGATAACACATTACTATATTCAATGGAGGCAAAATTCCATTCAAATAAAGTATTAATCAACAAATATGGACAGTCATCAATAGAAAACGTATACTGTATAGGTGATAGTAGCGGGTGGACGAGGGGAATAACGAGTGCATCAAGTATGGGTATTCTATGTAGTGAAAATATTTTAAAGAAATAATTGACGGAATATAAATATGACAGTATAATAAAGATATAAGAAATAAAGAAAGGGGAAGAGATAAGAGAACAAAGGATATTGATTGAGGGGAATATGTGGGAATATAAAAAATTTTAATTGAGTACAGAGATGCTCGGAAAGGTAAGGTATTATATGAATAAAATGAATTTTAAAAACGGAGTTAAAGAATGGATATTAAGTATACAACATTTATTTGCTATGTTTGGTGCAACAGTTTTAGTGCCATTATTAGTAGGTATTAATCCTTCGGTAGCAATATTAACTGCCGGTTTAGGAACGTTGATATTCCACTTATGTACTAAAGGAAAAGTTCCCGCTTTCTTAGGTAGTTCCTTCGCATTTATTGCACCAATTATTTCAGTTTCTACAATGTATGGTTTTGAGTATGTGCAAGGTAGTGTTATAGTTGTTGGTTTAGCATATGCTTTAATGTCTTTCTTAGTTTACAAAGTTGGTGCTAAAAGAATTTCTAAGTTCTTACCACCACACATTGTAGGTGCTATGATAATTATAATAGGTTTAACATTAATACCTAGTGCAATAACAAATGTTCAAACTCATATTTCAATAGCAACAATAACATTGGCAGTTTCACTTTTAATTACTTTCTTTGGTAAAGGTTTCTTAAAACAATTAGGTATATTAATGGGTGTTATAGTAGGTTATTTATTAGCTTTATGGGTAGGCTTAGTTGACACTTCAATAATAACAAATGCAAGTTTATTCAGTAATCCAATAACTTTCACAGTTCCAAAATTTGGTTTAGATGCTATGATGATAATAGTTCCATTAGCTATATGTACTATATTAGAACATATAGGAGATATAACAACAAACGGTACAGTAGTTGGTAAAGATTTTGTTAAAGACCCAGGATTACACAGAACTTTATTAGGAGATGGATTAGCAACTGCTATGGCTGGTTTATTTGGGTCAGTTCCTAATACAACATATGGAGAAAATACTTCATTATTAGCAATAACTAAAAATTACAACCCTAAATTATTAAGAAGAACTTCAATAATAGCAATAGTACTTTCATTCATAGGAGTATTCGGAGCAATATTACAATCAGTTCCAGCTTGTGTAATAGGTGGTATATCACTTCAATTATACTGTATGATAGCTTGGATAGGTGTTAAAAATATAAAAGATAATAAGTCATATGTAAATCCTTATAAAGTAGCAGTAATACTAGTGATGTTAGTAATAGGATTAGGAAACTTAATAGGATTAAACTTTAGTATAGCATTAGGAAGTGTAACATTAAGTGGTTTATCACTTGCTGGAGTTATAGGAATAATATTAAATGCTATATTAATGAGATTTGATAGAAAAGCAAAATAAATAAAATAAAGTCCACTTGAAATATAGTGGACTTTTTAAATATCTGTTGACAATACATAAAAACAACAGTATAATAAAGATATAAGATAAAGATGAAAGGAGAGAATAATATGAGAAGAGTAGAAAGAATGTTATTAAATGAATATGGAGTGGATAAAATAATTGACGCGAGAAATATATGGCTAGTATATAATAATCCAATGGACGAAATTAATCATTCATTTGAAAAAATGGAAGAAAGATTTTTATTTTGGGATATGGGAGAAATTGATTATGAAGACGGTTTTTATCCAACTATGTCACTAGCACAAACTAAAAAATTAATAGAAATTTTACAAGGATATGTAGATTATTATGAAGATTTTAAAGAAAGAGAAGGAGGGAATAATATTGAATAGACTAGAATGGGAAGACTACTTTATAGAAATAACAAAACTTGTAGCAAAACGTTCTGATTGTTATTCAAGACAAGTGGGTGCTATCATAGTAAAAAATAATAGAATATTAGCAACAGGTTATAATGGCTCACCTAGTAAAATGGAAAGTTGTAGCGAAAGAGGATATTGTATTAGAGAAGATAGTAAACAAGGAGAAAATTTAAGAATGTGTTATGCTATTCACGCAGAGATGAATTGTATAATCCAATGTGCTAAAATGGGTATTTGTTGTGAGGACGGAACATTATATGTCACTACTAAACCTTGTTCAGATTGTATGAAATGTATTATACAAAGTGGTATAAGAAAGGTTGTTTATATAAATGATTATAATTCCCCATTAACAGATGAATTAGTTAGATTAAGTGGAATAAAATGTGAACAATATAAAAAAGGAGAGATGTAAAATGAATATAGCAGATATGAAATTTAAAGGATTATTAGAACATATATTAGCAGAAGGTGTATGGGACGAAAACCCTAGACCATATTGGTTAGAAGAAGACGGAACTCATACACCGGCACATTCATTATTTACTACACAATATATGGAAACATTTGATATATCAAAAGGGGAATTTCCTATAACAACAATTAAACCTACTGCCGTTAAAACAGGTATAAGAGAAATGTTTTGGATATATCAAGAAATGTCAAATGATTTACAAGTAGCTAGAGATAAGTTTAAGATTTTTTGGTGGGATAGTTGGGATATAGGTGACGGAACAATAGGTAGTACTTATGGTGCAATAGTTAAGAGGTTAGATTTAACAAACAATTTATTGAAAGGTATACAAGAGAATCCATATGGAAGAAGACATATTATGTCAATGTGGCAAGAAGATGATTTAAGAGGTGTGATAGGTTTACCTCCTTGTGCTTTCCAAACATTATGGTCGGTAAGGGGAGAATATTTAGACTGTACTTTAGTACAACGTTCACAAGATGTATTAGGTGCAAACAATATTAATAACATACAGTATGTGGCTTTAATGATGATGATAGCTAAACATTGTGGATTAAAGGTGGGAAAATATACACACTTTATACAAAACGTGCATATATATGATAGACATATACCTATTGCAAAAGAATTTTTAAATAGACCAGTATCAGAAAAACAACCTAAATTAATATTTGAGCCAAAATCAGATAACTTCTTTGAGTTTACAATAGATGATTTTAGAGTAGAAGATTATGAGCCACAACCAAAAGTAAACATTGAGATAGCTATATAGGAGTGATAGAATGATTAAAGCAATATTATGTATGGATATGTTAGGAAATATTGGTAAGGATAACGATTTGCTTTTTCATATTCCACAAGATATGAAATTCTTTAAAGAACAAACAATAGGACACACAGTATTAATGGGATATAATACTTACCTTTCATTAGGTAGCAAACCATTACCAAATAGAAATAATATAGTATTAGCAGATAAAAATAAAGAAATAGAAGAAAAAAAGAATTTAATAGTAACAGATGATTTATCAAAAGTTATTAAAGAATACGAAGATATATATGTGATAGGTGGGGCATTTGTATATAATGAAATGATAAGTTTAGACTTGGTAGACGAAGTATTACTAACATTAGTACCAACTGTTAGATTAGACGCAGATACAAAAGTCGACATAGAATTGTTATTTCACAAATATAATAAGGCAGAAAAAATGGAAGAATTTATAAATGAAGATAATAAAAGAATAACTATATGGAAATTAACTAAATAAAAAAAGGAGGGATTTTCCCTCCTTAATTTTTAAACCTTCTGAACATACTTAGTATTACCACTTATATATCCTACACCTGATTTTAATTTTAACCAACCATCTTTTTCTTCAACAATAGTGAATACTTGACCTTTTTTAACTACTCCTACTACTGCATATGAAGTTCCTGCGTCTTTTCTTATATTTAATTCATCTGCTAATATTTTAACAGTATATGGTTGAAATGCTTGAACAATAGCTTTTTTACTTATATACTTTTCATTTATTGAAATCCAACCTTGTCCACTTTTTAATTTTCCTAGACCATTTTTAACTTCTATAACAGTATAAACTTGACCCTTTTTAACTACTCCTACTACTTCTGAATTAAAATCTGCGTCTTTTCTTACATTTAATTCATCACATATTATAGTAGCTAAAAATGGTACATTTACTTCTACACTAGGTTGTGATGTTGTTGTAATTAATTGATTTTTAAACCAACTCCAAGTATAGCCGAACTTACCATCAATTAACCAAGCTGGACAATGTTTTCCACTCCAATCTTTATGTCTTTTAACTTTGTCTGTATTAAAGTTATGATAAGTCATTAATATTTTAACCAATGCAATAGCATTTTCGTAGCATTTTCTCTGTCTTTCTGCGTCATTAAACATACATATCTCTATACCTATACTAGAATTATTTCCGGCAGTTGTCCCTGCATGATAACATTTATAGTTAGTAGATTGTGCTTGATATATTTCTTTATCATCAACAGTAAAATGCCAACTTGCTATTCTCTCACCGTTTTTATTGCAGTTTTTCATATAATTATGATTATTTTTTGCAGCCGCACCTATGTTACCGGTATTATGAATAGTTATACTAGTTGGGTTTATTTTAGTATTAGGAATTACTTTGCCAGAAGGTAATATATCAACTATTACTTTAGCATTTCCTATCTTTGCTTCATTTAATCTATTATTTAACATATTCATTCTCCTTTATTTATTAATTCTTTCTTTTATTTTGTTTTTAAATAAACCATTATTATTTTTACTAGACAACAAATCTTTTATATAATTAATTTTTTCATTACTATTTTTCTTTAGTATACGTGCTTTTATTTTTTCAATAGTACTCATTTCTTTTGTTTCTTCTTCTTTTTTTTCTACTTGAATTTGTATGTTTTTATTATCTTCTTCATAATATTCATCTATTTCTGTATTGACTACTTCATCACACAAATAATTAATTTTATCTCCATATGAACTGTCTGTTGCCCATACTCTGCTCAATTCACTAACATGGGTTGCCCTCCCACCAATTTCTTTGAAATGTCTTGGGTCTATTGTTTTAGGACATTCGTGAGTACAATCTTCTCTATAATGATGACAATATCCAGCATATAATCTTAAATGTTGTGCTTGTGCTATAAATCCATCTTCCCATGACTCAAATCTTTGATGTGCATTAGGGTTGTAATTACCACCACCACTCCTTGTTTTCATTCCACAAGGATTATGATAACTTCTGTTGAGTACTCCACCAAATTTACAATAATTGGTTTCTATTGCAGTTTGTACTAACATTACGGTAGGGTCTATTTCATATTCTATTGCTATGTCATAAGCTACATCTATTAAAGATATATATAAGTCACTAGCACCTTTTTTTTCTGCCCATTTTTTAATTTGTTGTTTAGTTGCAGTTGGTTTATTCATTATTTTATAATCAGTATTGGTAGCAAAAGAAAATGAAGGTAAAAAAGCTAGGCAAATCATTATTATGAATAGGAGTATTCTTTTAAAAAATGTTGTCATTTAAGCAACAAATTCCTTATATACTCAATTTTATCGTTATTAGCTTTTTTACCTAAAATTAAATTTTTTATTTTATCTGCCATACTGATTTTATTATCGTTGTTATTTTTTATCTCCTTTTTGACATTGTCTAAGTTATTATTTTTATTTTGTGTTTCATTTTGTTTATTTTGAGTTGGTTCAACAATATTTTTATTTATATCTATATTAAGATAATTTAATATGCCATATGCTATATGTCTTCCAATTTTCTCTCTTTCTTCCAATGTATCGGCATATTTACTATCTTTACTATCTATAAAAGCACTTTCTACTATAACACAAGGAACTTTTAAATTAGTCATAGCATAACGACCAGTTTCCCATACTTGAACGTTATCTCTAATTTTCAATAATTCATCTTTTATAGATACTGCTAAATCTGTTGAGCCATCAACTTTGCCGCCTATAACAAGTCCATAAGACCCGTTACGTGATTGCGAAGCATTATAATGAATACTTACACTTATATCAGCATTATTAGCTATTTGCTTTCTTTCTGCTAAAGATAGGAAAATATCATCTTCTCTTGTCATTATCACATTTATTCCATATTTTTCCAATGTTTCCTTACACGATTTTGTCGTTTGTAAGTTCCACACTTTTTCCAAATAACTATTTTCCTGTGATACTGCTCCACTATCTGCTCCACCATGACCGGCATCCAATACGACAGTAGGAGTAGTTGCGTGTATTGTATTACAAAGTAATATTGACGCAATTAATAAAACTCCTACTATCTTGAAAAATTTTTTCATTTTATTTGTTTAATTTTTTCCAAATTTTTCTTAATAAGAAACCTATTGTACCTAAGATACATAGGTTATATAAATTGAATACAAGTTCAAGGTAGCAGTCCAATAGTGATTGGTAAGTTATTGCTACACCTGGCTCTATGCCTAATCCTAGTAATAATATTAAAAATATTAATACACAGAATATAGAAGTATTCTTAGCTTTTTCAGACATAAACACCGATATAGCAGTTCTATGTACTTTTTCTACTTCTGTTTGCATTTGAGGTTGTGATTGAGGTTGTTGAGGTTGAGGTTGAGTTATAGGTTGTTGATATTGAGGTTGTTGATATTGAGGTTGAACTCTATACTCTCTTCTTCCACCTCTTTTTACAGAATTCTTATGTAATTCTGCGATACCCTTCTTTAGTTCAGTATTATGCTCATTTAAATTCATATTGTCATCATATAAAACATCATTTTCTCTAGTAAGGTATTCGTTTTCATTAGCTAATTCTGTTATTTCCTCATTCATGTCATATACGTTATCTATCAACTGCTCATTTCTCTTTAATATTTCGTCATATCTACTCATTTTTTATCACTCCTCTCTTTTAAATTCTTCTATTATTTCTCTTAATTCTTCTAATTCGTGTTGTAAATCAGTAGACGTTTCTCCATTTAACATCATTTGACTATCTTTGAAACCTTTTGTAGTACCATCAATAGTTGCATTGTATACATTTACTACAACCATTACTAAAAGATAAGGATTTTTTATTGCTTCTACAAGCATATTACCTAAAGTTGACCAAGATGTTATATCTGTTGTATTTATCCCCATATAAGCTGCTATTGGAACTATAACTGCCATTATTAACATAAACCAATATTGAGGATTTTTTAAACGTGCATCTAAATTTATCCCTATTCTTTCTTTGAAAAATATATCAATTTTTTTAAACATATTATCACCTCCTTTCAAAGTTTAAAATAAAAAATATACCTCCCTATTCTTATCATTATATTTATAAGACCAAAATAGGGGGGTATTTTTTTGTTTATTTATCTTATTTCTTTATTCTTTACCAAATATTAACACACTTCCTAAATATACTTTTGTAACTTTTATATTTCCCAAATAAACATCTTGTATTACTGCGTTTCCTATTCTTATATTTTTTACTATATTATCTAATTCAACTTTGGTTATAACTGCATCTATATCAGAAGGTGATAATCCAGTTCCACTTGTACCAAAATCAAATATAATATATGCTACACCGTCTTCTATGATATATTCTTTTTCTGTAACTCCACCTAAACTTGCATATCTCATAAAACCTTTGTTAGCATTATATAATGCACAACTTCTAAGAGTAGTTCCAACTGCTTGAACAGTTATGGAACTACAATTAGAAACATCTAAATAATCCGTTCTATTTAACCCACCGGCATTACTACCGGCATTAATTGACCCATCTGTATTAAGATAACCTTGAAGTAAACTAGAAAATATTAAGTTAAATTTTGTGCTAGAAGTTGTAACCGAACTACTTCCACCGGCATCAAATACAACATATTTTACACCACTTTCAATATTGTAAGTATATTTACCACTACCTGACCCTGTATTAATATATCTTATAAAAGTTTTATTTTCGTCATATAATGCAACATATGAAACTGTTGTATTACCAGTAGATATCCAAACAGTAATAGAATTCCATCCAGTAACATCTATATAATCCGTTCTAACATATCTATTATGATATGTACCACTAGTAGTAAATGTCCCATCTTCTTTGATATAACCAGTAAATAAAGTAGTATTTTCAATAATATGTTTAGCCATAAAACCCACCCTACTCTCTTATTAAGTATATAGTAGTATCTGATTTAGTGCCTATGCTATCATATTCTGCTTGTGTACCACTCCATATACTAAATCCATTTACTGTATCTGAATTTCCACCATTTGCCGGTAATGATGTTGGTATACTTGGTATTTGTGATACAGTAGCATAATTACTATCGTTAGTTAATTGACTAGTACTAGTTGGAATTGTAGGTTTATTAGTTAAATCATTATAGTCTTTACTAAATAATTCTGTTTTAGTAGCTAAATGTGATATATTTTGATGTTCAGTTAAATAACCCATATTATTTAATTCTGTTTCTGTTATATATTCACTTGGTATACTAGTTAAATAATTGTTATCATTAGTTAATTGACTTACTTTAGTTGGAATAGAACTAGTATCTGCTTTTGCATTAAGTTCAGTTTTAGTAGCTAAATCACTAATATCACTACTTGTCAGATAACCCATATTATTTAATTCTGTTTCTGTTATATATTCGCTTGGTATACTAGTTATAAAATTACTATCATTAGTTAATTGTGATGTTTTAGTTGGAATAGAACTAGTATCTGCTTTTGCATTAAGTTCAGTTTTAGTAGCTAAGTTACTTATATCACTACTTGTTAAGTACCCCATATTATTTAATTCATTTTCAGTAATATATTCGCTTGGTATACTAGTTATAAAGTTACTATCATTAGTTAATTGACTTGTTTTTATAGGTATAGAACTAGTATCTGCTTTAGCATTAAGTTCTTCTTTAGTAGCCAAATGACTAATATTTTGATGTTCAGTAAGATAACCTTTATCTTCTAACTCTGTTTCTGTTATATATTCAGAAGGTATGTTAGTTAAATATCCACTATCATTAGTTAATTGAGAAACATTAACTGGTATATCACTTATGTTAGCTTTTTCATCTAAATCATCTTTAGTAGCATATCCACTTAAATCAATACTTTCTCCTTCTAATTGTGCTTTAGCTATTTCATTTTTAACATATTCTTCACTAGCTAAACCTTCTATTGAAGGTATATTTGGTTTATTAGTTAAGTCATTATAATCTTTACTGAATAATTCCTCTTTAGTAGCCAAATGTGAAATATTTTGATGTTCAGTCAGATATC
>JAEIGA010017126.1_pt1 | contig 11037 bp, 11 predicted proteins | sample 9270691 | NCBI WGS metagenome assembly JAEIGA01 (sample SAMN17057246, study PRJNA624740) | gut metagenome | biome: biome; isolation source: fecal sample | host: Bos grunniens | place: China: Xizang | collected 2019 | reverse complement strand
AATTATGGTTTGTTAAAATTAGTATATTTACAAGTTGGTACTTTTAGTATATAATTAAAGTCCACAATTTTTGGAAAGGAGCATTTTATGAGTTACATTTTAAATAGCGCCGCTTTAACTTCGCCTATATTTGTACCTAGCGCAGTTGTAGACCAAAACCTAAAACTCGCCAGCCATACTCAACTTAAAGTTATACTCGTTTTTTTAAGAAACGTAAGCGGTGAAAACTCGGCCGAAAGCATTGCTAACTTTTTAAATTTGCCCCTTTCGGAAGTAGAAGACGCTTTAGAATTTTGGGCCCAAAGCGGAGTTTTAATTTCGCTAAATGAAGGCGGAATTATTGCCCCCAAAGCGCCCGAATCCAAAAAGGTAAAGGCCGTAAAAGCCGTTACAGTTAAGCCTACCCGCGAAGAGGTAGCGAGCGTTGCGCTAAACGACTCAAAACTAGCCTTTTTACTTAGAGAAGCCGAAATGAAACTCGCACGAGGACTTCGCTCTAATGAAATTCAAACCTTGGCTTGGCTTTATTTAGACCACCAAATGGATGTTTCGCTTATTTTGATGCTTGTAGAATATGCAGTAAGCGAAGGCAAGGCAACCGTTTCGTTTATAGAACATACCGCGCTTGCTTGGCTGGACGCAGGGGTATCTTCCCTTGCAGAAGCAGAGGAACAAATAGAAGCCAGAAACCGCAAGAAAACCGCTTGGGGTATGGTAGAATCGGCATTTGGAATTGAACGCCGACTACCTAGCGATAAGGAACTCGAATATTCCGATAAATGGATTAACGAGTGGAAATTTGGCCGCGATATGCTAAAAGAGGCCTATAACAGATGTATAGACCAAAAGGCTAAAATTCAGATGACCTACATAAACGGAATTTTAGAAAAATGGTTTAAAGACGGTATTAAAACTCCAACCGAAATAAGCGCTAAGGCGCCCACAAAGGGCAATAACTTTGCAGGATATGATAAGTCGGTTGTTGATAAACTATTAAACAACGACGATTAGGTGTTAAGATGGGATATAGTAGAGAAATTTACGAAAAGGCTTTAAAACAAAAGCTTGATTTAAAAAAAGAAAAAGAAAATATATATCGCGCCGCGCTCGAAAACCTTAGAGCCGTAAACCCCGAATTTTGCGAAATTGAGGTTTCGCTTGCAAAGGCGGGTAGTTCGGTTGCATTAGCGGCAATTTCGGGCGATATGAAAAGTTTTGAAAACCTTAAAGAGTTTTGTATTAAACAAAACGAAAGAAAGGCCGAAATTTTAAAAGCGCAAGGCATTAAAAAGCCCGAAATCGAATGTAAAAAGTGCGAAGATAGCGGTTTTTTTGGCGGAAAGTTTTGCGATTGCGTAACAAGTATTGCAAAAAGTCTTGCTTTCGGCGAAATGTCGCGTTCTATTCCCCTAGCCGACTCTAGTTTTGAAAGTTTTGATTTAAACTTTTATTCCGATAAACCCCAAGAAGACGGAAGCGTTCCCAGAAAACGCGCTACCGCTATTTTAAACCTTTGTAAAAATTTTGTCGAAAACTTTTCGCCCGATACTCGTTCCCTTTTATTTATGGGCGGAACAGGACTTGGTAAAACACATCTTTCACTGGCGCTGGTTTCGGAAATTTCGGCTAAAGGGTATGGGGTAGTTTACGGTTCGGCTCAAAATTTATTTTCGGTTGCAGAAAAGGAACATTTTTCATTTAGCGGAACTACCGAAGCCCAAGATTCGCTACTCAGTTGCGATTTGCTTGTTATAGACGACCTTGGAACAGAGTTTTATTCTTCCTTTGCCGCTTCCCTATTCTATAACATAATAAATTCGCGAATTTTAAACCGCAAGCCTACCGTTATTAACACTAATCTTTCTTTCGACGAACTTGAAAAAAGATATTCGCCCAGAATTACTTCTCGTTTTATTGGCCACTACGATATGAAGAAATTTATTGGCGACGATATTAGACAACAGAAACTTTTAAAAGATTTATAAGAAAAACCGCACATCAAACGATGTGCGGTTTTATTATTAGAATTTAAGGGTTGCGGTTGGGGCGAAGAAGTCTATTGAATATGCATAGATTTCGCTCTCTGAAACTATGTAGAAATATTTATCTATCCACAAAAAGCGAACATTATCTTTTGTTTGGTCTAGTTTTAGTTCGGCTCTTTCGAAAAAGCCACGCTTTTCGTTAAAACCGTAAATTAAAACGTTAGTACCTAAATAGTTGCCCTTTACCGAAAAGGCGATAATGTTTTTATCGTAGTCTACCATTATAGCCTTATGATTACCACTCGCTTCCGACCAATAGGCATCTATTTTTTTAGTTTTTTGTTCGGTAACGTTTTTTGGGTCTTTAACGTTAAACATTGAAAGTTTAAGGCCGGTTACAAGGCCTGTATCGGTAGCCGATTTTCCAAAGCCGAATAGATAATCGGGCCCGAATTCGTGAAGATATTCGGAAAAGCCGGGTATTTTAAGCTCGTTTAAAACCTTAGGTTTTTCGGGGTTAGAAAGGTCGACCGTAAAGAGAGGGTCTACTTGGCGGAAGGTTACGAAATAGCCAATATTGCCGCTAAAGCGAACCGAATAAACCTTTTCATCTTTAGCAAGGTTTGAAACTTCGCCAATAATGTTTAAGTTTTGGTCTAAAACGTATAGGGCGTTGCTTTCGATGATGTTTGCCGAGGGTTGTTCGTTATCGGTTGCGGTTCGGTCGTATTTTGTTGTTACAACACGAAGGTTTCCGTTATATTCATCCATAGAAAATTGGTTTAAAAGAGCGCCTTCTACCATAGAACTGGATAAAACCGAAATATCTTTACCCGAAAGGCCAATTTTAACAATTACGGTATAGTTTTTGTCATAAGTATATTTAGAAAAGGCGTAGTAAAGGTTATTTTGGCTACAGTAAATTGTTTTTGCTCCGCCTAAAACCGCTTCACTGGCCATAACGGTTGCCGAATTTATATTTATAGACGAAACTACCATATATGTAGGAGATGAAAGTTCGCCTATAACCGAAATGTCTTCTTCGGCTACAAGGGTTCCGTCAACGGTTGGAACAAAGGTTTCGGGGGAATTTTTCTTTGCTGCGTCGGTATAAATTGTATGATTAGAAATTAGATATATTGTATCTTCTATCATTCGAGCACTTACCATATTACCGTTTTGGGTTACTGTATTTATAAGGGTAGGTTCGGACTTGTTTTGGGTATTATAAACTCTAACTGAAGTATTAGAGCCTTTTTCAGATGAATGAATAATTACCGCAAGACGGTTTTCAAAAACGAAAATTTCGGCAGCAGATTCAAAATCGCTATTTAAAACCGAAAGTTCAGATATGAGTTGTGGTTTACCGTTGTTTGCTTTAACAATTTTAACAGCATTATTAGATAAAAGGTAGATATACTCGCCGTCATTTTTAACCAGGTCGGACTCATCTACCCCCGACACTTGGTTGTTGGTTGTAGACGAAGAGCCGTCGAGAATAATATCGGTATTAGTACCCGTAACGAAACCTTCGGCGTTATCATCATAATCGACAACAACATTATCTAGTTTTTTTACGGTAGAGTAAAGTTCATTATAAGAGGGAGAAGTTTTAATATTAGCGGTTTGGTTAGAACTATTATTAGCGCTTATAACGCCAACAATAATCACGCCTATAGCAAGGCAGACACTGATTATAGCCGCAATAATAGCATTTACGGGGATTTTTTTAACGGTTTTCTCGGTCATAAAATAAACCTCCTTATAAAAAGCGTACTAAACCTCTTCTTTAGGTATAGATTTAGCAATAGCGTGATTTTTAAAGGCTTTATCGCTGGTAACTTCGCGTATTATTTCGACAAATTCGGGTAGCGAAAACTCTTCGGTTTCGCTAGAAAGTTCTACCTCTAAAAAGGCTTGATTTTCCCAAAAGGGGAAAAGGTCGATTTCGATAAGTTTACCGCCAAAAGGATAGCGGTATCTGGTTTTTTTAAGGGTAATTCGGCTAGGGTCAGAAAGGGAAAGCAAGGCTAAATATTCCTTTTCGGTAATTTCTTCTTCGGTTTCTATTCGGGAAATGGCCGAAAGTTCTTTTTTAACCGTTTGAATATAGGAAACCTTACCGTTTTCGGTCCATTTTCGAACTCTGGCGCCGATTAGAGTATAGGTTTGTTCTATTTCAACCTTAGAAACATTTAAAAGCGAATTTAAAAGAGATTCACTTGGTCTTTTAATTAAAAATTTGCGTTCAATTTCTACTTTATTCAAGGATTTTCACCCACCCTTTTCTACCCTTATTTTACCAAATTAGATTTTTATAGTCAATAATTAAAGTCTAGTTCGTATTTTGTAATTTGGTCGGCTATAGAAGCAAACACCGAACTTACACCGCCAAAAGAGTTTTCCCACAAAAGAGTAACGGCATATTTAGGTTCTTCTAACGGAAAAAAACCGCAAAACCAAGAGTTTGTAACCTTTTTTCCGTTTTTCACAATACCTGTTTGAGCGGTTCCCGTTTTGCCTGCGGCCGAGGTTAAAGTAGGCGCACCCTGTTCTCCCGTTCCGCCCTCTAAAAGGACTTCGGCAAGGCTTGATTTTAAAAGGTTCGCCGTTTTAGAGGACATTACGCGAACCGACGCCGATTCGGTTTCGGTACTTACCAGTTTTCCGTTTTCTACCAGACCTTCGATAAGTGAGGGGGTTTTATACTCGCCGCCGTTTGCTATTGCCATATAAAAGTTCGTTATTGCAAGGGGCGAGAGCATAAGTTCACCTTGGCCTATTGAAAAGTTAGCGAGAGCGCGGTTTGAAAGGCTTAAAGAACTAGTGTTTCCAAGGCTTCCTGCCGCCGCTACAATACCCTTTGCAAGGTAGATATTACTTTCGAAACCTGCTTTTTTAGCAATAGATATAACGCTTTCAGCTCCGAGTTTTTGAATAAATTCGTAAAAAAACACGTTACACGAATATTTAAGCGCACGACCTATATCTACGCTACCGTGGCCACTTATTTTGTGGCAGGTAAAGTTCATTTTATCTATTGTTTTATACCCTTTACAACCCGTAAAATATTCTACCCCCTCTTCAAAGCCTGCGGCCGCAACGAAGGGCTTAAAGACCGAGCCGATATTATAGGTATAAAGGGCACGATTTAAAAGAGGTTTTTGACTACTTTCTACCGCAGAGTAAAGGTTAGAAAGTTTATAGTCGGGCCTACTAACCATAGCCCTAATTTTACCCGTTTTAACTTCGGTAACTATTACCGCACCCGTAGAAATAGACACCGATTCTTGTTCTACTATTTGTTGAATTTTTGTATTTAGGGTTGTTTTAACTCCGCTGTTTTCTTTAGAAAAGTTATAATTTATGGTTGGCTTTTCGCCCGAAAGAAGGTTTCCGCGACCATCGAAACCAAAGGATATTGTATTATAGCCTTCGCCCGAAAGGGTAGTATCGAAAGCGGCTTCTATACCGCAAACTCCCCTACCATTACTGTCAACATATCCGACCGTATGTTTTGCAACAAGGCTATCGTCGGCATGTAAAAATGCGCTAAAACAGTAAATGCCCTCTTGGTCTATTCGGTCATTAACGGTACGAATAGCGTAGCCTTGGGTTTTGATTTCAGAGAGGATTTGTTCGGTTTGGTCTATACTAAAATATTTTGAAAGGGCGACAATTGCTGACGGGTTATTAAAAATTATGGCATAAATTACGTTCTTTTTATTTGTTATTCGCTCCATATCAGAGTCGAAAATAGTTCCTCTGCTAAAATTTATTTTTACAACCCTTGAACTTTCATTTTTAGCGGCGGCGGAATATTTTGGTTCTACCGCAATAAAGCAGACACGAAGAACGCAAACAAAAAGCATTACTACCGCAAAAATATAGCAAAGAATTATTCTTTTTTCTAAATTTTTCATAATAAAACCTCCCAGAGTTAGTATGAACTCGGGAGGTTTTATTTAATCACATTTCATTCTAAGCATTGAGCCGGGTTTTATAGGGCGGCTAAACGGAATTTTAATTTTCATCATTGGGTGAGGCGCCGATTCTATTGGGTTATCTTCGCCGTCGAAAAGTTCGGTAGCGGTAACCGTAAAGGGAGCGCTTTTAGGTTCTAGACAGTCGAGGGTTTGGCCGCGGAAGAACTTATTTTTAAGGGTTGCTATAATACATCCGTTTTCATAAGCATCGACCGTAGCGGCAACAGCATAATCTCTAACGTAACCTGCATTTTGGTAGGTTTGAGAATTTTGGGGCGTTCCAAAATAAAAGCCTGTTGAATAGTTTCGGTGGCTAATTTTGTTAAGTTCTTCGCTAACCCAAACGGGAAGTTCCCAATTTTCGAAACTTTCTTTAAGGCTATCGAGTGCGCCACGGTAGGCGTTTGCGGTTACCGCAACATAGTATTGCGATTTAGCGCGGCCCTCTATTTTAAGGCTTCCGATTCCTGCTTTATACATTTCTTTTAAATGTTCTGCCATACAAAGGTCGTTAGCGTTTAAAATATAGGTTCCTTTATCGGTTTCGGTTATGTCGAAATGTTGGCCTTCGCGGTTGGTTTCTACAAGAGAATAGGACCAACGACAAGGTTGAGCGCAGTCTCCACGGTTGGCGTCGCGACCCGTCATATAACTTGAAAGCAAACATCTGGCCGAAAAGGAAACGCACATAGCGCCGTGGGTAAAACATTCCAGGGTTAACTCTTTAGGGGTTTTTGCCCTAATTTCGGCAATTTCAGAAAGAGAAAGTTCGCGCGCGGTAACAACACGAGCGGCGCCCATATTATAAAAGGCGTTGGCCGTTTCGTAGTTTACTATACCCGATTGAACCGATACGTGAAGTTCACATTTAGGGGCATATTTTTTAACTAGCCCAATAGTTCCTAAATCGGCCGCAATTACAGCGTCGGCGCCAGCATCTTGTACCATTTCTAAAAAGGCAGGAAGCCTTGAGATTTCGTCGTTATGGGGAAGCGTATTGCAGGCGACGTGAACCTTAACACCCTTTTCGTGGGCATATTTAATACCCTTATACATATCTTCTTCGCCAAAGTTGGAAGCCGCGGTACGCATACCGAATTCTTCCCCCGCGATATATACGGCATCGGCCCCAAAATCGACCGCGGTTTTAAGGCGAGTAAGGTCGCCCGCAGGGCAAAGCAGTTCGGGCAAAATTATATTTTTAGTAGTACTCATATATCCATTTTCCTTCGCTTTGAAGCTTTTTGATAGTAGCGCTATGGCCCGATTCGGAAGTATTATAGTAGAACTTACCGTTACTATCGGTTACAAAGTAGGTATAGTTAAAGTTTTCGGTTGGTAAAAAGGCGGCATTTATTGCGGCCGCGCCCGAAGCACAAAGGGGCCCTGGAGGAAGCCCTTTTGCAATATTTTGGGTATCATAGCGGCCGTCTCCGTTCATACTTTTGTCGTAATAAATTGTAGGAGAAGAACCGAGATACGGGAAATGGGCCTTATCTTTAAGGCGGTTATGGAAAACGGCCGAAACATTAGGCATTTCGTTTATATCTATTCCTGATTCTAGTTGAATAATAGAGGCTAGGGTTAACATTTCGTGAATAGAATAACCCATTTTTTTAGCGTTTTGAACCATTTCGTCGGTTATAATTTCTTCGGTTCGAAGGAGCATTCTATCAATAGCTTTTTTAGCACATTCTTTAGAAGTGCAAACCTTATCTTGCCCGTTTTTGGGGCTACATTTTTTGCAGCCGCAAAAATAAAATTCATAAGTGTCGGCAAAGAGGTAACCTTCGAGAGGATAGTAGGTTTTAGTTTTATTTATAGATTTTAAAAGGTTAGAACTAAAATCTACGTTATCAAGGGCTTCTAAAAAGTCGGACTCTTGGCAAACACCTGCACTTTTAAGAAGGGTTGCAATGCCTACTACTGTTACGTTTTTATTATTAACGTTTTTAGTATAGTCGCGAATGGTAGTACCTTCGGGGATGGTAACGGTTACGGTTTCGGCCTTTTTACCGCCGTTTATAAGTAGGTCGGCAATAGCTTTAAAGCCAATATTGTTTTCAAAGGTAAAATCGCCGTAGTGATAGCTGTTTTCGGTTTTTGCCATACGGGAATAAACTCTAAATAAAAGCGCGTTATCTATAGCACCTGCTTCTTCCAAGCGGTTTGCTATTTGAGATACCGAAGAACCTTGAGGAATTACTACGGTACAAAGGTCGCCCTTTCTTGAAGCGCCGCTAAAATCTCTTTGAAAAGAAATTCCAACTATAAGTAAAACTATTATAATAACGCCCAAAACTCCTGCCGTTATATATAAAGGCAAGAGTTTTTTAGGTTTTCTTTTTGTGTTTTCGGTTTCCGATTCTGTTTCGGGTTCTAATGTATAAAGGTCGGTTAAATTTTCGTTTTGCATAAGATTCTCCGAACTATTTAGATTTACAAGTTTTAATTCTTTTATCGGTTACAACTATATCAACCTGGCGGTCAAATCGGCCGTGATACATAAAGGGTTTTAGTTCGTCGGCATAGCAGATTCCTGCCGAAATTCCGCCAAATCGAACCATATAACGGTCGTAATAACCCTTGCCGTAACCTATACGGTAGCCGCGCATATCAAACTGCATCCCAGGTACTATCATAAGGCAACCCGAAAAATCGGTTACAATAGGAAGTTCGGGACTAGGCTCTAAAACCGAAAAGGTACCGGGGCTAAGACAGTCGAGAGTTGTAATATAGTGAAATTCCATATCGCGACTATCCGGAATACAACGAGGAACGGCAACCTTTTTACCGTCGGCCCAAGCGTTTTTAATTATTTCAACCGTATTTACCTCTATTGAGGTTGACATATAAACGAGCAGGGTGTTTGCCGGTTTGTATTCCTTTAAACGACGAACATTTTCGGCAATACACCTATCGAGTTCGGCCTTTTTAGCCGCTTCCATTTCGGTACGCTTTTTACGGCATTTAAGGCGAAGTTCCTGCTTATAGTTTCTAATATCTATCGGGCGCATTGCATAGACTCCCTAAGCCCTTCGGAAGCGCCAACAAAACCTTCGATAGCATCGACAATAGCGAAGCCGAATTCGAAAACAGCGCCTGCGCCTTTCGCGGTTATAACATTCCCATCGGTAACCGAGGGGGCGTTTACATAGCGAGCGCCAATAAGGTCATCTTCAAAACCCGGGTAACAGGTTGCAGCCTTGCCCTTTAAAAGTCCAAGCCTACCCAGTATAGCAGGAGCGGCACAAATCGCGGCAACAAACTTACCCTCTTTATAAGCGGTTTTTGCGGCATTACATACCGTAGCGTTTGCCATAAGGTTACGGGTTCCGGGCATTCCGCCGGGAAGCACTATCGCTTGAAGGTCGATAGGCGAAAATTCGCCCGTTTTAATGTCGGCAGTAATTTTTATTCCGTGAGCTCCAACGATTTCTTTTTTATCTACCCCAACACAGGTAACCTTATACCCTGCTCTGCGCAGAATATCTACCGTTACGAGCGCTTCGGCTTCTTCGAAACCATCGGCTAAAAAAACATAAATCATAATAAACTCCTTTTAAAGAGATTTAAGCGTTTCTTTTAGTACGTCGGCCGCAATAGCTTCGATAGTTCGAGGGCTATCGTTTTCGGCGCAAGAAATTTTAACCCAACCCGAATATTCGGCCGTAAATAAAGCCGCCTTTCGGCAACGGTTTAAATATTCTACGTCACATTCATGAATATCTTTATGGCCGCCATCGGAACTATAACGATTATCGAGTAGTTTTTGGGAAACTTCGGTAGGCATATCTAAAAAGATAACCTTATCGGGCTTTGGAATTCCGAGTTTATTATATTCAAAATCGTAAAGCCAAGAAAGGAACGATTCCCATTCGCTTTCGGGGAGTTTAGAGCACTGGTGAACCGCATTAGAGGTAGTATAACGGCCCGAAACTATAATTCCGCCGCCGTTATAATATTCGCCCCAATCTTTTTTAAAGGAAGCGAAGCGGTCGACCGCATAAAAACAAGAGGCGGCAAATGCGTTTACATCGCCCGGTTTTGTTCCAAACTGGCCCGCTAAATACATTTTAACAAGGGCCGAAGAGTCGTCGGAATAGTTGGGGAAAGAAACCGAACGGCTTTCAAACCCGTTTTGTAAAAGGCCCTTTGGCAAAAGGTCTAACTGGGTAGATTTTCCGCTTCCGTCGAGCCCTTCTATAACTATAAGTTTTCCCATAATTATTTCATACCTTTATAAAATTCTCTAACTTCTTTAATTTTACCGCAGGTCATTTTACCTTCGGGGCAACCGCCTGCAATACAAGAAGGACCGGCCTTTTTAAAGAGGTTGGGCGCTACTTCGAGCACTAGCGCTAACATTTGGTCGGCTACGTCTTTAATTTCCCATTGGGCGCGGTTACAACAACGATGACGGAAAAAGTTCATAAGGCTTCGAGCGTTCATTGTAACAACAATTTTGGTTTCGCAAGCGTTTGGAAGAAGGAAACGCGCGTCTTCAAAGGCCTTTTTCTTAGCAATTTTTTCGGCTTCTTTTTCGTCCATTCCCGAAAGAACTAACGCTTCGGTATGTTTTTTAGTTAAAAGGTTAGCAAGATTTTTATAACCTTTATCGATAAGTTCCATTTGGTTTAAAAATTCGGCCTTAGCTTCGGGGATGGCCTCAATTTCGGGGGGGACTATAAATTCAAAACTGTCTTCGCAAACGTAGCGTTGGCTCTTTTGAGAATAAGAGGCAATTCTATGGCGAACAAACTGATGAGAACAAGCACGAGAGATTCCCTCGATTCCAAAGGTAAAGGAAACGTGTTCTATAGGGCTTTCATGACCAATTTCGGAAAGCATTTCTACAAAAGAGGCGGTTTTTTCGGGGGTTAGGCCGTCCATTATAGATTCGATGCTTGCAGGGGAATAGCAAAGTTTAGCGGCAGCCGCTACGGTTGCTTCGGGATTTGGGGTATGTGAAATGAGTGTTACTTTAGCCACTTTAATTCTCCTTTTACACGATACAATTTACTTTATTATATCAAATCTTTCGGCATATATCAACAAAAATCATT
>JAEIGA010017125.1_pt1 | contig 11037 bp, 9 predicted proteins | sample 9270691 | NCBI WGS metagenome assembly JAEIGA01 (sample SAMN17057246, study PRJNA624740) | gut metagenome | biome: biome; isolation source: fecal sample | host: Bos grunniens | place: China: Xizang | collected 2019 | reverse complement strand
GGACAAGAATTGAGAAGTTTACCCAAAACTGATGTAACATATTTCTTCACTGATATTGACGAACTGAATATTACCCAGATAGAAGCAGTTCAACATTTTGTTAGAGAGAATCAAATAGATGTCATAATCAATTGTGCTGCGTATACCAATGTAAGTAAAGCAGAGGAGGAAATTGATAAGGCAGAACTAATAAATACTCAAGCAGTAGCAAATCTTGCTCAAATATCAAAAAATATCAATGCAACACTGATTCACATTTCAACTGATTATGTATTTGGAGGAAATTGCATCAATACGCCTATAAAAGAGGATGCAACTACGAATCCATTAGGAGTATATGGGCGAACAAAATTAATGGGCGAAGAAGAAATTATTAAGTCAGGTTGCAAATATATTATAATCCGAACTGCGTGGTTATACTCTGCATATGGAAATAATTTTGTTAAGACTATATTACGACTTTCAAAAGAGAGAGAAAGCCTAAATGTTGTATACGATCAAGTGGGAACTCCTACATATGCCGGAGATTTGGCATTAGTTATTAAGCTGATAGCAGAAAGTGAATTTCTCCAGAAACAAGGGATTTATCATTTCTCGAATGAGGGTGCGATATCGTGGTTTGATTTTGCGAAGGCTATCATTGAGTTAAATGGAAATAATTGTGAGATAAATGCTTGCAGTAGTGAAGATTTTGGGGATTCCGTCTCACGACCAAACTATTCTGTTCTGGATAAAACAAAAATCAAGCAGACACTCGGATTAGGCGTCCCATACTGGAAAGATTCTTTGAAAGTGTGTCTATCTAAAATCAATGAATTGTATGGAGAAGCGTAACATAGTTATCACAGGCGGTGCAGGCTTTATCGGAAGCCATGTTGTTCGCCTATTTGTGAACAAATATCCCGAGTACAACATCATAAACCTCGACAAACTGACATACGCCGGCAATCTGGCAAACTTGAAGGATGTAGAGGATAAGCCCAACTACAAGTTCGTGAAGATGGATATCTGCGACTTCGAGGCCTTCTATCAGTTGATGCAGGATGAGAAGATTGATGGCATCATTCACCTTGCGGCCGAGAGCCACGTGGACCGCTCAATCAAAGACCCCTTTACATTTGCCCGTACAAACGTGATGGGTACACTCTCGCTCTTGCAGGCAGCGAAACTCTATTGGGAATCATTGCCGGAGGGGTATGAGGGCAAGCGATTCTACCATATCTCAACAGATGAGGTTTATGGCGCACTCAAGATGAATCACCCCGAGGGTATAGAGCCTCCATTTAAGACGGTTGCATCGTCAGAGGGACACAAGGCTTATGGTGATGATTTCTTCTGCGAGACAACGAAGTATAATCCGCACTCGCCATATTCAGCGTCTAAGGCATCGTCTGATCACTTTGTACGTGCATATCACGACACTTACGGTATGCCTACCATCGTTACCAACTGCTCGAATAACTATGGCCCCTATCAGTTCCCTGAGAAGCTTATACCGCTCTTTATCAACAATATCCGCCACCGCAAGCCTCTGCCCGTATATGGCAAGGGTGAGAATGTGAGGGATTGGCTCTATGTTGAGGACCACGCAAGGGCTATCGACCTTATTTTCCACGAGGGTAAGGTTGCCGAGACCTATAATATCGGCGGTTTCAACGAGTGGAAGAATATCGACCTTATCAAGGTTATGATTAAGACCGTTGATCGCATTTTGGGCAATCCTGAGGGTGCATCGCTCGACCTTATCACCTATGTCACCGACCGCCTTGGCCACGATGCTCGCTATGCTATTGACTCTACTAAGTTGCAAAAGGAGCTCGGCTGGGAGCCTTCGCTCCAGTTCGAGGAGGGCATCGAGAAGACCGTTCGCTGGTACCTCGACAACCAAGAGTGGATGGACAACATCACCTCTGGCGAATATGAGAAGTACTACGATAGTATGTATAATAACAGATGATATTTAAATGAATCAATTAAAAGCAGGAGCAGTCCTTAATTATGTAGTAATTCTACTCAATACTCTTGTAGGATTGCTCTATACTCCATACATGCTCCGCATGATGGGCCAAAGTGAATATGGACTATATTCGCTTGTTGCTTCTGTTATAGCATATCTTACAATTTTAGATTTAGGATTAGGAAATGCAGTAGTGAGATATACTGCTAAATATAGGGCTGAGGGCAAACAAACCGAACAATATGAAATGTTTGGAATGTTTTTCATTCTGTACATTATAATTGGTGCGATTGCTCTAATTGCAGGCTCTGCTCTGTATTTCAATGTAGATGCGATGTTCGGAGATACAATGACCGCATTAGAACTTGACAAAGCACGAATAATGATGCTGTTGTTAGTTTTTAACCTTGCGTTTACATTCCCAATGAGCATATTTGGCTCTATTATCACAGCATACGAGAGGTTTGTATTTCCAAGAGTTGTTAATATCATTCGTATAACTCTCAATACCGCAGTAATGATTTGCTTGCTACATATGGGATACAAAGCTATTGCCATGGTAGTTGTGCAAACGGTCTTTAATGTTCTGACATTGATTCTTAATTACATCTATTGTCGCAAAGAACTTAAGATAAAGATGTATTTCAGGAAATTCAAGTGGGGTTTCCTTAAAGAGGTTGCGATTTATTCATTTTGGATCTTCTTGAATGTAATTATGGATAGAATATACTGGAGTACGGGACAATTTGTATTGGGCGCAATGGTTGGTACTGCCGCTGTTGCTGTTTTTGCTGTCGCAATTCAGCTACAACATCTATATATGCAGTTCTCGACTGCTGTATCAAGTGTGTTCCTACCCAAAGTCACAAGTATGGTGGCAACCAGTAATGATAGAACTGCTATATCCGACCTATTTATTCGGACAGGTCGCATTCAGTATATCATTATGGCTTTGATATTATCTGGCTTTATTGTCTTCGGTCGTCAATTCATCAATTTGTGGGCTGGACCTGGATATGAAGATGCGTACATAATATGTGTTCTATTCTTTGTATCTCTTTTGATACCATTGATTCAGACTTTAGGAATTACTATTCTTCAGGCGAGAAATCAAATGAAGTTTCGTAGTCTATTATACATTGTTATTGCATTAGTGGCGTTAGCATTTCAAATAGTTCTTGCTAAGCAATATGGAGGAATCGGATGTGCGATTGCAGTAGCAGGAGCTCTATTGCTAGGTCAAGGTCTAATAATGAATATCTACTATTCAAAGAAGCAGGGAATTAATATTGGAAGATTTTGGAGCGAGATTCTGAGAATGTCAATAGTTCCTATTGCGCTGACCATCGCATCAATATTTATTGTAATAAGTCACGATATTAATAGTTGGGGAGAATTGGCTTTGGCTATTTTGATTTTCTGTGCCGTATATATTCCTCTATTCTGGGTGTTTAGTATGAATAGTTATGAAAAGAAGTTAGTCATGGAGACAATTAATCAAGTATCTCGGGCTATGTACAGACGAAGATAAAATAAACAATATAGTACTATGATGTTTAATAAAAGGAAAAGAAAGAAAGTCTTGATAGTCGGGTATTTCAATATTAATATTGGAGATGACCTTTTTTTTAAGACAATAATCGAACGATATCCCAATGTTGATTTTTGGATTTGCACAAGACATCCTTATAAACAGATCCTCTCATTCCCTAATTTACATATAATAAAATTCAATATATTGAATGGGCTATTTGTAAAATTAATGGGTAAACTCTGCAAAATGTTTTTTCAATTTAACGCTATTGTTTGCATTGGCGGTTCTATTTTTATGGAAAAATCCAATAGTGGAGTTTGCGGAACAATTGAAAATCTTGCAATGTGCAGGAAGCTATTCCCGCTTACGCCAATCGTCATTATTGGAAGCAACTATGGTCCTGAACATACGCTTAAATTTAGGGAAAATATACGAAGATTAATAGAGAACACATCTTATACTTGTTTTCGAGATTTATATTCATATGAGATATTTAAAGATTGTCCAAAAGTTTCATATGCTACAGATATTGTATTCAGTTCGTCTAGAAAAGCTTGCAACAGACTAAAAACAAATACTGTCGGAATATCTATTATAAATATTGATAAGCGAAAGGAATTAGTGGATAACAAAGTATATTATAATGATTTTATAAAATATATTATATGCAAAAACATTAAACAGAATAAAAAAGTATCTCTATTTTCTTTTTGCGTAAGAGAAGGGGATTTAGAGATGTGTAATAATGTATACAATACACTGTCTGATTCAGAAAAAGAGAAAGTAGAAATTATATCTTACGATGGAGACATCGACTATTTCCTATCAAAATTATGTAAAACAGAATTATTATATGCTACCCGATATCATGCGATGATACTTGGATTATTGTATCAAATACCGACATTGCCAATAATTTACAGCGATAAAATGCTTAATGTAATAAGGGATATTGGCGTTTCTAATAAAGTTATTGATATAAGGAACTTATGCAATAAGATGGAGGTTAATGAAGATGCAATTATTTTAGACGATAATAAATTAAAACAAATTATTAAATCCTCTGAACATCAATTCTCTTTTACAGATAAAGTTTTAGAATGATATATTTATGGCAAAGATTAGTGTTGTTATACCTATATATGGAGTTGAAAAGTATATAGAACGTTGTGCAGTTAGCTTGTTTGAACAGACTTTAGATGACATAGAGTATCTCTTCATCAATGATTGCACCAAAGACCGGTCTATAGAGATACTAAAAGAAGTATTAGTTCGATATCCAAAGAGACGGCATCAAGTTAACTTAATTGATATGCCAATTAATAGCGGACAGGCTGCGACTCGCAATCGCGGAATAGAATTAGCGACAGGAGAATATGTGATACATTGTGACAGTGACGACTGGTTGGATGTCAATGCTTATGAAAAGTTATATCTATGTGCAAAACACAACAATTCAGATATTGTGTTTTGTGACTTTTATCGAAGTGATGGAAAGAATTATTCATTAATACATCGCTCAATCGATACAAGTTCAAAAATGAATGTTATAAAGGATGTTTCTAGAAATGTAGGCTGGAGTCTATGTGGGGCATTGGTCAAACGTGATATAATCTTTGAGAATAATATAATATACCCAACACAAAACAACGGAGAGGACTTCGCCTTAATGTCTCAGTTTATATATTATGCGCAGTCATACCATAAGATAGACGAACCTTTATATTACTACTACAGAAATCCCGAATCAATAACAAATGAGCCCACGGAGGATGGATTCGTTAAACGTTATTTACAGTTAAAGCAAAATACTGATTTAGTTATTCGTTTTTATGATAGAGTTCAACATTCTATCAAATACAAGGATTTAATAACTTGCTATAAGTTATATTGTAGAACCAAGTTGTCTCCTCTCACAGGTCAAAAAAAGTATTTTAAATTATGGGAATCCACATATCCAGAATTAAATAGTTATAATATTCTCACAAATCCAATTTTATCGTCAAAAACCAAACTTAATTATTTAGCGGTCAAGTTACACATATATCACTTGCTGCATAAATAAATTACAGTATGCTACCTTATCTTATTATTTTTATCATCTCTATTATTGCTACCTATAAAGCACAAAAATGTAAAACAAAAAATTTTTTGTTTTACCTACATACATGTTTTGCAATTATTCCCTTAGTGCTTTTAGCAGCTTTTAGAGACGAAAGTATTGGTACTGATACAGCAAATTATATATACTTATTTGAAGATGCGATTGAAAATAAAGGAAGTATTATTAATTATATTTTTTTTCATCCTTCTTTTGAAATAGGTTTCTTAATATATAATTTTCTGCTTGCACAATGCACCAAGTCCATAAGTATTTATTTTATAGTTACCTACGGAATTATAATAGGATTAACATATGCAAGCGCACTAAAATTAAGAGCTTACATTAGTCCACATATATTTATGTTTATTTATGTATTCATTTTTTTTAGTGAGACATTAAATGGTCAACGTCAATATATGGCGATATCGCTCGTAATATATGCTGTAGCAAACTTATTAATCGGGAAGAAGATAAAATATTTAGTTTTAACAATAATAGCTTGTTTATTTCATACTTCTTCAATAATATCAATTGTAATAGGTGGGACATATTGGCTAATAAGAAAATTTCCTCTATATAATCATAAATTGTTATATACAATCATATGTATTATTGTTTTAATAGTAGCCTTTGGTATGGGCCGATTTGCCAATATGGGATGGTTGCCAATTTTTGAGGAAAAATTGAGTAATAGTATAACAAGCACTAGTGGTAGCGGTATTAGTAATAGTTATCTTTTAGTATGTATATATACGCTATTTGTATTGTTATGCTCGTATAAAAGAAGTGTAATATGTGATTTGACGTTGTTAACAACAATTTATACTTTTATATTCTATTTATCTCCCGACATGAATGGTATAATGTATCGATTAACATTGTACTTTAATATTATGATGTGTATATCAATATCTTATATATTTAACACATCAAAAAGAGTATCCACAAAAATGAATGTCATAATATTACTGACCTTTTATATGGTTTTCTATATATTTTCAATAGTAGTTTCTGGAACTCACGAGGTAGTACCTTATTCATCCTCAATACTAGGTATTTAATCTATCAATCATATGAATATTATTCACATCTGTAATGTTACCGCTAAACCTGACGGTATAAAATCTGTACTGAAAAAATTATCTGTCAAACAGAAAGAGATTGGAAACAGTGTTAGGACCTTTTCATTAAAAGAGGGAGATTCCGATTTTGAACATTTAAGTAGTATTCGACAATTTTATAAAGCGATACAATCCGATAGACCAGATATTGTCATATTCCATTCTATTTATTATTTCTTGTATATTCCTTTTGTAATAATTCTTTGGTTAAGAAAGATTCCATATGGAATAATGTTGCACGGAGCATTATCATTTGAAAATTATAAAGTGTCTCATATAAAGAAAAGGATAGCGAATATTCTGTTTTTTAATCAATTTATCAAACATGCTAAAAGTATAATATACCTAAATGATAATGAGTATCATAATTCAATTGTAAAAACAATAAATTCCAATTACACAATTATTCCTAATGGCTGTGACAGAATCCTTGAATTGAATTATAAAACTGAACAACTTAATGACCCTATTCAAATTGTCTATATCGGTAGAATAAAAAGAATTCATAAGGGTCTTGATATTCTACTTGATGCAATAGAGTTAATACAAGGCAGTGAACTATGTAAAAAGGTGCGTTTTACATTTTATGGTGATGGTAATGACTTGGAACTTTCTTGGTTTAAAGAAAGAATACAGCAAGTAAGTTCCATTGCTGAATTTAAAGGTCCCATATATGGCGAGTGTAAGGATGGTGTTATGAGGAAATCAGATATTTTCATTTTGACAAGTCGCTTTGAAGGAATGCCAATGGGTGTTCTTGAAGCATTATCATATGGACTGCCTTGCATACTCACCCCAGGAACAAATATTGGAGAAGAAGTTAAAGCAGCAGGTGCAGGTTGGGTAACGGATGCTAAATCAGACAAAATAGCCGAAGTTATAAATAAAGCTGTAAAGGAGCTCTATCTGAAACGCAATTTATTAAAAAGTAATGCGATTGAATTATCAAAGAAATATGACTGGTCAAATATTGCGATGATAAGTATAAATGAATACCAAAAGATGATTAATAATAGATCATGATACTTAATCCGAAAGTTATATATAAAACTATGAACATTAAAAACATTATAAGAAATCAGTCAGTCAGACACTTTTTGTTAAAACTATTTGTTTGGTTGCCAGATCGAATTATGTTACCATTCCAATATTGGCTGATTTTGCGTCGTAAACTTGATATGAAAAATCCGAAAAGATTTACTGAAAAAATACAATGCTATAAGGCATTTTATCGGAATAAAGAAATGCTTAGATGTGTAGATAAATTTTTAGTTCGTGATTATGTAATAGAAAAATTAGGAACTGATAAATACCTCAATAGATTATATCAAGTATGTGATAAGGCTGAAGATATAGATTGGGAGTCGCTTCCAGATAAATTCGTAATAAAAACTACAGATGGAGGTAATGGTGATAATGTATTTATTTGTCGCAATAAATCAATAATAGACAAACAGTCTATAGTCAAGAAAATAAACAGTTGGAAAGGTAAAAAACTATATTCTATATCAAGGGAGTGGGCTTATATTGGGGCAAAAGAATCTCGTATAATAGTGGAAGAGTATCTATCGGAACCTAATGAGGAGGATTTAAAAGATTATAAATTTTTATGTTTTAATGGTAAGTTTAAATATTTAGAACTCCACACAAGTAGATTTAATGGACATAAAAGAGGTTATTGGAATGAGAATCTAGAATATTTAAATGGGTATTCATGTACTTATCCTCCTCTGGAAGAAGAGTTTAATTTACCTCACAATATTCAACAGATGATAAGAGTTGCTGAAACATTATCTCGTGATTTCCCATTCGCAAGGATTGATTTATACAACATAAATGGAAGAATCGTTTTTGGAGAAATCACCTTTTACCCTTCTAGTGGATATATGCAATATAGTCCTGATGAATTTGACATATATCTCGGAAAAGAATTTAACATTAATTTTTAATTGGTTATGAAAATATCTGTTTTGATGTCCGTCTATAAAGCGGAACAACCAGAGTATCTTGAAAAGGCATTGAGAAGCATTTGGGATGATCAAACACATAAACCAAATGAAATTGTATTAATTGCAGATGGACCATTAACTCCTAATTTGGATAAAATAATAGATAAATGGAAAGAGGCTCTCGGAGCCTCTTTTATTTTATGCAGGAATGAGGTTAATGTTGGACTTACAAAATCCTTGAATAAGGGTTTAAAACAAGCCAGTGGCGACTTAATTGCAAGAATGGATAGTGATGACATATCACACCCTCGTCGGTTTGAATTTCAACATAATTTTCTTCTAGATAATCCTGATATTGATGTCGTCGGTGGCTCATTACAAGAATTTAATGATGAGAACGAATGTCTAAATATCAGACATTACCCTCAGAATCCTAAAACTATCAAGAAATATATTTGTAAGGCTAGTCCTCTTGCTCATCCAACAGTTATGATGCGCAGGAGGATTTTTGATTCGGGACTTAGCTATGATGAGAGGTTCAGAACCAGTCAGGATATTGCACTTTGGTTTGATGTTCTAGATAAGGGATATAATATTAGCAATGTATCAGATATCACTATCTATTTCAGATTAGCCGAAGATGTCTTTAAACGCAGAAGTAGAGAAAAGGCTTTTAATGAGTTTAAAATATATATGAATGGCATATATAGACTGCACGGGCTATTTACCCTTTCTTACATTTATCCAATTAGCCGTTTGATTTTTAGGCTTTTACCTCAAGGCATTATTAAACGGATATATGGCAGTAAATTAAGGAGGCGAGTTTTAGCAAAGTAATACACCATCATTTTACAATGGCAAGATACAAAACAACTTTTTTTCATATTCTATCCTGCATTGTCAATGATTCTAATGTTGATTGGAGTCTGTTCAATCTTTTCACTCCCAGAGATTGGGAACTTTTTTATGTCTTATCCCAAAAACAAGGTGTTGTTGCAATTGTTTTTGACAAGATAAAAGAGATTCCCAAGGAATTTGCCCCACCTAAAACAATCACAATGAGGTGGATTTCGCATACACTCTCAATTGAGGAGCATATGAAGAAAAAAGAGAGGATTGCGACAGAGTTTGCGGAAGAACTATCAAAGAGAGAGATTCAAACTATAGTCCTCAAAGGCTTAGCATACGCTTCATATTACCCTAATCCATATCATCGCGAGTCTGGTGATTTGGATTGCTATCTGATGGGGAAAAAAGATGAGGGTGATAAAATTACGGTTGAGATTGGTGGAAAAATGGAGGAGGCTGGTTATAAACACTCTCATTTATTCTACAAAGGTCTCACAATCGAAAATCATCGCTATATCACTAGTTTTGATAATACAAAACGAGGTGTCAATACAGAACAATTACTTCAACGCCTTGTATCAAAAGATCTTAGACCTATAGGTGATACAAAATTGCATAGTCCATCGGCAAATTTCAATGCTCTATTTCTTATAAAACATGCTCAAAGGCACTTTATCAAGGAAGGCATATGTGTTAGACATCTACTTGATTGGGCCTTTTTCTTAAAATATGAATCGCAAAATGTAAATTGGGAGAAAGTTATCCCGATAATGAATGAGTGCAGAATTGTGGAATTTGCTAAAGTTATGACAAGACTCTGCATTGATCAACTTGGCATGAAGATAGACATTGAGGAACTCTCTTCTCCAATGAAAATATCAGATGCTGTTTTGACTGATATATTGGGTGGACAGCCTGACTTATTTCACGAGAATTTCGTGCAAAAAATCTGCCGCATTATACGAAGATTTTACCGTATGTGGAAGTTCCGTTCATTAGCCGATGAAAATTATATTAGGTTAGTCTGGAATACTTTTGCGTTTAGCTCATATCTAAAACGAACACCCAATTTGCCAGTAGATAAAGAATAAAGATAGTAAAAGTACTATTTATAAGCGGGTTGAGGATTATTTTCTCAACCCGCTTCGTGTTTACGCAGTCTGCACCTGCTTTGCCTGCCACGCCTGATGTGCAATGATCACCTCCTGCCGCTCTTTCTCAAGCAGGGCTTCTGTTTCGGGTGTATAGCCGAGAAACTCGATACAGCCGCCATTGTAACCCGTGAGTTTGCAGCGGATTCCTGCTTTCTCCAATTTATCCATTCGTTTTTGTGCAGTCTTGGCACTGGAGTATGACAGTGGCCAAAAGTATTTGTCGCCACTATGTCCATAGGAATCTTCACCGAGTACCATCTTGCCTTGCAGTCGTTGGCTATTGTGGAAACTGAAATAGGCACCTCCTAATGCTTGGCGTATTGCCTTGTGTGCAGCACCTTCGGGGTGCTTGAAGACATCGGGCTTCTT
>JAEIGA010017124.1_pt1 | contig 11037 bp, 10 predicted proteins | sample 9270691 | NCBI WGS metagenome assembly JAEIGA01 (sample SAMN17057246, study PRJNA624740) | gut metagenome | biome: biome; isolation source: fecal sample | host: Bos grunniens | place: China: Xizang | collected 2019 | reverse complement strand
TGTCTGTATTAGACTTTCCGTATTTGCCGAAAATCTCTGCTTTCTTGTCTGAAGTTAAATACTCAGCCATTGCATTTGATTTTTAAGTTTTGTCCCAATATTGGGAGCGCAAAGGTAGAAATTTTTCTTTATCAGTCAAATCTTTTTTTGAAAGTTTAAGTAAAATTTCCAATTTTGGGGTGAATAAGACTAATTGATGGAGGTTTATATTATGAAAAAGCTAATTTTTATTATTGTGCTTTGTATTTCAGCACTTTCGGTTAATGCGCAGAGCAATGCCCAATCTTTGCTCCAGCAGATTCTTGGAAATGATGCCACATCGGGAACATTGAAAAACATATTGGAAGATGTTGTGGGTGGTGCAGTTTCAAAACTTGATCTGTCGCTTGAAGGTAACTGGAAATATTCAGAGCCACAGGTGCAGTTCAAGAGTGACAATCTTCTTGCAAAAGCGGGAGGCGCAGCCTCAACAGCAAAAATTGAGGCTTCCCTCAATAAATTATATGGCAAGATTGGCTTGGATGAGAGCATGACATATACATTCAATGCCGATTCAACTTTTACCCAGACAGTAAAGATCGGCTCATCTGTAAAAAATCTTAAGGGTACTTACTCCCTTGATAAGGAGAATAAGATCATAACCCTTAAATATGCGGCACTTGGAAAGGTTGGCCTTGGCAAAATCAGCGCAATCTATGCCAATACAGGCACTTCGTTGGCACTGCTCTTTGATGCAACCCAGATGATGGGGCTCATGAAGAAAATTGTAAATACTGCAAGTACACTTACCGGAAAAACCAGCCTGGCTGCCCTCTCAAAAGTTATGGACAGCTACGACGGAGCCCTCCTTGGCTACAAAATGGCCAAATAGGTGTCATTTTTTTATATACCTTGCTCCTTGGCAGGTGTTGCGTTGCTCGAGGCGCTTTTCAAGCATCTGCAGCAGCTGCACGTTGCGTATCTTGCCCCAAGGGGAAGAGTTTACGAAACGCGGAGGAACCTCTCCCGCAAATCTCTCAATGTAGAGGTCCGGGCGCAGAAGTTCCAGAAAATCAATGAAGAAATCTATATATTCCTCTAGGGAGAACTGTACAAAATCCTCAGGGAGGCTGGCAAATTCAGCCTCCATGGGGGTTCCTTTTATAATCTGGAGCTGGTGGAATTTTACGGAGTTGAGTGGAAGGCGGTTTATTATCTGAGCCATCCCCATAAGCTCTTCACGGCTTTCTCCCGGAAGGCCGAAGATGAAATGCGCTCCCTGATGCAGCCCTCTTGCCGCGGTGGCCTCCACAGCCTTTACAGCTGTGGCAAAATCGTGTCCGCGGTTAATCCTCTTGAGGGTCTTGTCATAGCATGATTCAATGCCGTACTCAACAATTACAATCTTCTCCCTGGCCACCTCCTGCAGCCAGTCGAGTTTCTCTTCATCTATGCAGTCGGGCCTTGTCCCTATTGCAATTCCCCTTACTTTAGGGTGTGCAAGGGCTTGCGCATAAAGGTCCTTAAGGTGTTCCAGAGGTGCGTATGTGTTTGAGTATGACTGGAAATATGCGAGGTACTCCTCTGCTTTGCGGTATCTGTTCAGGTGGAACTCAATCCCCTCTTCAAGTTGTTGGAAGATGGATTTGTCGGGAGTAGAGTAATTTGGGTGGAATGCATCATTGTTGCAGTATGTGCACCCGCCGAATCCTACCCGCCCGTCGCGGTTGGGGCATGTGAAACCTGCGTCCACAACAATTTTCTGCAGACGGCAGCCGTATTTCTCCTTGAAATACCCTACAAAGGAGTTGTACCTCTTCACACCTGTCTAGTTGAGTCTCGACCTGTTGTTTCCTACATGAACCTTGAATACTGCCTTTTTGAACTTACCTGTTCCAAGAAGGGGTGCGTGGGCGTCTGCAGGGAAGATTACAGCAATGTTTCCAATACCCATAACCACATAGTTCTCAGGTTCATCCTCAAGGAATGCAATGTCGTCGGCCTCCTGGTATTTGGTATTGTCTGTATTGCATTTGCTCCTGTCCTTAATCCCGATAGTCTCAGAACCGTCCAACAATACGTGTATGTCTATATAGGAGTCATGAATCTCCAGTTTGGCATCCTCAACATCTCTGAGCTCACCCTCGGATATAGTGCAGTAAACCTTTTTGCCGTCAATTTCATATTGGCCTGCCTCCATTGAGTACAGGTCGTTTTTTTTAACAAACTGGTAAACTTTGTCAAAACCCTCCTGGAGAGTCTGATATTTTTCAAAACTTTTTAGTGAATCAAGTATCATTTTATATCGTTTTTTACATTTCTTGCTAATAGATTACAAAGATATGATTATTTTTTGTTGTACTAAATTTTAGAAAGTAGTACATTTGCAGAACTTTTAAAAAATTGGAGGATTATATGGCTCAAATTATAGAGAAGGTTTCCCGTACCTTTGGCGAGTACCTTTTGATTCCGGGACTTACAACTAAAGAGTGTACACCACAGAACGTTTCTTTGAAGACCCCTTTGGTTAAATACAAAAAAGGTGAGGAACCGGCAATTTCATTGAATATTCCATTCGTGTCTGCAATCATGCAGTCTGTTTCAGACCACGGTCTTGCAATTGCATTGGCGCGTAATGGCGGTCTTTCATTCATCTTTGGCTCACAGTCAATTGAAAGCCAGGCTGAGATGGTACGTAAGGTGAAAAAATTCAAGGCAGGATTTGTGCCAAGTGATTCAAACGTAAGTCCTGAAGCTACTCTTGCTGATGTTGAGAAGATAATAGAGCAGACCGGACATACTACTATGGGTGTAACTGATGACGGTACCCCTAACGGCAAACTTGTGGGTATGCTTACCAGCAGGGATTACAGAATTGACCATGACGGCAGAGATTCTTTGGTAAAGAATTTTATGACTCCGTTTGAGAAACTGACAGTGGGCAAATTGGGTATTACCCTTTCTGAGGCAAATCAGCTTATCTGGGACCACAAGCTTAATGCACTTCCAATCATAGATGAGAATCAGAAACTTATGTACTTTGTGTTCAGGAAGGACTATGAGTCTCACAGAGAGAATCCTAATGAACTTTTGGATCCTCAGACTAAGGAACTTCTTGTTGGTGCAGGTATCAATAGTCGTGATTACAAAGAGCGCGTTCCTGCTCTTGTTGAGGCTGGTGTGGATGTAGTATGCATCGATTCTTCTGATGGTTTTTCAGAATGGCAGAAAGAGACAATTGCTTGGGTTAAAGAGAAATATGACGGCAAAGTGCTTATTGGGGCAGGTAACGTGGTTGATAAGGAGGGCTTTGATTATCTTGTTGAGGCAGGAGCAGATTTCATTAAAGTTGGTATCGGTGGAGGTTCCATCTGTATTACCCGTGAGCAGAAGGGTATAGGAAGAGGCCAGGCTACCGCAATCCTTGATGTAGCTGCTGCAAGGGATGAGTATTTTGAGAAGACAGGTATATATGTTCCAATCTGCAGTGACGGTGGTCTTGTTCATGATTACCATATGTCACTTGCTCTTGCAATGGGTGCAGATTTCCTTATGATGGGACGCTATTTCGCCCGTTTTGACGAGTCGCCTACAAAGAAGCTTTATATCAATGGAAACTATGTGAAGGAGTACTGGGGCGAGGGTTCAAGCCGTGCCCGCAACTGGCAGCGCTATGATATGGGTGGCAAAGGCGGTGCAATGAAATTTGAGGAGGGTGTTGACAGCTACGTTCCTTATGCAGGCAAGATGAAGGACAATCTTGATGTTACCCTTGGCAAGATCATTTCAACAATGTGCAGCTGCGGATCAATTACAATTCCTGATTTCCAGAAGAACGCAAAGATTACCCTTGTTTCTTCTACCTCAATTGTTGAGGGTGGAGCTCACGATGTTATCCTTAAGGACAAATAGAAAAAACATATTTTTGATAAGGAAGGGAGTGCGGCGGCACTCCCTTCTCTTTTTTTATGCGGTTGCAGGTCAGTTATTTTTCTTTTTTAGGGTGTTTTTATTATATTTGTACGTTATAATTATTAATAAGACTTATTATACTTATGAAAAAACTTATTCTGTTGGCAACTCTTCCTGTTGTTGCCCTTTACGGATGCTGTGGCGGAGAGAAAGTTTCTAAAGAGGCTGCTGCATTTGAGACAATTTCAAAGGAGATGAAAACCCAGTTCGCTCCAGATTCAAGAAGCAAGACTCTTGAGGTTAAACTAGTTGAAACAGAGAATGGATGCATTCTTAAAGGTGTTACCAACCAGCCTGAGGCTAAGGAGGCTTACGTAAAAGCTTTTGCAGATAAGGGCATTGAGGTTGTTGACAGTATCCAGATGTTGCCAAGCGAGGCTTTGGAAGGCAAAATTTATGGCGTTTCAAACCAGTCGGTAATCAATTTCCGTACAAGCGGCAAATATAGCGCAGAGTCAGCTACCCAGGTTATGATGGGTACTCCTCTTCAGGTTCTTGAGAAAAAAGGTGGCTGGACAAGGGCAATTACCCCAGAGGGTTATATCTCTTGGGTTTCGTCGGGAAGCATCACATATATGGACAAGGCGGAGTTTGATGCATATAAAGCTGCTAAGAAGGTTATCGTTACCACCAAATATGCTACAATGTATGAGGCTCCTAATGCAAAGAGCCAGATGGTAAGTGACGTTGTATGGGGCAATATCCTTTTGGATAAAGGTACCCAGGGTGCTTGGCAGAAAGTTGCCATTTCTGATGGCCGTGAGGGTTATCTTCCAAAGGGTGACGTTATGGATTTCAACAAATGGCTGGACAGCCGCAACCCTACCGCAGACAATATCATTGAGACTGCAAAACAGTTCATTGGTGTTCCTTACATGTGGGGCGGTACTTCAATCAAGGCTGTTGACTGCAGCGGTTTCTGCAAATCTACATATTTCCTTAATGGTATAGTTCTTGTAAGAGACGCTTCGCAGCAGTGCCATACTGGTGACAATATTGACATTTCAAAATATGTGAATGACGGTGAGTATACTAAAGAGGCTTTGGCTAACCTTAAGAAAGGTGACCTTATCTTCTTTGGTACAAAGGCTACTGCAGAGAAGAAGGAGAGAATTACCCACGTTGGTATGTACATTGGCGACGGTATTTTCATCCACTCTGCAACAAAGGTGAGAATCAACAGCCTTATTCCTTCAGATGCAAACTACTACGACGGCTCAAAACGTCTTGTACGCGCTTCACGCATTTTGGGTAATGTTGATGCCGGTAAGGACATCTGGTCAATTGGAGAACTTTACAAATAATTTTGAAAACCGAAACACACTATACATAGTATGAAAACAGATAGAAGATCGTTCCTAAAATCAGCAGGTTTACTAACTGCAGCAGCTGCAGTCCTTCATCCTGCACAAATCTTTGCACAGGCAGAAAGAGGTAGAAAATCATCGGGAAGCAAAAAAATGGAGCTTACTTGGGTTCCTTTTGATGCAAAGATGAAACACGTGTTTACAATTGCAAACTCTTCAAGAACTACCACCCCTCTTGTTCTTACTAAAATCACATACGATGGTTATGTAGGTTACGGTGAGGCTGCTATGCCACCTTATTTGGGTGAGACTCAGGCTTCTTGTATGGAGTTCCTTAAAAAAGTTGACCTTAACAAGTTTGCTTCTCCATTCCTTATTGAGGATATCATGAAATATGTAGACTCAATTGCTACCAACAACTGTGCCGCAAAAGCTGCAATTGACATTGCTTTGCATGACTTGGTTGGTAACATCATGGGTCAGCCATGGTGGAAGATCTGGGGTTGGGACCCAACTACCACTCCTAATACTTCATTTACAGTAGGTATTGATACTGAGGAGGTTGTTAGAGAGAAGACCAAAGAGGCAGCTCCTTACAAGGTTATTAAGGTTAAATTGGGTAGAAGCGAGGCTGAGGACAAGATGATGATCAACACCATCAGATCAGTTACTGATACCGTTATTTGTATTGATGCCAACCAGGGCTGGAAAGACAAACATTATGCTTTGGATATGATCCACTGGTTGAACGAGCGCAACATCAATATGATTGAGCAGCCAATGAGCAAGTATGCTTTGGATGAGACCGCATGGATTACAGAGAGATCACCGCTTCCTATCATTGCTGATGAGGCTTGCCAACGTCTTACTGACATAAAGAAACTTCACGGTGCTTACCATGGTATCAATATCAAGCTGATGAAATGTACCGGTATGCGTGAGGCTCGCGAGATGGTTAGCTTGGCAGAGTCTTTGAACATGAAGCTTATGATTGGATGTATGTCTGAGACTTCTTGTGCAATTACAGCAGGTGCTCAGATTGCTCCTAAGACCCAGTGGGCAGATTTGGACGGTAACGTGCTTATTGCAAATGACTGCTACAAAGGTATGACAGTTGTTGACGGTAAGGTTACTCTTCACGATGCTCCAGGTCTAGGTCTTACTCATGTAGGCAAACCGCTATTGTAATTATTTTAATATATAGATATGGCAAATTTAAGAGTATTTAAGAAAGACGTTGTATTTCTTATTAATGAGGTAATTTCTGACTGTTGGGTTTATATGTACCTTAACGGTGAGAAGAATTTGGATGAGGCAAAGAAGATTGTTGCAGATGCTGTTGAGCTTGGTGACAATATTTTTGAGCAGATAAGCCATTATCCTAAAGATGACGCAAAGAAACATTTCAAGGCTTTGAACCAGAAGCTTCTTGAGGGAGTTGATGCGTTGTTCGTAAGATTGAGCGGACTTTCTAAATAATTCTGGATGAACAGGATTGTTTGTTTTATAATTGCAGCTCTTTTGGTTTGCTCCTGTACCCTTTATGATTCAATTACTAAAGGGGAAAAGGTTGCGCAGATTGGGAGGGCTGCATTATATAAAACAGACTTGGAAAAAGTGATCCCTAAAGGGATAGCCCCGCAGGACAGCACCTTGTTGGCAAGGCAGTTCATTGATTCGTGGGCAATCAAGCAGCTGATGCTGCAGAAGGCAGAGGAACAACTGCCAAAAAGTGACAGGGATGTTGAGAAACTATTGGAAGACTACCGCACCCAGTTGCTGGTTTTCCGTTATGAGAACAAATATGTTGAGGAGAGATTGGACACTCTGGTGTCCTTGCGTGAGAGGGAAGAGTATTATTTGACACACCAGGAGAGTTTTGTCGGGAGGAACGGTGTGTACAAGGGGAGGCTTGTGAAGTTGCAGAACAGTTCTCCAAATATGCAGGTTATGAAGAAGCTGGCCAAATCAAGGGAGATTGATGACCTTGAGGCATTGGAGCAATTGGCATATAATTCTGCATATAAGTACAGCAATTTCAACGATAATTGGGTTGATCTCAATATTGTGGCAAAAGAGATTGGTGTGCCGTTGGAGGAATTACAGAAACTTATGGCGAGGAGCGGATCCATGGTTGAGGTAAAGGATACCGTTTATACAAATATTTTGCAGGTGCTGGAGTTCGTTGCTCCGGGTGAAGTTACGCCATTTGAGTATAATAGTGAGAAAATTAAGGAAATTATAATAAGCAGAAGGAAGCAGGAATTGCTTTCCAACCTTCAGAGGGATATCCTTAGAGATGCATTGAATAATAATAAAATTAAAATTATAGATGAAGATGAGAATGATTAGCAGAGCTTTGGTTTTGCTGCTTTTGATTGTGCCGTTGACATTGAGTGCCCAGAGATATGAAAATGGTCTGGCTGATAAAACCATTGTACTCATAGGAAATGAGGCTATACTTTTGTCTCAGTTGGAGGGAGAGGTTCAAGTTATTGCGGCTGAAGGAAGAGGTGTTGACAGGAACACCAGATGCCAGATGCTTGAAAATATGATGGTCCACAAACTGTTTTTGAACCAGGCAAAACTTGATAGTCTTACAGTAAATATGGATAATGTTGAGATGGAGTTGCAGCAGAGAATAAGTTCCATACTTACAGGAATGGGAAGTGAAGCCGCAGTAGAAAAGCAGTTCAAGAAGCCTTTGTTCAAGCTTAAGGAAGAGTGGCGTGAGGCTTTGATGGAGCAGAGCCTTGCCCAGCAGAAGCAGCAGGAAGTCATGTCAAGTGCCGGTACTGCAACGCCGTCTGAAGTGCTTGAGTTTTATAAAAATACTGAGGAGAGTGATCTGCCTATAGTTTCTACACAATATAAATTGAGCCAGATTGTCCTTTATCCAGATCAGGAGGCAGCAAAGGTGGCTGTAAAGGAGAAACTGCTCGATTTCCGGAACAGAATTATTAAAGGTGAGAAATTCAGTACACTTGCAACATTGTACTCTGAGGATCCAGGCAGTGCAATCAGAGGTGGCGAGTTGGGTATGGCTTCAAAGAATTTTTTCTGGCCTCAGTTCAGTGATGCTGCAGTAGCTCTCAAGGAGGGGCAGATTTCACAGATCGTAGAGACTCCCGACGGCTTCCATATCATTCAGATGGTAAAGAAGGAGGGAGACATGTTTAATGCAAGACATATTCTTCTGAAACCTAAGTATACATCTGACGACAGAGTCAAGGCCTTTAATAGGCTCGACAGTTTGAGGACACTGATTATGGCGGACAGCATATCGTTCAAGATGGCTGCAATGACAAATTCACATGATCTCAAATCTGCGGTGAGCGGAGGCCTTATGGCAGATCCGAACACCGGTGCATCATTGTTTGAGAAGGATCAGCTTAAGCCAGCAGATTATGCAGTGATAAAAGATATGAAAGAGGGTGAGATTTCTGAGCCTTTTGAGTCTCTTGATGATGAGGGCAGGAGCGGTAATCTCATTTACAAAATATTGAAACTTGAGAAGATTATCCCTTCGCATACAGCTACTGTTGATGCAGATTTTGCAATAATTCAAAATATTGCCAACAGGAAAAGGCAGCTGGATGCAATCAGTGAATTCATAAAAGAGAAACAGGCCGTAACTTATATAAAGATAGATGACCTGTTTAAACAATGCAATTTTGAACGTGAAGGCTGGATTAAGTAGAATATTTATAATATTATCGGTAGCATTGCACTTTCAGATTTTGGGCTTCGCCCAGAATTCTGGAGGTGCAGATTCTTTGGTACGTCTTGTAGAAGCAGCTTCGGCACACCTGATAGATGTGGATGGAGTACAATACAGAAAGATAGTTGGACCTGCCACATTTCTGCATAATAATACTTATCTTAAATGTGACACCGCTTTATGGAATGTAAATACTAATATAATTGATGCGATTGGCAGGGTTGAGATTTTCCAGGAGAGTACTTGTTTGAAAAGTGACCGTCTTGAGTATGATGCAAATGAAAGTTTGGCAAAATTTAGGGGAAATCTGGTAGAATTGTATGATAAGGAGGGCAATATTCTCAATACAAATTTCTTGAACTATAATACCAAGGATAGTATTGCCACATTCTTTAATGGAGCAGCACTGCATAATGCAGACGGGAATCTTATTGAGAGTGTTGAAGGCATGTATTTCTCAAAAGAGAAACTTTTTACATTCAAGGATAGTGTGGCAATGTTTACAGACTCTGTGCTTGTATCAACGGAGCAGTTGGATTATCATACAGATACTGATATAGCGGTATTCAAATCCAATACAGTGGCATGGAGAGACAGCAGTATCCTGTTTGCCAATTCCGGGCGTTTTATAAGGCCGCAAAACCTTTTTGATTTTGATAAGGATGGCTACATACTTACAAAAGAACAGGAATTGTGGGCAGACCGCCTTATGTACTACAGGACAAGCGGAAATGCAGACCTTTTTGACAATGTCCAAATTTTGGACACTGTTCAGAAATCCATATGTCTTGCGCATAAGGCTATATACAGACCGTCTCCACGCAAGATAGAACTTACAAGAGAGCCGGTTGTAGGAATGTATTCTGTGGAAAATGATAAGCCTGACACCTTGTTTTTGGCTGCTGATTCTATCCTGTACCGCACAATGAGATATGTGGAGATAGACAGTTCCCATATGATATTGGCCAAAGAGCGTCTCAATCTGATGGCTGTTGATCCTATTGCTATACATGACAAAGAGAGGCGGGAGGCAAGGAAACCGAAAAATAACCCTTCTGGTAGCATGGACAAGAGGATAAAGGACAAAGGTCTGGCTGAAATCGCAGATTCGGCCGAGGTGACAGCTGTGAAGCCGGAAGAGAAAGTGGAAGATTATTGTACTTCTATTTCAGATACTACGGAAATAGATTTCCTTGATGCCTACCGTAATGTCCGCTTTTACAGGCAGGATGTTCAGGGAATGTGCGACAGCCTGGTATATACCGGTCTTGATTCCATTGTAAGATTCTATTCCCGTCCCGTAATGTGGCAGGATGGAACAAACCAGTTTTCAGCAGACAGTATACAGGCCCTTATCAAGAATAAGTCGCTGGACAAGATAAACCTTATTACCAATTCCTTTATTGCAATGAAGGAGGACTCTTTGCATTACAACCAGATAAGGAGTACGGAAATGGCTGCATATTTCAAGGATAATGACATTTATAGGTTTGATGCCTTTGGTGGTGTATCAGCAATTTTCTTTATGGAAGAGGACAGTACAATTACCCTTATGGACAGGGAGGAGTGTAAAATGATGACCACAAGAATAAAAGAGAGGAAGATACAGAGAACACGTTCAATACAGGAATTGAAACAGAATGTATTTCCAGTATATAACCTTTCTCCCGACGACATGTACCTCAAAGGATTTGAATGGAGAGGAGAAGAGAGACCAAGGACAAGATTTGATGTAACTGGCAGGAAGATAAGGGCATCTGTAAGACCTCAGATTGAATCAATCAGGTATCCAGGGTATAAATATACCCAAAAGTATTTCCCCGAATTATTTAAGCGTATATTGCTCTTTAAACAAGGCCAATAAATATTGGTACATACAAATAAGAAAAGCCTCAGAAAACTCTGAGGCTTTTTGCTTGAGCGGAAAACGAGGCTCGAACTCGCGACCCCAACCTTGGCAAGGTTGTGCTCTACCAACTGAGCTATTTCCGCAGGTCTCATTGGTGCTCGGGACGGGAATCGAACCCGTACGGGCATTTCTGCCCACGGGATTTTAAG
>JAEIGA010017123.1_pt1 | contig 11038 bp, 6 predicted proteins | sample 9270691 | NCBI WGS metagenome assembly JAEIGA01 (sample SAMN17057246, study PRJNA624740) | gut metagenome | biome: biome; isolation source: fecal sample | host: Bos grunniens | place: China: Xizang | collected 2019 | reverse complement strand
TTAAATCACTTGCTTTGTAGCGGGAACGAGAATTGAACTCGTGACCTCCGGGTTATGAATCCGACGCTCTAACCAACTGAGCTATCCCGCCATTACCATAATGAGGTTTTCCTTAAATGCGGTGCAAAGATAGGAGTTATTTTTGATTTGTGCAATAGTTAGATGAAAATAATTTTGTTTTTCTTCAAAAACTTTACCTCTATCTATCATTACTGCATAGCGTAGCGATTTGAATGTGTTGGTGGTAAAGTTACTTTACATCTGATAAATATCTATTTATCAGATATTTTATCCATTCTTGTTGCTTGTCGGTGATAAAATGCCTATTCATTTTGTTGAATAGCGATTCGTATGTAAGGTCTATAAAACTCTGTTTTCCCTTTTCGGTCAGTAAGTTTTTGTATTCGGGTAGAGCTAATTCATGAAAGTGTGTGTTGCCCTGAGGATATAGATGTATGTGATGAAAATGTTGAATATCGCCTCTATTTAGCATTGAATATCCCAATATGTGGTTACGCCATATTTGTCGCAAATGGTTGGCTTTAATGAATGCAGTAATATTGAGGGTGGGGATATAGTAACCCGAAAGCATGGTAATTAAGCTATATTTTCCATAAGGGTTTTCTATATCATTTTTCTCTTTTTTGCCTATGCGATAACCATTTTCAGTGTATTTAACCTCAATGCCTATACCTCCGATTTTTCCATCGGTTGCTTCATATTCAATAAAGGTATCAAACGATGTTCCATCGTTAAGATATTCGCTTTTGTCAGTGCCAGGTCTGCCGGCATACTCTATGTGTATTTGTTTTATATACGAGATACCTCCTCCAATAATTTCATTAAATAATGACGCGGTATTTTCTAAATCTTCCTCCATTGGGGTGAAGATATTATATGGAATATGTTCACTCCGGAGCATGTTTAAAAATAGAGCCGACGTGCCAAATGATTGAACCTTCGTTTGAATCAAATAGCGATATTGGTCGCAAAATATCAGTCCTCTTTGGGCAGCCGTGGGTGAGAGAATGACTTGAGGATTCTTATCATTGTAGAAATCATTCAACACGAACTCCTTGAAATTGAATTGATGTTTTCGAGCCCACGCTTTGAATGCATCGTCGTATCGATATGTCTTGTCTTTTATCATTTTTCTTGTGTATTCTCAATAACAAGAACTCTTTACTCCGGCTTCGATGATGGTCTCGGGGTTGTAGCTACTGCGTATGCGCCACTCTTGTGGGTAGAGGTTGTTGGCTCTATTGCCCAAATTTTTAACCCATCCGAGTGTGAAACCTTGGTAGGTAAGTATTACATATCCACGAGGGGTGTCGGCAGGTAGCGTTACGGTTTCTCTTCGCAGATAGGCGAGGGCTGTGTCGAGCGATACTTCGCACAGTGCAAATTTTTCGTGGTTGCAAGCTGTAGAGAGGGCCAAGGCATGAGTGGGAATGAGGTCACGACCTTTTAATGTTGCCATGGGGATACCGGCATGCAGTACATTGAAGTCGCGTTGCATGGCTTGCATATCGTTGGCATACTCCTCAGGACAGGCTGTTATATCTGTTTCGCTTGCGATAAGGGTATATCCTTGCGATGATAACCACTCTTTTACCTCGCGAGGAATGGGTAACGCCTTGTTTTTGGCTCCTTGTTTTTTCTTTTTATCGCGTACATTGGGCGGAGTGCCACAAATGTCGTCTACTTCGCCTTTTTTGCGCAAAACAGCCATGAATAGACCTTCGCCATGTGTGCGATGGGGCATAAATCTATATACCGGCATGTCGCCTACAAGTGCATTGGCAATTCCCCAATCCGGGTTGATGTCAATAGTTAAGGGTTCGGCATCGTAGGTACGAGCAATGTGCTCAATCATCGCTTCATTCTCTTCTATATTGAATGTGCATGTGCTATAGATAAGTAGACCACCGGGGTGTAGAGCGCTCCATATATCGGCGATGATGCCCTCTTGGCGCGATGCACAATGAGCTACATTGGCGGGCGACCACTCGGTAATGGCAGTATCGTCTTTGCGGAACATACCTTCGCCTGAGCAGGGTACGTCGGTAGCTATTACATCGAAGTAGTTGTGCCATGTACCCCAGTCGGCCGGCATATTGTTGGTTACGACCGAGCGAGGGTTTCCCCATTTGGTTATGTTCTCAGCCAGAATTTGAGCACGCTGTCTTACTACTTCGTTGCTTACAACGAGGCTGCCGGTGGGTAATTGAGATAATGCGTGAGTAGACTTTCCGCCCGGTGCAGCGCATAGGTCAAGGTAACGCACCGGTGTGGATATATATTGCTCAATAACACGGCCTAAAAACATTGAGGCGGCCTCTTGTACATAATATCCACCGGCATGAAAAATGGGGTCGAAGGTAAAAGTGGGGCGTACGGGAAGGTAATATCCGCTACCCCCCGACCAAGGAACGGCTGTTGCATTGCAGGGCGCTTGTGCGCTCTTGGCAGTGTTGATGCGAATACTTACCGGTTGTTCGGTATGAGTGAGAGCATGGGCAAATGAGTCGTACTCGTTGCCCAAGAGTTGTTGCATGCGTTCTGCGAAAGCTTTTGGCAATTCCATATTATCAATACCAGTTGAGTTGATCGTAAGCGTTACTTTGCTTGTCGTATTTGAGGTCTTTGAGCAGTGACGATTTCACAGCAATGTGGAAGTTATATGATTTATAGGGACCTACCGGTACAAAGCTGGCCGACATAGTAAAGCAGTGCAAGTCGCGCGAGATGTTGCAATTCATGTATGCAAGTTTCTTGGCTTCAAAGTCATAACTGGCGGTAAAGTTGAATGACCAACCTTTCGTCAAGTTTAGATTGCCTGACAGACTCAGATTCTGCACAAATTTACCATCATACTCCATTTTCTCTTTGTTAAACGCTCCGTATGTGTAGTTGATCGAGTAGTTAAAAGTAAGACTCCATGGTATATTCCAATTGTAATATCCATCGCTATCAAATTCGTCATTACCCTTTGTGTTGTTGCCCGATCGTCGTCTATTATCGTTTTCTTGCTGGGCAGCAGCACTATTGGCCATGGGATCGTTGCCGGCAGCTACCTCTTCGTCTCCGGTCGATGGCTTGTCGCGGGTCTCTTTTTTCTTGAATGTGTCGTTATTGAAGGTATAAGAGAAAGATGTACCGGCGCTCGAGAGTCTGGCCAAACCTCTACCTGCTTGTGAGCGCAATACGTCTACCCTTACAGGATTGCCTGCCGAGTTTAGTTGGTAACAGTAGGGGTCCCATGTAGTGCGTAAGTTGAGGTTGAGGCCCTTTGTTAATTTTATAAGCAGGTTTACGTTGACATTACTCCATCTCAGCGAGTCGGCTGCCATATTGTAGCTGGTACCTACGGTAAGGTTTTCGATAAGTGATATTTTCTTTACACCTGTCGAGTCTGCATCGCTCTTCACTTTCATTTCCAGGTTGTTGGCAAATGAAAGGTTTACAACTCCCTTTTCACCTTGTGGAGCCGTACCAAATAGCCCATTAGAGAAGGGCGAGTAAACTTGTTCTACATATTGTCCTCCTGCATTGGTATATCTAAGCGTTTCATACATACCCCAGAAAGGGTCGCTGAAGTCAGGTGCATAGGTGAATGATATAGAAGGAGTTAGTACGTGGCGTATTTGTTTTACGGCATCACCGAGGAATTTCATAGGTGTATAAAATCCATATAATTTGGTCTGTAAGCTCACTGCGGCATTGAAATCGTACACGTTGTAAAAGCCGTATACTGTATCATTAACAATGGCCGATGCTTGAGGGTCCCAATCTCGCATGATTTTATTGGAGTACATACGGTCGGTAAAGTTTACCGAAGCTGTCATGTTGATGTACTTAAATAAGGTAAATGTTGCCGAGATAGGTATGTTGTGACTCATACCATTACGCCAGTCTTTGAGCAGATTTTTCTGAAAAATCTCGTCTTGCTTAGCTGTAATGCTGTTTTGCAAGCGACCGCTATATGACATTTGTATCTTTTCATACCACTTTTCAGGACCCGAGGCGTTCTTGCGTTTGAACGGACGTATCTGGCTCAACGAGATAGTGAGGCTGGGTAATGATACATTGAGCGTAGAGTCTTGTGTGCGTTGTGTGATATTGGCACTGGCCGATATGCTCAACGGAACGTTGGGTACACGGTAGGTATAGTTGATTGTTGATGTAGAGGTTGATTGTGTAAATTGGTTGGGGTCGTAGTACGTATTGACATCGTTACGATTGTAACCACTTGTTGCAAAGTTTACACTGGCCGAGAATGATGAGTTGGCGCTTGCCTTGGCATCTTGGGTGTGTGTCCAAGCAACTTTAAAGTTGTTTTGTGATGAGTAGTCGGGCATACCTTTGTCACCGGTCACCGTGTTGATAAAACTCACATCGATGCTACCCGAGAATTTGTATTTCTTGATATAGGCCGATCGTGCTTGTACACCCCATGATCCCTTGGTGTATATCTCACCTGTCAATGCAAGGTCGACATAGTCGTTTATGGCAAAGTAATAGCCTCCGTTACGCATATAGAATCCTCGTTTCATTTCCTCACCGAATGTGGGGAAAATGATACCCGATGAATATTTTTTATTGAAAGGGAAGAAGCCAAAAGGTACTGCCAACGGCAATGGAACATCTTCCAATACCATATATGCTGGACCTGTTACCACGTTCTTTTGAGGTCGCACTTTGGCTTGAGTAAGTTGTAGGTAAAAGTGTGGGTGCTCGTGGTTGTCGCAAGTGGTGTAGCGACCATTTTCCATAAAGAGAATGTCGTCTTCGGTCTTTTTGGTGCGACCACCGGTCAAGTAACCTTCTCCTTGCTCTGTGATAACATTGGTGATATAGCCCTGCTTTGTTTTGAAGTTGTATGTCATTGTTTCCGACTCATATTCACCACTGCTATCTTTGTAGATAGGGCTACCTGTTGTTTCGCCAAGGCTATCGGTGCGACCAACTGCATACACGGTATTTTCGTTGAGGCTCAATTCAATTTGTTCAGCATCGAGCTGAATATCTTGGTAGTTTACAACACTCTTTCCGTAAAGGAAGGCTAAGTTTCCGGCCTCAAATACAAGTGAGTCTTGGGCTGTAAAGTCTACTTGGGCATCAAGCGCCGACTTGGTCTTTACACTGGCATTCGAGGGTGCTTGAGGTAGGCTGTCTACTGCTACTGATGTGGCTTTTTGTACACTATCGGTTTCGGCTTTACTGATTGTAGAGTCATTTGCAATAAGCAACGGATGGTTTTCTTGAATCTTGACAGGCTGTATTTTGCTTTGGGAGGTCGAAATGGTGCTTGCTGCCAATGGGGCAATACTATCGTTGCTATGGTGTGAGTACACCATAGTGTGTGCTGATAGTATGCTGATAATCAGTATGGCAAGTATTTTAACTATATTGTTTTTATGCACCATTGGTAGGTCGATTGTATACAACCTGCAAAGTTACACTTTTTCTGCGACAATCGAGGCGTTTTGAGTCTTTTAATATATTTTAGTGGGTTGCGTGCTATCAGCTTATTTGTTACTATTGTTATGGCCGAAAAGTTGTGCTAATGCATCAAATCGCTCTATGTTGTCGTTGCCAAATCGAGCTATTGAGTCGCGTACTTGTGTAAAGGTGCGTTGTACATCGGGTTGTGATTTTGAGAAAAAATTATCGGCATAGCACACCAATTTTTCTTCAATAGTTTCGGGGAGCATGTCACGGTGGGGGAGCGGCAGGTTTTGTGTTATGATATCGTTGGCCGTAAGTCCCACGCCGATGTGTCGTTCGCACACGCGAGCGTGAGCCTCCAAACCCTCGGCGCGTAGCAATTCGGCTCCTATGATGCCGTGTTGTATATAGTGCGCATTACCATGGCAGTGTATCGAGGGTGCGTGAGTGCGAAATACACCTATGTCGTGTAGCATTGCAGCCTCGTAGAGAAATGTGAGGTCAATGTTTAGATGTGGATTGGCAAGTGCTATGTCTTTGGCCAACGCAGCTACTTGTTCGCTATGTTTCCACAATAGTGTGGTAATGGGTTCGCCGGGTTGGTAGTATCGATTGATAATCTTAGCAATGTCTATCATGCTGAAGTAATAAAAAAGAGGTGTTACCCATTGGGGCAACACCTCATTATGGTTGGTTAATTATTAGTCGAGGATGTCATTCCAGCCGAAGATGTCTTCAGCCTCACCCTTACGGATAGCGCTCAAAAGAGTATAGAGCTTGAGACACCAAGGACCTACAGTACCGTCGGTAGAGTAAGTGTAGCTAATGCCACGAACGGGGTCGTCAATGCGAGAAATGGGGCTGATAACTGCGGCAGTACCACAAGCAGCTGCTTCCTCAAATGTTGACAATTCTTCCTCGGGAACGGGACGGCATTCAACCTTCATGCCGAGGTGCTCAGCAAGAGCTTGCAAGCACTTGTTGGTGATAGAAGGAAGGATTGAGTCGCTCTTAGGAGTGATATAAGTATTGTCGCGGATACCGAAGAAGTTGGCAGCACCACACTCATCGATATACTTTTTCTCTTTAGCATCAAGATAGATGGGGTTTGAGTAGCCTTCATCATGAGCCAATACTGTAGATGAAAGACTTGCTGCATAGTTACCACCTACTTTGAAACGACCAGTACCAAGGGGTGCTGCACGGTCATATTCACGTACGATGCGCATCTTGGTAGGCTTGATACCCTCTTTGAAATACGGACCTACGGGAGTTACAAAAACGATGAGAGTATATTCTTGAGCGGGCTTAACACCAACTTGCGCTGAAGAACCGATGATAAGAGGACGGATATACAATGAAGCGTCGCTCTCATAGGGAGGAACAAAACGTTCGTTTTTCTTTACTGCCAAGCGAACTGCATCTTCAAACAATTCAATAGGCATCTCGGCCATGAGGATACCACGGCAAGAAGTTTGCATACGCTCTGCTGCTGCACGGAGGCGGAAGATACGGATTTTACCATCTTTGCCACGGAAGGCTTTGATACCTTCGAAACACTCTTGACCATAGTGGAGGCAAGTTGCAGCCATGTGCAAGTCAATAGTTTTTTTCTCAGTTAGTTCGAGTTCACCCCACTTACCATCTTTGTAAGTGCAGCGTACGTTATAGTCGGTGTCGAGATATCCGAAACCAAGACTATTCCAATCAAGATTAGCGAGTTCCATAATATTACTTAAGTATTTATTGGTTACTTATACTGCTTATTTATTTATTGTACAAAGATAGAGTTTTTTTAATTATTACTATACAATTTAAGGGTAAATATTAAATAAAAATCTATCTCTGTTCTTTTGTGTTGTGTAAGTGCTTGATTTTAAAACGGGTATTTGCGTTTAGGATTCTTGGGAAACCATCCTTTCCTTACTCGTTCCTCTTGCTCAAACAGCTCTTTGATGGTCCATAGCGACGAGAATGCAAAGACTCCCAGCAGTGCCGACCATAGTACTTCGACAACAATTATTGACAATATAATGCCGGCTATGCCCATGAGTAGAAATATCCACCAGCACCCGGTTCCCCAATAATAGTGTGCTTTGATTACTAAAGGATGAAACAATCCTATGATAAGGAATGTGCTGATGCCTATGAGCAGACCTAACAGATGATGTGATATGAGAAATTCCATAAAGTATTATTTACGGCAAATGTAATATAAATTAGTTAAGGAATAAACAGTAATGCGATAATATTGCGTTTCACAGTGTTTAATTAAACTATTTTAATTGTTTATAGTCAATAAAATATACAGTATGGGATGAATGTTTATCATAGAAACTTGTGTTATGAAAAGAATACTGGCTTTTGTACTATCTATATTGGCAATTGTTTCGATTGCTCAGTCCAATGATTATGATGAGCAATTGCAAGCAATGAGGGAGTATCCTCGAACTGTTATCAAGGAGGCGCGTGTGGCGCTTGATGTTGCTATGAAGGAGCGCAAGTCGCCCGAGATGGTGGATGCTCTGATGTTGTTGTCAGCGGCACAATTGTCGATCGATAGCGATAGTATTGTGAATGTTGTTGCCGAAATTGAGGGGCTCATGAATGGTTGTTCTAATGCATTGGATCGTAGTCTTATTGCCTTGTATCTGAGTGATGTGTATAAGACGTATCTGACCAACCATTATTATAAGCACGCGCGTATTACGTATATAAAAGGAAATAGTAATATAGCAACATGGAGTGTCCTCAACTTTTATGATAAAATCGATTTGTTGCAACAAGTGGCATTGCAACCTGTGCGTGCGTTGCAAAAGACATCTATATCGCGCTATCGAAGTATAATCGGTGTCGAAGGTTATACGGGTGATGATATGATGGGATGGGTTGAAAAGTTCTATCCTACGATGTATGACTTTGTGGCATCGGTGATATATGAGGAGAATGTATCGCGTATGACACAAAAGGTACCTACCGGTCAGATGGTGCGAGGTATGTTGGCCGACATAATAGAATATCACAAGAAGCACAGAAAGAATGCTCCCCTTATGATTTGGGAATTGAAGTCGTTGTACTTTACTTACCTTACCACACAGGATACCAATGGCTATTTGCAAGGGTTGGATGAGCTTATATCACGATATGCTCGTTACGACTTTGTGGTTGAGGCGGTTATTGCTCGATATTCACACTCTTTGCCCGAAATGACGCAAGAGGTCAAGAGAGAATATAATGCGTTGAAGCAGTGGATAGCGCGTTATCCCCGCTATTATCGTATAGGTTGTTTGCAGTCGATGTGTGCCGATTTGTCTGCGGCTTCGGTCTCGGTAACACTGCCCCATGCTATCCATCCGAGTGATTCGATAGTTGCCAATATCTCATATCGTAATGTCGATAGCATAGAGTGTGTTTTGTGGAGAAGTGATGTCGTACAACCCATGCAGAGTGTACCTAATGCCGAGGCCGATAAATGGCAATGGAAGAAGATTGAGTCGAAAACAATTGAATGTAAGGGTGTTGATTTCGACTCTTACGATGTAAAGGCGCTGTTTGCTCCACAATCACCTGGTGCGTATCGCCTGACAATAGCTTCGAGTGCCCATAAGGACGATGCGCTCTTTGTCGTTACGCCTTATATGTTACTTACGCTCGAGTCTACTCCATCCGAATCTTTTGCCATACTTGTAGACAGTAAAAGTGGTAAACCGATTGCAGGAGAGAAGGTGTCGCTTGTAAATCGTTTGGGTGAAGTGTTGCAACAATCAATATCGGATATTAATGGTATATGTAGGTATGAGAGACCCGCTGTATCGGGAACTCATTATATACACCTTGCCGATGTGGCGCTATATCCCTTTATGCAAAATTTGAGCTTTGCTTATGCTCACACAACTCGCGAGAATGTCGAGGCTCGCGTCTTTACCGACCGCCGATTGTACCGTCCCGGACAAACATTACACTTCTCGGCTATTGTATATCGCATGGATAGTTCTTTGCGACAGGTACTTGCCAATGTCAATGTGCAGGCTAAGTTGTATGATAATGGTGGAAGCGAAGTGTGGAGTGGCAATTTTAAAACCGATAAATATGGCTCATTGCAAGGGGAAATTTCTTTACCCGAGAAGGCTTCGTTGGGCAATTGGCGATTGAGTCTCCAAGGTGATAATTTCTATGCTGTACAGAGTGTTGATGTAATCGAATATAAGCGTCCGCAATTTGCAGTCGAGTGTCGAAATATTGAGGGCGTGTATAGTTATGGCGATAGTGTGCAAGTGTGTGGCAATGCGTTGACCTATTCGGGTGCAGCAGTTGCATTTGCTCAGGTCGATTATGTAGTGCGACAGTTTGCCTACCTGTATGGTGATGGCAGTGTTGTTGCACAAGGTTGTACGTCGACCAATGCCAATGGTGATTTTGCTTTCTCGTTTGTTACGGCCGAGCCGGAGGATGTGTATGCCCGTATGTGGGGGGCTCGTTATGTAGCCGAGGTTGCAGTTACATCAGCCACAGGCGAGAGCCGGCAGGGTGAAGCTGTCATTACTGTGCCCGGTGTGGGTGTAAAGTTTGTCACCAACATACCCGATAAGGTGTGTCGTGATAAGGTTGTACCCTTTGCTGTGAGTGTAGTGAATGGTAGTGGTGCTGTGCAACAATTGCCCTATACATTGTCACTCTATCGCACGGTGTGTGGGGGAGTAAGTGATAAAGAGTATACACGTCAAGGCGATGTCTTGTGGCACACCGATGGTAAGGGTAGCGACAATTGTTTGAAGCTGCCATACGATGCCATGCCGTCGGGAACATACCGGTTGATGATGTCGACCGCTATGCAAGATGGTGTGATTGTAAAGGATAGTGTCGATTTTGTATGTTATTCGCATGCCGATGTACAGCCTCCTGTAGCAACCGAATTGTGGTTGCCTACCGACCGATTTGAGGCAGAGAATGGCGAAATGGTTCGTATAGCAATAGGATCGGCACTGCATCATGCTACACTTTATTACTTTATTTCTAAGGGTGAAGATAGTGTGGAGTATGCTACTGTAGCGCTTGACAATAGCATGACGACAGTACAATTGCCATTTGATGTATCGTGCGATGATGTGGTACAAGTGATGTTTGTGCTGGTACACAACAATGAGGTACATCGCAAGCGTGTAACAGTGAGTCGCAAGCAACCCGATAGACACCTGATAATAACCCCTGCCACGTTCCGAGACAAGACACGACCGGGTAATCGCGAAACCTGGCAATTTACCGTACGTGATGCTACAGGTAAGCCCGTCGATGCGCTTTTTATGGCCGAGATGTACGATGCTTCGCTCGACGCCCTGCAAGCGCATTCATGGCACTTTAATCCCCGATTTACCCCATATGCGCCATATATGTTGTCGGTCGATTATTTCTGGTATCTTACAGGTTCCGACTATGCTTATCTCAATTATCGTAACGAATATGCCAATGCTCAGTATATGAGTAGTATATTGCCCATGCTCAAGAACTATCTAATGTCGTATCATGGTGCAATGGGAGGTGCTATGCTCTATCGTTCGATGACGACCAATAGCGTGATGACAAAAGAAGC
>JAEIGA010017122.1_pt1 | contig 11038 bp, 9 predicted proteins | sample 9270691 | NCBI WGS metagenome assembly JAEIGA01 (sample SAMN17057246, study PRJNA624740) | gut metagenome | biome: biome; isolation source: fecal sample | host: Bos grunniens | place: China: Xizang | collected 2019 | reverse complement strand
GAACCGGTGAAATCGACCAAAACGGCTTTGCCTTCTGCCTTAGCTTTGGCGCAAGCTGCATCCAAATCGGTCATCCATTCGGCACCGTAGGTAACACAAGCCGTGGCCATGATAGTCGGCACGGCAGCGAGTTTTAATAATTGAGAAAACATGATATTGATGGTTGAAATCCTGTTATCAGTCTACCTGAATGAGCTAGCAATGGCAAGCTTTTTCTTTGTATGCAAAAAGGCAGGACTACCGGAGTAGTCCTGCCCTTGAGTATAAGAGTTATTAGGCAAATTACTTGCCGAAGGCGGTCTTGTAAACGGCGAGCACCTCTTCCCATGTGCAGGGACGGGGGTTGCCTCCGGTGCAAACGTCGGCCATGGCGGCATCGGTAAGAGCCTCAAGGTCTTCTTCCTTCACGCCGATTTCGGAAAGCGTCTGCGGAATGTTAACGTCCTTGGAAAGCTGCTTAACAGCCTCAATGGCAGCCTTGCGGTATTCCTCCTGGCTCATGCTGTCAACACCCTGAACACCCATAGCGCGGGCGATTTCGCGGAACTTCTCACCGGTGTAGGGAGCATTGTACTCCATCACATAGGGAAGCAATACAGCGTTAGCCACACCGTGCGGCGTGTTGTAGAAGGCGCTCAGCGGGTGAGCCATGCCGTGTACAACACCAAGACCTACGTTGGAGAAAGCCATGCCGGTCATGTACTGGCCCAGTGCCATACCCTCGCGGCCATCGGGGTCGTTTTCCACAGCGGCGCGCAGGCTCTTGGCAATCAACTCAACAGCTTTGATGTTGAGCGTATCGGCAAGCTCCCAAGCAGCCAAGGTGGTGTAACCTTCGATAGCGTGGGTAAGGGCATCCATGCCGGTGGCAGCGGTAAGACCGCGGGGCATGGAGGACATCATGTCCGGATCAACAACGGCTACCACGGGAATGTCGTGCGGGTCAACGCATACAAACTTGCGGCGCTTGGCCTCGTCGGTGATTACGTAGTTGATAGTAGTCTCGGCAGCTGTGCCGGCCGTGGTGGCTACGGCAATAACGGGCACGCACTTGTTCTTGGTGGGGGCAAGACCCTCGAGAGAGACAACATCGGAGAACTCCGGGTTGTTGATGATGATGCCGATAGCCTTAGCTGTGTCCTGGGGAGAACCACCGCCGATGGCAATCATGTAGTCGGCACCGGCAGCCTTGAAGGCTTCTACACCGCCCTCAACAACGGCAACGCTGGGGTTGGCCTTTACTTGGTCATAAATCTCGTAGGCGCAGCCGGCAGCATCGAGCAAATCTGTTACCTTGGCTACTACACCAAAGCGTACCAAATCAGCGTCGGTTACAACCAAAGCCTTTGCAAAGCCACGGGATTTTACTTCCGTTACAATTTCCTTCACGGCACCGTGGCCGTGATAACTCGTTTCATTAAGGATAAAGCGTTTTGCTGACATGGCTATACTCTATCAGACCTCACTCTACTTTTCAAGTTAAAAATTCACTTCACACAGAATCTCCCGCTACCTTTAAGGGCATGCTTTCACCTTAGTGAATGACAACGAGCGTGCCGGGGTTGACAGAATGAAAAATCGGCAGGCATGCTTCTTTAGGTAAGCGTATGCAGCCGTGGGATGCGGGTGTTCTGTATATATCGCCAATGTGCAAGCCTATTCCATCGTAGGTAAGTCTCATAAAGCACGGCATGGGTACATGGTAAATGTTTGAGCGGTGGTGGCGCTTTTTCTCTTTAATGGTGTAGCTTCCGGTTGGTGTTTCGTATCCGATTTTTCCGGTGCACACAGGAAAATCCATAGCCACTTGTCCGTTCACATAAAAGATGCCCCGTTGTGCGGCCAGACTGATTTCCAAATGTTTTGCTCCGTTTTGCTTCAACACGGCATCGTTCAGGTATACGCAAAAATGATTATCCACCGGTGCGGGGGTTGATTTTCTTTGAATGGGCTTGCGTTTTTGCGGTACCGCGCGGGGGCCGGATGATTTTAAGTGGTAGATGTGCACGGTGTTGTCTTGTTGGCCTGTGCAACTCAGAAGCAGCAAGGGTAGTGCAGCAAGGGGAATGAGGGTAGCCTTCATGCGGAGTATCTTACCCCTCCGCTCAGATGGCCTCAAGATAAAAATCTATCTGTTAAGGAGTAGGGGAATCCAACGGATTTTCCGTAGGAGAAGGTGCAGATACCGGTGTTTCCGGTTTTTCGTACGCCTCAATATTATAGTTACGGCGCAGGAGCAGTTCTGTGGCTTCACCGTGAGAGCCGGCAGGCGAGAAGTGTACCTCTGCACATACGCCAAAGTAGATATGCGCTTCTCCTTCTTTCAGGGCAAAGAAGGGGGCATTGGTGGGGAATAAATGCGCTTTCAGCCCCATGTGGCGGCTCCCGTGCATATCATGCAATGGCAGAGGAATATCGTGCCTGAATACTTCGTTGGGATTATCTGAGAAAAGGGCTGTTTGCGAGAAGACGAGCAGGGGTTGGCGGCTCTTCAAATCGCGTATGACCATGATGAGCGTTCCTGCGCGCCCGGGGTTGGCGTAAATCTCCGCTTGGTAAATACCGAACTGCGAGTGCGGTTCTGCTAATCTTAATTCCGGAGTGTTGCCTTTAATGCGCCCCACTTCATGAATCATTTGTTGAATCATCTCCTTGGTCGGCGTTTCTGCAACTTCTTCCAGCAAAGCATCTATAGTTTCAATAGAAGTATTGATGGCGCTGAGCGCCAATGCTTTGTTGTGAGCACCACGCCATGCAAGCAGAAGATAGCGTTTACCGCCCAACTCTAAGGCAATGTCCGGTATGTCTTCTCCGTCTGTAGAGGTGAGTTCGCTGACCGCCGCCCCCGGGCGCACGACGGTGTAACCCTCCGGCAATGTTTCACCTGCGGCAATAGTGCGGAAAGCGGCGTGCACGGTTCCGGGAATTCCGGAAGATGCAGAGGCAACTAAGACCACATGGCCGGGCTTGCTGTAAAATGTGTCGTCGTTGGCGCTATAAGCCCATCTGGGCGAGACGGAAAGGTATTCATCCAAAATTTCCGGATGATGGGTTTCCAAGGAAATAAGGTTAGCGGGTATTTGGACGGTATTAACCGGTGTATCGCTTGGGGTGATATAAAGGGTTAAAGCAGAAGGCCCCAGCAAAATATCCTTCGTTTCGTGCAGGGTGGTGTTCTTTTGAATGGCCGGGGCTTCTTCCTGCGGATAGGGGGACGGCATGTCGGCCTCTATGGCTAATTGGAAGAAGATGAGGACACTCACACCCCAAATGCCTAAACTGACAACCAGTTGGCTGATGGCTCGGGCATTCTGTAATTTAAGAAAAAAGTACACCGTGCTCCACCCCAAATGCAGGGCCGAACCGGTAAGGCAAATCAATAACACCCAACCGAATATTTGGCGAACAAGTGGTTGCAGATGCTCCAGCTCCGGTATCGGAAAAAGAAACAGAACGCAGGCAAGTAGGGCAATGGAGCAGAAAATGATGGTAATCTTCCACGGAGAAAGCAGCCAATGCTTCGTAAAGTTGCTCATCATTAGGGGGAATTATCGTTTATTGTCGGTCTGCGAAAAAAGTTCCGGGTGCTCCAATATATATTTTGCCATGGAGGGGCGCGGCGCCGGGGCTACCAATTCCTGGTATCGGCGGTGTGCTGCTTGTTTGGTGTAGATGTCATTTGTGCGCTCACCTTGGGTAAAGAGTTTTGCAATGGCATCGGCGTGGGAATGGAGCTGCATGCTGCGCAGTTGTTTTTCCACTCGCTGCAATTCATCCGCCGAGATGTCATCCGTAGAGCCCTTGCGCATGGCTTCATCCACGCGGGCGCATTCATAAACCCTGAGCAGGGGGGCAGGCCATTGCTCCGGCTTACCGAGCGAGGCGAATCGCTCTTCAAATTCCGCAGGTTCCGGTGCAGGTAAGTTCACACGGTGCAGCAAGATGCGATACGCGTAATAAGATAACTCCGGGTCGCGGCACACACTGTATTCCTTTACTAAGGGCAGTGTGTTATCCCCGTCCTGCCGGTAAAGCATTTCCAAAATATGCACCATGGGGCGTGCAGCATTGCAGGAAATCATGTCTTCTCCCTCTGCCGGAAGTTGTGTTTGCAGGCGGCGTATGGCCACATTCAACTTTTGCACATCCACGCTCCATTGCAAGCGGTGCAGGGTGGCAAGAACCGTTGCAGGAATCTCTTCAATAAAGTGCTCGCTGTGTTGCCAATAGTTGAGGTTGTTTACATAAGCCTCGGCGCGTGCGGGGTCTGCCAAGCGCAGGAAGGCCAAGCCATGCTCAATGGCTCCCTCCGGAATCCTGTTTTTGTGCTCAGAGTTAAGGTATTCATCCAGCTTCTGTTCCACGCGGTCGTAAGCCGGAGCGCAGTATTTTCTGCTGAGGTATTGCAGGCATTCCTCATGGGTGGTGTAGGAGGCCTGGTTGACTCTCAACTTCATATAGCGCATGAGGGCCAATGTATCATACGGTATACGCATGGAGAGCTCCTTGGGCAGCAGATTCTCCTGTTGCAGCTTCCTGATGAGCTCGGGCTTGCTTTGCAGATAGAACAAGGCATTGCAGCCATGGTTGTTTTCCTTCATGGCATCGGCTCCATGGCGCAGTAGTTCTGCAAAAGCTGCGTCCACCGCTTTGGCATAATGTTCATCGTGCCTGTAGCGGTAATCCATCTCAATGCTGGAGCACATCCACAACAGTGGCGTGTTGCCGTGGGAATCAACGACATTGGCATTGGTTCCGCTTTGCAACAATACTTTCATTTGTTGCAATGAATCTGCTCCCTGAAAGTTTTCCGCCACGCTCAGCAGGTCGTGTTCTGCTTGGTGCTCGGGGCTTAAATTCGATACCGCCTGTTGGGTAACAGCCTCCTGCCCGCAAACAACGGTAAGCGGGAAAAGGGTGAGAAGCAGAGTTGTGGCTGTTTTGTGCATGAGGCTACGTTAAATCTACCCTATAGCGGGCAATTTGTCAACCTTACTTTGTCTGTTGAAGGGGGAGGAAGTGCGCCTTATGTAGTAAAATGTACTTAGCTGTGGCAATTTCCAGCTCGTATTGCCATTTTTTTCCTAATCGCTCCAGTTCGTCCAGTTTTTCAGGATTGTTCATGTTATCGGCAAATTCGCCGTATACACTGATGGCTTCCGGCGGGGCGCCGATGGTTTGCAAAGCCTGCAAAAACTCCTGTTTTCGCTCCGGTGTCATTTGGTTGTACCACATTTCTTCCAAGGATGTGGCTAACAGCGCGGTTTGCATTTGCGGGGTGTTGGCTTCGCGGTTGTGTTTCCTGAGCCATTTGCTTACGCCCCCGTTCGTGGCTGCGGGCAACTGCTGAATCTGAAGCAGGGCGCCCCATGCCCCCGCGCGCACTGCGGCTTGGGAGGATTCCAGCATGTTTTGCACGTCAGCCTCTGCATCCGGGCAGCGCCCCAGTAATTCAACCGCTGTGGCTGCCAAGTGTGTGTCGCCGTGCGCAAGTGCTTTGTTTGCCACATCCATCAAGTGTTCCTTTTTTGCGGCAAGCTCCGGAATTTCTTGCAGTGTGTAGACCAAACTTGCTGCGGTTACACTCCAAGCCATGTCGTCATCTGCTTCCGGTGCCGGTTGAGATAAGCTGATTCTCCAAATGGACGAGTTATTGATAACCTCCTGCGCGCGCTGTACATCTGCTCTGGCGATGAGTTCAGCGCCCATTTGGAGGGCTCCTTCTAAGCGATGCGCGTCTTTTAATTGCTCTGCAGTGGGGTTAAAGATGCTTGCAATAATATCGAAGTAAGGAGCTACCTCCTCGGCGCTCATTTTGCGCACGCCGGCGCGGATAATGTTATCGAGCAGCTTCTCTCCGGGGACTAAGGTTAAAGTTTGCCCCTGCAGGTCTATGCCTCTTTTTTTCAATTCCTGCAACCACTCCGGGCGCGAGGCAAGCATATCATAGGCACTGAGCCCGGAGTATGTGGAAATGACATTGCTGTCTGCTCCCTGAGCAATCAAAAAGGCAATGTAGTCCATCCACTCATCCGCCGCCGAACGATTATCTTCATCAACGAATTTCAGGAAATCAATGGCGGTAATTAAGGTGGTGTTGAACTGATGCTCTGAATCAAAGTAATTGATGTCCGCCCCCTTGGAGAGCAGAAGCTCTGTGCAGCGACGATTGGTGAGGGCATTCTTAGATTGGATGGGAAGCGCAGAGGCAATGAGGGCCGGATTAAGCTGCTCTTGCGGAATTTGTTGCTTATCCAGAATCTCTTGCAGCATCTCTACCCAACCCCGTTCGATGATGAGGCAAAGCTCGCGTGAGCTGACGGCAGGCACATAGTTCAGCAAGTGGCGTGCCACGCGCTCGCTCTCACATACATAGGCTGCTGCTGTTATCAGCGATTCTCCGTGGTAGATTCCGATGTCCGTTTTTGCTCCGTTTTGAATGAGCAGGTCTACCAGTGCTATGAGCTTATCATCGGTATCTGCATCCGTGATTCCGGGGGAGATGGCAAAACGCAAGGGCGTATCAGCTTGTAATTGAAACTCGTCGCGCGTGCAGAGATTCGGGTCGGCTCCATCTAACAGAAGGCATCTCGCCAGTTCCGGCTTTTTGAATAAGCAGGCCAAATGCAGCATGGACAACCCGAGCTTCGGGGTTGCATAGCGGGCATCCGCCGTGCGGTCGAAGTGGTCTATCAGTCCTGCTACTTCACTGAGGTTCTGCAGCTCCTCCTCCATCCATTCTTCATCGCGCAGTGCCTGAAAAAGCTCGGTCACCTCCGCATACTCCGCAGCAGCCTGTGGTGTTGCTTGCCCGAGTTGGCGGTTATCGCAAGCCGAAAGCAGGCACAACCCTGCCAACAGCGCCATGGTAAAGGTGGTGCATGTAGACTTCATCCGCATTCTATGGTAGCACATCTGTTGCCCTTGCGCAAGCTAACTTAGCATTCAACGGTGGTGTTGAGTTTTGCTACATGTATCTCGCCATGTGGGTGCAGCGGGGTAAGGGCTGCTTTAAGGGCTGCCGTGCATTCTTTTTCGCCGTGTACCAAGTACACTTTGCTCTTTTTGCCCCCCGTTCTGCCGAAGTAGTTAATGAGTTCTCCGTGGTCGGCATGGCCTGAGAAAGAGTCCAAGGAAACGACTTTGGCGCGTACTGGATACACATCACCCAGTATTCGTACCTCCAAAGAGCCGTCCATGATGCGGCGCCCCAAGGTGTTAGCGGCGCAGTATCCCACAAAGAGCACCGTATTATTGTCGCGGCTAATGCCGTTTTTGAGGTGGTGCAGAATACGGCCTGCTTCGCACATGCCGGAGGCGGAAATGATGATGGCTTTTTCTCTCATATTGTTGAGCCTCTGCGACTCCGTGACAGTGCGCACCATGTGCAGTTGCTCAAAGCCGAAGGGGTCGCGCTCATTGAAGAGGAAGTCGTACACCTCTTTGTTGAAGCATTCCGGGTGAATACGGAAAATCTCCGTGGCACTGACAGCCATGGGACTATCCACATAGACTTGGTAATTCGGCATCTTACCTTCTTTGTACGCGCGGTTAAGAAGATACAGAAGCTGCTGCGTACGCTCGACGGCAAAGGCCGGTATGTATACGTTGCCGCCGCGCTTCATGGCGGCCTTGATGGTGGAAATAAAGGTTTCATCCGCTCGCGTGCCTGACTCATGGAAACGGCCGCCGTAGGTGCTCTCCATCAGCATAATGTCAACGTCTTCCACCGGTTCAGGGTCGCGCAGCAATTCATTGTTACCGCGCCCAACGTCGCCGGAGAACAAGAGTCGCTTGTGTTGGCCGTCTTCCTCATCATCAATATCCAGCACCACCTGCGCCGCTCCCAGAATATGGCCGGCATCGTAGAAGCTTAAGGTTACACCCGGGGCAATAGGAATGGGCATGTGGTAGCCGATGGTAAGGAACTGGCGCATGCAGCGCTCAGCATCCTGCTCGGTATAAATTACTTCGGCCACGCTTCCGCTGCCACCCTTGCGAGCGTCCATTTTATTAAGGAACTTGACATCGCTTGCCTGAATGCGTGCAGCATCTGCCAACATGACCGAGCACAAATCGCGCGTGCCGTAGGTGGTGTATATGAATCCGCGGAACCCTTTTTTCACCAAGTTAGGTAGGTTGCCGGAGTGGTCGATATGCGCGTGCGACAAAATTACACAATGCACGCCGGCGGGGTCAAAGTAGGGAAAATCTCTGTTAATTCGTAATTGGTCTTCACGGTGGCCTTGGTACATACCGCAATCAAGCAATATGCGCTTGCCGTTTACTTCCAGCAAATGCTGAGAACCGGTAGTAGTTTGAGCTGCTCCACAAAAATGAATTTTCATTAACCTTATATTAACGCTCTTCTTCTCGCTTTTCAAGATAAAATTAACAGATAGCCGTGGCAGGGAGGACAATGAGATGTTTTTAACACAAAATTAAGAGTAAAACACGGATTTATCCCCCGGAGCAAAAAGAAAACACCCGCAGCGTGTGACTGCGGGTGCTTGAAACATGAGATGAGTTCCGATTACTTGGTGGCCTCGGGCTGGCTCTTCAGCAACTGCTCAATCTGCTCGGGGGTGAGCTGAATGGGGTTACCCTGAGAACCGCGAGGAGCCTTAATATCGGCAAGCATCAGCTTGAAGATAAGCGTGGCATTCGGCCCGATGATGCCGGGACCACGGTCGCCATAGGCCAATTCGGAGGGAATGTAGATTTCCCACTCAGAACCGATGGGCATGAGCTTGAGGGCTTCGCTGAAACCGGGGATAACGCCGTCGAGGGGGAACTCTACGGGAGTTGTGCTGGCGTCAAACACCGTGCCGTCTACCTTGCGGCCCTCGTAAGCTACAAGAGCCACGGCAGCAGCGCCGTCCTTCTTGGCATCATACTTGCGGCCGGTGCCCTTAGTGAGCTCCTTGTACTGAAGACCGCTGGGCAGGGTAACAACGCCGTCCTTCTTGGCGTTCTCCTGCAAGAAGAGCTTGCCGCTCTCTGCATTTGCCTGGGCTTTGGCCTCAACACGCTTGTCCATCTCGGCTACAAAGGCCTCCATGATAACGCGTACGTCTTTCTTAGCCATCTCGGGGTCAACACGGTTGGCCATGCCGTCCTCAATGCCTTTCATGAGCATGGTGGCATCGATGTCGGAAATCTGCAACTCGCTGAGGTCGTTAGCAAGGCTGGTGCCAAGCTGCTGGCCGATGAGGTAGGAGAACCCCTGCTTAATTTCCTCCGTGCTCGGTTGGGCAACGGATACCGGGGTGGTGAGTGTATCTTGGGCGATGCTGAGCGGTGCCAAGGCAAGGCTCAGGCCAATCATTGCGTATGTTGTTTTGTTCATAAAAATCAGTTTACTTTAAGGGTGCAGCCCTTGTTCTTAATGACAGCGTTAAGGGCAGATTCATAAATCTCGTCAATCTGGTTCGGGTCGTTGACAAGATATTCAACATTATGGCTGTAGGTGCCGTCGGGGAAAGACTTAGCGGGCTTGCTGGTTAAACCTCCCGTTTTAGAGTCCAAAAGCTTGCGCGTATTTTGGGTGCGGGCAGCCAGCTTTTGAGTTGCCTCATTATTATTCAGACAATAAAAGCGAATGCTGTTATTGCCGCGGGTGTCAATGGTGCATTCCTTGACCACCATATTGTCAACGGAGTACGTGTGCTTGTTGACGGAAACAATCGTATCCAGACGAATGGCTGATACAGCTTGCTTGGAGCTGCCGACAATGCAAACCCAGAACTTGTAGTTCACGCTCTGCTCACCATCCTTTACATCGTCGTAATTGATGCGATCCTGAGCCGTGGCTTGCTGCAGTGAAAGGGTGGCCACACCCATCATTGCCATGAGTTGTAAGAATCGTTTCATTGCGTCCTTCTTTTATTCCATATCATTTCATTTGTCAAGCTATTTGCATGTCACCCGGCATAACGATTTTGATTGACTTAGTTTCAACTAAACATCACTATAAACTCATAACATGAACACCATTTCTCTTACTCAAGCTATTTTTAGTCCCACGGGCGGCACCTTAACCGTTGCCGATTCCCTGGCAGTGGGTATGCAGGTGAGCCGAATTGATTTGTGTGTCCCTGTGCAAGAATTGCCTCTTTTTACGCCCTTGATGGCTGTTTTGCCCGTGTATGGCGGACGCTTGCCAGCCGTGGCAGTAGAGCGCTTACGCAACATCAAGGGGCAGGGACAAGCTGCCGTTGCCGTGGTAGTTTACGGTAATCGTGCTTATGAGGATGCGCTGCTTGAATTGCAGCAAGAACTTACCAAATGCGGTTTTACGGTTATTGCAGCAGCCGCCTTTATTGCAGAACACTCCATTGTGCGTAGCATTGCTCAGGGACGCCCGAATGTTGAGGATAAGGACTGTGCGGCTTCGTTTGCCAAAGCCGTTGCTGCAAAAATAGCTGCCGGCGATATGTCACCCGTGACCGTTCCCGGTAACTATCCTTACAAAGATTTGCCGAAGATGCCGGTGGTGCCGCTGACGACAGAGACTTGTGGCGGTTGTGGCCGTTGCGCCCGAATCTGCCCGGTAGGGGCTATCCCTGCGAATGCTCCGCATACTACCGATGCTTCAAAATGTATACTGTGCATGCGCTGCGTAGCCGTGTGCCCGCGCCGTGCACGTTTGATGCCGCCCCCTGCATTGGAAATGATGACGCAGCGCCTTAATGCTGTGGCCTCTGAGCCGAAACTGCCCGAGGTATTTATCTAAAGGCGGGTATATGCTCGTAAAAACAAGCCGTTGTCTCGCAAGAGACAACGGCTTGTTGTATAATCTGAGAAATAAAATTAAGCTCTGTTAAAGTTTTTAGTTGATAGCCCCACAAATAGCCATTTGTGGGGTTCATTGATGTGAGCGCAGCGAACGGAATTCAAGAGTCCGGAGGACGACAGACACATAGCCGGGGGCGCAAGCCCCCGGTATGGGGAAAAGAAAATCGGAGCCCCGAGGCGCCGGAGCAAACGCGACGGCAACGAGGGCCGACAGAAAGCGTGGCTCTTAACATGCCATGTG
>JAEIGA010017121.1_pt1 | contig 11038 bp, 6 predicted proteins | sample 9270691 | NCBI WGS metagenome assembly JAEIGA01 (sample SAMN17057246, study PRJNA624740) | gut metagenome | biome: biome; isolation source: fecal sample | host: Bos grunniens | place: China: Xizang | collected 2019 | reverse complement strand
GCAGATGTTCCATATATGGATATGCCAAATCCAGCTGACAATAATCTCATCTGTCTCAATGGTTATGATAAGGAGAGATGGCTTGCTGCGGCACAGGCAAATGAGGCTGTCATCGAGTGGGGAAGAGCCAACAACTTTATTCTTCTTGACACGAATAATCCTAATGTCGACTTTGGTACAGCAGTAGGAACCCCTGGAAACAGGGAAGTCCTCCTTGCGTATAAGCATCACTTCCTTTCTGATGACAGTGGCATATATAAGAATTATTCTTTCTTCTCTCTGGAGACTGCGCATGACCTGTGCTGGTATAGAGGAATCAGTTTTGAAATGCTCAGCCAGTTCAGAAAAGCAGATGGTACCGAGCAGCATTGGATCAATGCCGGCGAAAAACTGGATCATAGCATTTACAGAAGCAAGGCTATGGAGATGGAGCCAAGAGCATTGATGTCGCTTTTCTTTTATGGAGTAAGTCCTCAGAACAATATCCTATCAGGTAATTCTCTGTATGATGTAAATGGTTCCGACTATCACACTCTTTATAAGGAGAATGACGGATGTGCCAAGAACTGTAAGTTCTGGTATGAGGCAGACGGAAGACAATGGTTCGAGTTTCCTATTTATCGTATGGCGGAATTCTACCTCAATGCTGCAGAGGCTTATAATGAATATGGCAATGCTGCAAAGGCTAGAGAGTATGTGAACGCTGTTATTGACCGAGCAGGTCTTAAACCTACTACCGAAGGAAATCAGGATAAGCTTCGCAGTATCATCCAGCGTGAATGGGCTGTGGAGTTCTACAATGAGAACCAGTGGTATCCTCATGCTCGTCACTGGAAGATGGGTGATACCATGATTGGTGGCGTAAAGCATAATTTCGTCTTCACCAGTGCACCTGGTATATCTGACAAGCCACGTCGTCCAGAAGAATTCGGAACGTTTTCTCTTGGAACATGTTATGTCGGTGAGTATGCCTGGAAAGACAGAATGTATCTGACACCGATAACCTTGAGTGAGGTTAATAAGGGTGTAATCAAACAGAATCCTGGTTATTAAAATCTGTAAGTGATGAAAAAGCTACTAAACATAATACTTCCGGCCCTTCTTCTTGCCGGAACAGCATATGCCCAGGACGTGGTGTCATCATCTCAGAATGCTATGGTGACAGGTGATGAGATTGCAGCACCAACAGCAAGCATTACCAATATGCTCTATGGCCGCATTGCTGGTCTCGGAGTAAGCCAGTCCAATGGTGAGCCCGGATATGATGCCGCGACATTGAATATCCGCGGTCTTGCAACTTACGGTAACAGTACCATCCCTGTATATGTGGACGGTTTTCAGACAAACATGTCATACTTCAACTATATGTCAGCTCATGAAATTGAGAGTATTCGTATATTGAAGGATGCTGCAGAACTTGCTCCGTTTGGAATGAGAGGTGCAAACGGCGTCATATGGGTGACCACTAAGAGAGGAGCCGAGCATAAACCACAGGTGTCTGTAGAGATGAAGGGTGGTATTCAGCAGGCTATGGCATTCAGCAAGCCTTACGGCACAGATGATTATAGCAGGCTGTATAATGAAGCATACTCAAATGACAATGGAATGGTTTGGGCACCTCGTTATACTCCAGATCAAATTGCCTCAATGCCAGATGTGGATTGGCATGATGCTGTCCTGAAGAATGCATCTCCATATATGGAAACCAATGCATCTGTCAAGGGTGGTGACGACAAAGTAAAGTATTTTGTTGCGTTCGGATACATGGATCAGAAGGGTCTGTACGACGTTCCGTCCAATGACACGCTTTCAAATGCTTCCATCGGACGTTTCAACCTCAGGGCAAACCTTGATATCAATCTTGGAAAATACCTTGAAGCATCTATAGGTATCGGTGGTAGAATCGAGAACAGAAGATATCCTAACAGAAGTTCGTCAAATCTGTGGAATGACATGGCGAAATATCCTTCGTCTATTTATCCAATCCAGAATCCTGACAAGTCATGGACCGGTACTCCTGTATACGCAAATAACCCTGTGGCTTCCATCAAGGCTCTCGGTAAGAACTCAACCCATGACCGTACCTTGCAGTTCAATCTCAAGCTGAAGGAGAAGCTTGACTTCATTACTCCTGGATTGTATCTTGAGGAAGGAGTGAGCCTTAGCAGCTGGACAAGAGATGCAGCAAGCAACACGAGAAATTATGCCCGTTATTATAACGGCGTCGTCCAGACAACAGACCTGGATACCCCTTATTCTAAATATGAGAACAGCGGTACTAACCAGTGGAGCTGGAAGCATTTCAATGTAAAGGCGGGATATGACAAGGTTTTTGGCAGGAATGTAATTTCTGCTTCCGTAAACGGTCTGTACAATATTTACAACACAGACTTCAACCAGAACAGCAATGCTGGTAAGTTCATATATTATCGCCATGCAAATGTCTCAGGAAATGTGTCATATTCATGGGACGATAAACTCTCTGCTCTATTCTCATGGGCAGCAAGTGGATCCGATAACTTCAAACCTGGAAACAAATGGGGATTCTATCCTGCAATGTCATTGGGTTATGTGATCCTTGATGGCAGAAATGCGGTAGGCAGTGTGGACTTGCTCAAGGTCAGAGCAACAGCTGGACGTAACGGATGGGATCCTATGGGTGAAAAACGCTTCTTGTGGGAGAATTATTGGAATCACAGCGGCGGAGTCAACCTTGGAAACGGATCACCTGACTGGAACAGCGGATTTGCAAAACTATATGAAGCAAATCCAGACATCTTTGCAGAGTCAAGCATGAAGTATGATTTAGGTCTGAATGCTTCATTCTTCGGTGGCAAGCTCAACTTTGACGGAAGCATCTTCCTCGAAAAGAGAAACGGCATCGTGACTCAGGACAAGATGACCCCTGGTGCTGCCGGTATTGAGAATCCAGCTTACAAGAATATCGGTAAGGTTACAAACAGCGGTTTCGATCTCATGCTTTCATATGCTGACCGCAGCGGTGATTTAACATGGGGTGCTTCGCTCATCGCATCATATGCATCGAACAGAATCGACTACATGGCTGAGATTGTCACCATTGCATCTAAGGCTCAGACCGGAAAATCTATAGGTTCTGTATTCGGATATGAGGCTGACGGATTCTATGATGTGACCGATTTCGATGCTGAAGGCAACCTCCGTTCAGACCTTCCTTTCGTAACCCTTGCCAAGGTCCAGCCTGGCGATATCAAGTACAAGGATCGCAATAAAGATAAGGTCATTGATACACAGGATGAGACATTCATAGGAAATTCAACCCTCCCTAAGCTGAATGCTTCCCTTACACTTTCCCTTGGTTATAAAGGCTTCGACTTCTCTGTGCTTCTTCAGGGAACAGCAGGTAGAAATGTAAATCTCCTTGATGCTCCTCTTCAGAACATAGCATTCAGAGATAATGGAAACGTATTCGGTATAGCTGAGAACAGATGGGCATACTATCCTGAGCAAGGAATAGATACAAGAGCGAATGCATCTTACCCACGTCTATCTCTCCTGGATAACAATAACAACTACCAGAATTCGACATTGTGGATGCGTGACGGTGATTTCGTAAAGGTAAGAAATATCGAACTCGGATATACCCTTCCTGCACGCGCTCTCAGAACAATGAAGATGTCTGATTTCAGAATCTTCGTCAGAGGACTTAACCTCTTCACATTCAGCCCTCTTATGAATGAACTTGGTGTGGATCCTGAGGTTATCTCCGGTCATCCGGCCCTCAAGTCTTATAATGTCGGCATTAATCTAACATTCTAAAGGTCACGAATCATGAAGAAGAATTACTATAAGATATTTGCATTTCTGGCAGTAGCGCTTTTCCCGCTGTCATCATGTGACCTCCTTGATTCAAAGGATGATCTGGAGTTGACTGATGAAATGCTTGAGACAAGGTACTACCATTACAGGAACATGGGAATAAGAGCATACAGCTTTATCCCAAATGGATTTGACCGCATTGATGATAACCTGTTTGCTACAGTGACAGATGAAGCTCAATATTATACATCGTTGTCAGATGCAATGCGATTCAACAACGGATCATGGAATCAGTTCTATAATCCAGATGACTCGTACGATAAACTTTATGTGGGAATCCATGATTGCAACTATTTCCTTGAAAATACAGGAGATTATGAAGAGAGGCTTGCAATGAATAGAGATACCATCACCACTTCTGGAAATGCATCATACAAAAAAGATGTTCAGAATCTGGCGTGGTTGCGTAATGAAGCTGTAGTTCTCAGGTCATACTATTATTTCGAACTCCTGAAGCGTTATGGAGATGTTCCGGTGATGAAGACGTCAGATGCTGTCACATATTCGGAAAGAGTTCCATACGATCAGGTTGTAGAGATGATTGTAAAAGATATTGATGCCGTAAAAGGGAACCTTGTAGAGAATTGGATCGCTGAAAAGCAGTCTAACGAAGACGGAAGACTCACTATAGGAGCTGCTAATGCAATCAAGTCACGTATTCTGCTATATGCTGCCAGTCCACTCAATAATCCTGAAGGTTCGGTAGAAAAATGGGAAAAGGCAGCTGCGGCAGCACATGATGTGATAAACATGGCCCGTTATTCTCTTGCTGATTCGTACAGAGATCTTTTCCTGACAGCAGCCACAAATACAAATCCAGAGGTAATCTGGGCTGTAAGAAATGAGGCTGACAATGAACTGGAGCAGCTTAATTATCCGATTGCTACTCCTGGTGGTGGCACAGGTGTTTGTCCAACACATAATATGGTCAAGGCTTATGAAGCTGGTGATCCTCGTCTCAAGGCCTCTATTGTGGCAAATGGTGACAATTGGAACGGACGCGTCATGCAGATTTATGCCGGAGGTATTGATGATCCTGAAAAGGCCAACACATCGGTTACCGGATATTATCTCAAGAAATTCTTACAGGAAGATCTTAACCTTGTAAGTGGAGCGACCGAAATCCATAGCTGGATTCTTTTCCGCTATGCTGAAATCCTTCTCAACTATGCAGAAGCTATGAATGAGGCTTATGGACCTGATTCCAAGGCGGCATTTACAATGTCTGCAAGAGAAGCCATCAACGCTGTACGTGCCAGAACAGGTGTGGAGATGCCTGCAGTGACAGCCTCAAGCAAGGACGAGATGAGAGCTGCAATCAAGCGCGAGCGACAGGTTGAGCTGGCTTTCGAGGAGCACCGTTGGTGGGACCTCCTCAGATGGAAGGATGCGGAGACTGTGCTTAATGGAAATATCTACGGTGTAGAGAACGTCGCAGACGGAAACGGTGGCTTCACTGTGGAGGAAAAAGTTGTTGCGACAAGAAAGTTCGACGCTTCCAAGATGTACAGATATCCTATCCCTCAGTCAGAGGTTGTAAAGACAAATAATGCAATCCAGCAGAATCCAAACTGGTAAACAAAATCATTGACGATATGAAGAATATACTGGTATACATGACTTTAGCCATCGCTTCACTGGTGGCCTTCTCATCCTGCGAGCAAGCTGATTCGGAAAAGGAATGGGGAGTTCCTGTAATCTATATGCCGCAGGCTAATTATGATCCTTATACAGTTCCAAACCGAGGATCTGCAGAGCAGACTAACCTCAACTACAGGATAAACGAGGAAACCTGGACTCTGGATATCTTCCTTGGAGTATACAGAGCGGGACTTCAGGAACTGAAGGAGTATTCTGTTGAGGTGGCATCCGAGAATGTTAAGGTCAATGGCGCGACCGAGCTTTCTGCAGCCTATTATACGCTTCCTGAAAAGGTCGTATGTCCTGCAGGAAAGAGAGATGTGACATTCTATCTCTCTGTCGACCTTGACTACCTGATTTCCAACAGCAGAAAGAATTTTTCTGTAGGAGTCTACATCTTCAATCCTGAGGGATATGAACTTAATCCAGACCTTACATTCACGACTGTTCTCATAAATACAGCTGAACTTTTGGAAAAAGAACAACTTTTATAATAACAACCACTAAAAACAAAGTAACATGAAACAGATTTTCAGATTTGCAGCAGTTGTTGCTGCCATCGCTTCATTCTTCTCTTGTCAGAAGGTGGAAGGTCCTGATACGCAGGAGCTTAAGGCGCCAGTAGTTACAGTTGACCCTACTGGAAAGATTACCCTCTCAGAGGATGCTAAGGACGCTGAGGCCCTTACTATCTCTTGGACATCAGTTGCTGATGATGCTGAGTATACTCTCAACATCACTCCAGCAAAGGAAGCTGATTATTCAAAGGCTTGGAAGAAGACTACTACTGAGACTTCAGTAAAGTTCACTACTGAGGAACTCCAGCAGCTCCTTATCGGACTCGGTTATGCACAGGGTGACCTTGCAACAGTAAAGGCAATGGTTGAGGCAAAGTCAGGAGAACTGACTTCAGCTTCAGCTGACGCAAGAGTACAGTGTGTGCTCTATGCTCATATTGTTGATCTCAATGTCCCAGTAGTAACCCTTTCATCTACAGCTGTAGTTCTCGATGAGGCAACTAAGAATGAAGTCGCACTTACTGCTACATGGACAGATGCTTCTGTTGAAGAAGTTTATGTAGACTATACATTCGAGTGGACTCTTGCAACAGATACAGGATTTGCGTCAGCATCAAAGGTTGCGACAGAAGGACGTGAGTTCACAGCTACAGGAGCAGAGCTCCACTATGCTCTTATTGATCTTGGCTACAAAGCAGGCGAGACTGTAAACCTTATTTGCCGCGTAAAGGCTGAACCAGCAGTTGCAGGCATCGAGGCCGTTACTTCAGAGGTAGTTGCATTCTCTGTTAAACTTTTCGAGAAAGCAAAGAATGAGAATATTCCTAATAAGATTTCTATTGTAGGAAATGCTGTCGCAAATGGTTGGGATTACTATAATGGCAAGGATGAAGAAGGAAACAAGATCTATATTCCAGAGGCTACATTCACTAACTTGGAGGAAAAAGGAAAGTTCGAGTGGACAGGAACAATTCTTAACATCGATACTTTCAAGTTCCTCTTTGATGGTAGCTGGGGTAAGGGTATGAGACCTGGTGAAGGTGACTACTATTGGGCTGATATCGCTTACGCTCCGGATATGGGTGATGACGACTATTTCCGTCTCCTTGTACCTGGACAGTGGAAGATTGTTCTTGATGTTTATAATGTAAGTGCAGAGCTTACTCTTATTGAAACCAGCCTTGAGACTATCTCTATCAGCATGGGTGACACAGAGGTTACAATACCGGTAAAGGATAAGACAAAGGCTATTTTCGAGGGAACAGTGAACCTCACAGCTGGTCAGGGTTTCATGGTTTATACCGCTTCAGACCACAGCAGAAGCTTCTCATGCCACCCATCATCTGCTCAGGAAGGTACATCATGGAAGCTGTTTGAGCGTAGAGAGTCTGATCAGAGCAACCTCCACTTCAGTGTTCTTGATAGTGGTGATTACACTCTTACTGTAGACCTTATCAACCACACAATGACAGCAACTGCATTGTAATATTCAGATGAAATTAATTTCATTATTACTTATAATTCTTATGGCCGCTTCATGCGGCCATAAGTCTATTCTGGAGGACAATGTCGACCGGAGAGTGGAGGATCTGCTCTCCCAGATGACCCTGCAGGAGAAGATAGGCCAGCTCAATCAGGTGTCCCTGCTTGACGGGTTCAGTGAGGAGGTGGCATCTCAGATTGCTGATGGAAAGGTCGGTTCCATCCTTAATGAAGCCGATCCTGCCATCATCAATTACTATCAGAAGGCTGCAGTTGAGAAAACAAGGCTTGGAATACCTCTTCTGGTATGTCGCGATGTGATCCATGGATTCAATACCATGTTTCCCATTCCTCTTGGCCTGGCCGCTACTTTTGACCCGGAGCTTGTGCAGCAGGGTGCCCGTATGGCTGCAGAAGAAGCGACAGCCCGTGGCATACGCCTCACATTCTCTCCGATGCTTGACATTGCACGTGACCCGCGTTGGGGCCGCATAGCCGAGGGAAGCGGTGAGGACACCTATCTCAATGAGGTGATGGGTGTCGCTATGGTCCGCGGTTATCAGGGTGACCTTGACGACACCACCTGCATGGCCTCATGTGTCAAGCATTTCGTTGCTTATGGTGCGGCTGAGGGCGGTCGTGATTATAACTCCACCGGCGTTACAGAAAGAGTGCTCCGCAACTTCTATCTGCCTCCGTTTGAGGCGTGCGTAAAGGCAGGTGCCATGTCCTTGATGACTTCCTTCAATGATAATGACGGCATCCCTTCTTCAGCCAATGGCTTCCTTCTCAAGGATGTACTCAGGGATGAATGGGGATTCGATGGATTTGTGGTGACAGACTGGAATGCGACCAGAGAGATGATCAACCACGGATATGCAGTGGATAACAAGCACGCAGGAGAGCTGTCAATGAATGCAGGTGTGGATATGGATATGGTTTCATGTGCATATATCGACCATCTTGAGGAACTTCTGGCTGAGGGCAAGGTGTCTATGAAACAGATAGACAATGCCGTCCGCAACGTCCTGCGCGTGAAGTTCCGTCTTGGCCTTTTCGAACATCCTTATGCTGATGTGGAAAAAGCCAGGACAGCGTCCTATGCTCCGGCTGTGCTTGAGGCGGCACGTGTGTCTGCCGTTGAAAGTACAGTGCTTCTGGATAATGATGGTATTCTTCCTCTGGATAAGGCAAAGGTCAAGACTGTCCTTGTGACAGGTCCTATGGCAGATTCTCCTTATGAACAGATGGGAACGTGGTCGATGGATGGAGAAGGCTCTCGTACCGTTACTCCGCTGAAGGCCTTGAAGGATCTTTACGGAGATGATGTCAGGATCATATATGAGCCTGGTATTGAAAGTTGTCTCGATAAGGCTGGAAAAGGTGTGGGAAAAGCGCTTGCAGCTGCAAGAAAGGCGGATGTCGTTCTGGCTTTCATGGGTGAACTTGCAATCATGTCCGGAGAGGCACATTCTCTTGCTGAAATCACTCTCAAGGGTGACCAGAGAGCCTTTTTGGAAGCCCTTTACAAGACCGGAACGCCAGTAGTCCTCACTGTCATGGCGGGACGACCGCTGGAGTTAGGTTTTGAACTGGATCATAGCGATGCCATCCTTTACTCTTTCCATCCTGGTACTATGGGAGGACCTGCGCTTGCCCAGCTGATCTTCGGAGATGAGACTCCGAGCGGAAAGACTCCTGTGTCCTTCCCGAAGTCAAGAGGTCAGATACCGGTCTATTACAATCACAATATGACAGGACGACCTTACAGAGGTGAGACTTTGCTGGATGAATATCAGGCATCAGGTCGTCAGACATCCTTAGGAGGCACTTCCGTATGGCTTGACTCGGGCCTCGACCCGCAGTTCCCGTTCGGACACGGTCTCACATATACTACCTTTGAGTATTCGGCGCCAAAGCTTGATCAGGTTGAATATGGCATGGATGACACTATCATTGCTGAGGTTATGATTACCAACACAGGTAACCGAAAAGCAACAGAGGTCATGCAGCTGTATGTGCGCGACCTCGTAGGATCTGTGACCCGTCCTGTCAAGGAACTGAAAGGGTTCAAGAGAATCACTCTGGAACCGGGAGAAACAAAAACCGTAAAGTTCGGACTCCCAGTTCAAAATCTTGCCTTCTACGGGCAGGACATGGTGAAGAAGGTTGAGCCGGGTGATTTCCATTTGTGGATAGCCGGAAACAGTGCTTCAGGTGTTCCTGTCGCTTTCAGTGTATATTAATAAATAATCGAGGTAAATTTCAATCAGTGAAATTTACCTCGATTATTATTTATCCCAGAAGTTTCTTCACAGTAGCGGAAATTGCGCGTCCGTCTGCGAGGCCGGCGAGTTTCTTTGTTGCTACGCCCATCACCTTGCCCATGTCCTGTGGCTTGGTTGCGCCTACCTCGGCTATGATCTTTGCGAGTTCAGCTTCGAGTTCTGCCTCAGTGAGCTGCTTAGGAAGGTATACCTCCATTGCAGCAGCCTCAGCGAGTTCGTTCTCTGCAAGTTCCGGACGTCCGGCGTCGTTGTACTGCTGAGCGCTTTCCTTACGCTGCTTCACGAGCTTCTGGATGATCTTTACGATCTCCTGGTCTGTGATTTCACCTGTAGCACCCTCTGCTGTCTTAGCGAGCATGATAGCCGCCTTGATTGCTCTGAGTGATGCGAGACGTACGGTCTCCTTTGCTTTCATTGCCGATACCATGTCGGCCTGTATTCTTTTCTCCATAGTTATTCTGTATTTAGATCCCCGGTCAAGCCCGGGATGAAAATTTAACGGTATTTTTCAAATTCGGGCATTGCGATGCCTGAGATGAAGTCTTTGAAGCTTCTGTCATCCTTAGGGCAGATGACGAGTGCGTCCGGAGTGTCGATTACCATGAATCCTTCCAGTCCCTTCACTGCTATGAGCTTGCCCTTGTCGGTCGAGAGCACCAATGTGTCTTTTGACTCCTCGATGAGTGTCTTGTCTACTGCGATGGCATTGCCGTCCTGATCCTTCTCCTGCAATGTATAGAGTGATTCCCAAGTTCCGATATCGCTCCATCCGAACTTCACCGGGTAGATCCACGCTCTGTCGGTCTTCTCCATTACACCGTAGTCGATGGAAATATTAGGGCAGTCTGTAAATGCTCTTGCGATGAATTCTCCTTCGATCTTCGATCCCAGAGCCATATCCCATCCGTTGAAGAGTCCTGTAACCTCAGGCAGATGTCTTTCCATTTCGTTCTTGATGGTGCTTGCCTTCCAAAGGAAGATACCCGCGTTCCAGAAGAACTCTCCGGTGCTGATGAAAAGCGTAGCCATGTCCTTGTCCGGCTTCTCGGTGAATGTCTTTGCCTGCATAGGCTCGTCACTCTTATATGCATCTTTTCCGCCTATAGCCTGGACATAACCGTAGTTTGTGTCAGGTCTTGTCGGTACGACTCCGAGGGTCATGAGCACGTCATTATCAGAGATGTATCCGAATGCCTTTCTGATGGTCTCTGCGAAAAGCTCCTCGTTGTCGATGGCGTGGTCGGCCGGTGT
>JAEIGA010017120.1_pt1 | contig 11039 bp, 6 predicted proteins | sample 9270691 | NCBI WGS metagenome assembly JAEIGA01 (sample SAMN17057246, study PRJNA624740) | gut metagenome | biome: biome; isolation source: fecal sample | host: Bos grunniens | place: China: Xizang | collected 2019 | reverse complement strand
GAGCGATATTGGCGAAGGGACCTCCGTGTACGATGGCGGGAGTGTTCTCTGTGGTCTGCACGAGGTTGGGCGAGATGGCATCCTTGAGCAATACGGTGATGGCACCTGCTACGCCAAGATCTTTCACGGTGAAGGGCTTGCCCTCGTAAGTGAAACCGAGGAGGATGTTTTCAATGCGGCGGCGGAGGTCGTCTTCGTCTTTAGCAAGGCAAAGGATAGCCATAATCTCTGAGGCGGGAGTGATGTCGAAGCCTGCCTCCTGAGCGAAGCCATTGGTTTTGGGGCCAAGGCCTGTGACGATGTAGCGCAATGAACGGTCGTTCACGTCGAGCACGCGACGCCAAAGAACTTCCTTAAGACCGATACCCTTGTCGCGATTCTGATACATGTAGTTGTCGAGCAATGCGGCAATCATGTTGTTGGCCGAGGTGATGGCGTGGAAGTCTCCAGTGAAGTGGAGGTTAATCTTGTCCATGGGCAATACCTGAGTGTAGCCACCGCCTGCAGCGCCACCCTTCATGCCGAAGCAGGGGCCGAGCGAGGGCTCACGCAGAGCTACCATAGTCTTCTTGCCAATCTTGTTGAGGCCGAGGGCAAGACCGATAGACACGGTAGTCTTGCCGATACCGGCCTTGGTGGGTGTGATGGCAGTGACGAGGACAAGGTTGCTCTCCTTTACCTTTGCATCGTCGATGAGGTGTTCATCAATCTTGGCCATGTAGCGTCCATAGGGATTGACACTCTCGGCAGGGATACCTGCTTGCTTTGCAATTTGCTCAATGTTTACCAACGGGGTGTTGCGAGCGATTTCGATGTCTGTTTTCATACGGTTAATTATAGTGTTAGATTGTTATTTTTAGTGTTTCTGTGTTTCCTTCTGAGTCAGTCACTGCTATGATGTAGGTGCCCTCCGACAATGCGGTGAGACTGATGGCTGTATGGCCATTGATGAGTGTTACTTTTGTTTTCATAGACAGTTGACCTGTTGTGGTGTATAGAGTGACTGAAGCTGTGTCTGCTTCATTGCTATGTATGTGCAGTGTGTGGGCAGAATACGTCAGTATGAGTGCATCAGATGTGGAAGACTCTATACCATTTCCGTTACCGGGTATTTCAGGTTGTTCCAGCCATACAGCATAGCTGTTGATGGTGTTGGTCTTGGCGATAGTGGGCTTGCTCATAATATACACATCGTGGCTGCCGTCAGGATAGCGACCAGTTGATTCTGTGCCTGAATGAGGCTCGTAATAGATGGTGTCGTCCCATGATAGGTCTGTTGCAGTGAGTGTTACATAGCCGCCTTCGGATGCAAGCTTAAATGGTGCATGAACCTGGGTCAGGGATGCAAGCTTATCGGCCCAAATGATAAAATGGCCATAAGGCTCAATGAGAGTACTATTCCCTTCAACTTTTTCTATTTGATATTTTGTGGGGTTTTCTATGTCGTCACTTAGGTATAGACCTGCAATGTCAATCGTTTTGTCGGTGGTGTTGTAGAGTTCTATCCAGTCGTTCTTCTTATAATATTCGTTGACATATATACTGTTGTCAGCGCTGAGCTCATTGATACGTATGGGATTGTTGTTTACATGTGTCTCCTCTTGGGTAAGGGGGGCATAGAGGGCTGTAAGCTGGGCGTTACCTGAGGGAAGTTCATACTCTTTGTCCTGGCAAACGATGCTCTCGTCACCTGTTGCGTAGATGCGTTGCAACTCTGCATCAAAATAGATATCGGTAGATGTCGAGTTGTTGTGTACCTCTATGGCTATGACATTGGTCCCTTTCTTGAATAGAGAGGAGGGAAGTGTGAGAGTGCCGTTATCGGGATTATTGTTGGCATAAGTTGAAGCGTAGCTGTTGTAGCTGATTGTGCCATTGGGCATTAAGTAGCGACCTGCTTCCGTTCCGTTAATATACACTACCATACCATCGTCTACAGTGTAGTTGAGTACAAATGATTCGTTGGAGGTAGGAGCTGCTGATAGCGTGAATGAACTACGGAAATAGTAGGTCGGGCGCTTATTGTTTGCATTTTCACCATAGTCAAGGATTGTATTGTATCCACGACTGTTATTATTGTCACTGGTGTAGTAGCCGAGTGGGGCGGAACCACTATTCCAAGATGAGGTGGAGTAGGAGGTTGAAGACCACTTCTTATTGTCGAGTGAGCCTTGGTCATAATACTTCCATGAGCTGCCTTTGCTGATAAGGGTCTGTTGAACAGTGCTGCTTTGGGTACTCCATCCTACAAAACGGTATCCAGGGACATCCTCGGCTCTTAGGGTGATTGGAGCAAATAGGGTTCCGCAGAATTGACTGGTGGGTATGGTCATATCATTTAGTCGAAGTGGAGCATTGGCTATGTTGGCTTTGATGCTTACTGTCTGTTTCATCTTGCTGGTCAGTCCCATGCGCCAATAGGCGATGAGTGCATTGATCATGGTGCTGGAGCGATTAGCAAGTGAACTTTTTAAAGAGTTGGCCGTACCCATTGGGGATTGTCCTTCGTAAGCAAGTATAGGAGCTGTGCGTGCGGCCATCTCGTCAATAATCTCATTGCAGCGTGTCGGTTCAAATACGCTACCTGCTACAAGGCAATAGGTGTCGATAAATTGTTTGCGGAACGATTCGTTTTCCAACATGTTGAGGAAGATGGTAACCATTTCAATCTCTTCTGTGAGATGTCCGTTCATGTCGTATATGTAGTCGAACGTGTAAGTTTGCTTCTGCTCAAACGTACTGAAGGGGGTAGTGGTTGCAAGAGTTCCATCAAGATCGAACATTACGAAGCGGAAACGCCCATTCTCGGTACGTGGGCGGAAACCTTTGATGTTGTTTTGCGGCCAGTCAGTACCGCCTAAGTAAAACTCAACAGCCATGTAATTGATGTATTCGTCGATATCAACAAGTTGACGAATCTTCTCGTAAGTATTCGTATTGGCTGCGTTGGCAGAGAGGGCATACCATTCAAGAAAAGCTTCACGTGTTCCTTCCATCTGGACATAGCCTGAATCGGGACTCATTTCAAACTGGTCCATTTCGTCTGTGTCGATGCCCCAGTTGGCGTAGGCGAAGTGTTTGTTGTTGGGCTCGCGCATATTGAGCATACCTCTATATTCTCCATTGATGAAGTGTACTACAGGTTGAGTGGATTGTCCATCTACATCGAGCCCCGAACGGTGTACTATTTCTTGTAGAGCTGCATCCTTGATGCGACATCCTGTATCGTTACCGCCATTGCGGATCTGTAGAGTCTTATGCTTTAGGTAGGGCTTATCTGCAAAGAAGGGGTAGTCTATAGAGTTGAGTCCCTCATATATCTTTTCTGCCTTGAGTTTAAATGAGTGGGGGGACCACGCACGACTCCAACCACCGCACATGGCGAAGTCAACCTCTTGGTTTACCACCATACCGCCTTCGGGGGTGATGTATTCGAAATTTACAGGGCGGTCCCAGTCCATATTCCAATTGCATGGAGTGCTCTGCCCATTGCCTGTGCGTCCGTTAACTCCTTTTACATACACTCCGAGGCTGTCGTCATAAAGGTTGACATAGTCGGTAACTACCGAGATGACAGGTAATGTGTAGTTCTTGTCTTGGTAGATGTATGACCGCGTGACTACTGCACTCGGAAGTTTGCCTTCTTGGAATAGGCGGAAGCGAAAGGTGGTAGTGGCATTTACGTTAAACCTGCCGTTATAGCTTGTTGTACCATTGGTGAGCGTTGGGGTCGAACCATCAGTGGTGTAGCGTAGCATGCTGCCCGAAGGAATGCTGACCTTAATGGTAAATGGGCTTGTAAAGATTCGTGCGTCTGTGTCAACGATAGGCGCTTCGAGACGCTCTTTGGCAAAGGTACTTGTCGCATTGCTTTGCCCTGGTGTAGGTTCTGCCGTATAATTCCACTGGTCACCACCATCGGTAGTGCGTGCATAGGAAGTACGCGATATGGCCATGGGAAAATCTTGGTAGGTGATGACCTCGCCTTGGGTATTGCTGATATAGATGGTACCACCATCAAAGTCGAGTTTGAAGTTTACTTGCGAGGGAGCATAATTGTGATGGTAGTGATCAAACCATATAACGTAATACCCTTTGGCTGGAAGTATACCAGGATTGTTCAAACGGTGTTTGAGAAGATTCTCTGCATTGTCGCTGATGTAAAGGTTTTTAAGACTGACGGGACTGTTTGTGGGGTTGTATAGCTCAATCCAAGCTCCATAATTGAACGAGGGGTCAACAAACATATCAATGTTCGCCGATTGTATCTCATTGATGATTAGCGATTCGGAAGTGGGGGGAGCATTCTTTACCGTGACTTCGCATTCGGCAGCAACATCGCTCCCGTCTGTAGCAATAGCATAAATGAGGGTAGTCCCCTCGTTATATGCGGTAATCACCCCATTGTTGTCGACCGAAGCGATAGACTCGTTGTCAGATATCCATTCTATCTTCTTGTGGGTTGCATCTAATGGTGCGATGGAAGCTGTTAGCTGAAATCTCTCTCCTTCGATGAGTGAGACGTTTGTATGTGATAGCTTGATGTCTTCGATTAATACCTTTGTGCCATAATACTCAAGCTTGAAGTTATCCATCATACACCAATTACTATTCATGTAAGTCGTATTGATGATGCCGATAGTTAGTGTATTGTCTACGACTTCGGTCTCTACACTATTGCAATACATGCCTTGCTCGAAGCAATAGGCTCCACTAACCATACCATTGGGGTAATAATAGATGTTTCTTCCTGAACGTGTGCTCCAACAATTTTCATAGATATTTTCGGTAAGATGTTCAGAGTAAATGCTCACAATTGGCGTTTGAATGTCATTGGTATAGAGAAATGTTGTAAGCTCTTCGGTCCCATTAATAAAATTATAGTAGGCTTCTCCATTGTCTGTGTGACGATAGTATGCCTGTACGGAAAGTCGGTATTTGCCGTTTGGGACGGTAATGGTTTGGTAAATGTTGAATGTTCCATTCCAAAACTCCATACTTCCGTATCCTACAGCTTGACTACTGGCATTACTTGTGTATGTCCATCCTTCTGTAGTATTTTCTTCAAAGCTCGGGTTGGTAATGTATGTGTCTGTGACATCTATCCAATTTTGTGCGTGAGCACATAATGTGAGCAGGCAATATACGAATGTTAGGAGATGTGTCTTTTTCATTTTAATATTCATTCTTAATTTAAGACAAATTTACTACCTAATTATGAGACCTTCAAGATTTTTTGTTGAAAAAACAAAAATAGTGTTGGATTTTATCCTTTTTTGAAGTATTCTCAAATAAGAAGAAATGCCATTGAGAGGTAGGGAATACATTATTCTCTTAAAAGAGTTTTGTGGAGAAGTAATTTTGTATACAAAAAAATAATTTGTTCTGATAGTTTGTCTAAGTTGTGAAATCGTGTTATATTTGCACTACGTTTTTTAGAATAATGATATATAGCATTTCTATCCCCATGATTGTACTTCCGCCTGCATATTGCGTGGCTGGGGTTTTGTTGATATTAATAGCATTAGTTGCTGTTGGGTTGTTTCTGCTAAAACTTCGAGAGGTTGCCTCCTTGAAGAAGGAAGTTGTGGAATTGCGTGATACTATGCGTATGATGCGTTATGAAGAAGCTAACCTTTCTCGAATGTTGCATACTGTAGATAAAATCTCTACTATATCTTCAGCACCAGAGTTATCTGAGTTAATCTCTGAAGAATCTGTTACTGATGAGATTGAGATAAAGGATATGGGAATCTACCCCGATACAGCTAAGGAAAGTATAGTAAATGAATCAGTTGCTGAGGAAGTGTTATTGGAAAATGTAGGAGTTCCCACAGAAAAACAGTCGGAACTTTCCCTCGAAGATGATACTGTTACAGAAGAAGAAATTGTATGTGAGGAATTTGCCCAAGAAATGTATGAGGAAGCTAAAGACGAGCTTACAGAAGAGTTGATAGAACAAAAAAATATAGAAGAATACCCTACGTCGCATAAGCAAGCCATCAATGAGCGTCGTCCAGCTATTCCTAACGATTTGTTCTCTGCATGGTTTGCAGAAAATGAGGAAGAAGATACAGAGAAAAATATATCTTTTGTGGATTCGGAGCATGGTGTGAGCGTATCACCTTGCGGAGATCTACACTCTGATGTAATGGATAAGAAAATCTCTTCAGATGATGAATTAGTATCCAAGAATCATATTGAAGTTTCTTCAAGGAAGGTGGATGAAAGTGGGACTATTAATGTAGCTGAAGTGATTACCCTATCTGTTGAACAGGAAAGACCTGCTGTAGAAATAGTCGACACAACAGAAATTAGTAAAGAGGATGAACGATTTTGTCGTAAGTTGGAACGTATTGTCAATACACGAATGAAGAATTCTAACTTAAATATTGATATTATTGCTTCACAATTTGGAATGGGGCGTACAAACTTTTATCGTAAGGTACGCGAACTGATGGGGATGTCTCCTAATGATTATCTGCGCAAGTGTCGTATGGAACGTGCTGCGGATATTATAAAAACGACTAATCTACCTATAGCAGATATTTGTGCGCAAGTCGGGATTCCTGACGCTCAATATTTTAGTCGTGTATTTAAAACTTACTTTGGTACCACTCCTTCTGCTTATAGAGAATTAAAGGTAGAAGAGTAGTAGGCTAGTAGAAGTACAGGTGTATATAAAGATTCTCTTTCTGCTTTTTGAAGATTTATAAGTAAGTTCTCTTAAAATTTACTTTGCATGGCCAAATATTTCTTGATGACGTAAATCAACGAATATTAGAATGTTATAGACTCTATAAATTACGAATAGCTAGTATAAGTTTGTCAACATTTTCGCTCTTTGTCGCCCAACTCGTACAAATCCGGACGGCAGTGTGATTGTCATCAATGCGTTGCCATATAGAAAAAAGGAAATCTTGTGATAGTGTCGTTAGTTGTTGCTGTGTAAATATAGGGAACTGCTGGTTGGTGTAGCTGTCGATCAAGAATGAGATTCCTTTATCTTCAAGTGCAGATTTAATGCGTTGAGCCTCATGGATGGCATGCTCTGCAATTTGGAAGTAAAGGTTGTTTGTGAATAGCGTAGAAAACTGTATGCCAAGTAGGCGTCCTTTGGCTAACATTCCTCCATGTTGTTTGATGCTATAGCGAAAGTTCTGTTTAAGTTCTTCATTGGTAATGACAACAGCTTCACCGAACAAAGCACCGACTTTCGTTCCTCCGATGTAGAATGCATCTGCTAAGCTTGTTAGTTGAGGAAGGGTGATATCGCATTGAGGTGAACAAATTCCATATCCTAAACGGGCACCATCGATAAATAGGGGTAGGTGATACTGAATACATACTTCACGAATAGCTTTCAACTCTTCGTAGGTATAGATGGTGCCTAATTCGGTTGGGAATGAGAGGTATACCATACCTGGTTGTACCATGTGTTCGGGGCCATCTTCATTGAGATGGTTTTGTATCGCCTCAGAAATTTGTTGCGCGGTTAATTTCCCGTCAATTGAAGGTATAGCCAAGACCTTGTGTCCTGTACTTTCGATTGCTCCTGTCTCATGAACATTAATATGTCCTGTGTGTGCAGTGATAACACCTTGATATGGGCGTAAGGAATGAGCGATGATAGTAGTGTTGGTTTGTGTTCCACCGACAAGAAAGTGAACATCTATGTCTTCACGTTTGCAAGCAGTCTTAATCAAGATTTTGGCTTCTTGGCAGTAGTAGTCTTCGCCATAACCTATGGTCTGTTCAAGGTTGGTATCTACTAATCGTTGCATGATGTGAGGATGACATCCTTCATTGTAGTCGCACTGAAATTGTATCATAGGTGTGGGTGGTCTTATTGGTTGTGAAGAATTATTTTGTGGGTCGAGATTCTCCTTGGTCTAGAATCTCGACGGCTTTCAGTACTACAGGATCGGTGAGGTTAAGGTACTTGATGTATTCCTCCATGCCGAGCATGTTGTAGATGACATTGCCATAGAGTATCTCTTCCATGAGGGCGCTCGATTGACGGATAAGGTTATTGCGGCGCTTGACCCCCTTGGCCGAAGCGTACTGCACGAACTTCTCGAGCAGGTCTTGCTGGCGCAGGTAGGCGTGGAGTTCCTCCATGGTTGTATATGCCGAGAGTGTCTGACGATTCTTGTCGGTATACTCGAAGGGGAACTGGGTGAAATATCCGCGCTTGGCTACAGTGGCATAGTATGAGGTGTAGCCTGTGGTGTCTTGGGGAACGAAGATGTCGGGCATTATGCCGCCACCGCCATAGACGGTGCGACCATTCTTGGTGCGGTAGGCAGTGCTCTCATCTTGCTTAATACTGTCTTGAGTGAAAAATTCACCATGCTCATAACGATTGAGCAAGTCCAGCTCATATTCCTCATTCTTGCCGTTGGTGTAGGGCTTTTGTATGCAACGCCCCGAGGGAGTATAGTATCGTGCTATGGTAAGACGTATGGCTGAGCCATCTTCAAACTCAATAGGCTGTTGTACAAGACCTTTTCCAAAGGTTCGGCGACCGATAATCGTACCGCGATCATTGTCCTGTATGGCTCCGGCAAAGATTTCGCTAGCAGAAGCTGAGGTCTCGTCGGTGAGTACTACGATAGGCATCTTCTGGCAGCTTCCACTGCCATTGGCATACTCCTCATAGCGGCGTGTGTTTTCACCTTCGGTATATACTATCATCTCACCTTTAGGGAGGAACTCATTGACCATCTGTATGGCTGCTCCCATGTAGCCGCCTGTGTTGCCTCTGAGATCGATAATGACGCCATTGGCATTTCTCTGTATGCCTTGTGCTAGGGAGATGAGCATCTCGGGATAGGTAGTCTCGCCAAACTTGTTGATTTTGATGTAGCACCAACGGTCATCTATGAGGTAGCTAGCGTCTACACTCTTAACGGGGATGTTACCTCGTACGATGGTGTATGGTAGTAGCTCTGGTTCTCCGTGGCGTTTGATTCCGAGGCGTACCTCGCTTCCCTTAGGCCCTTTTAAGCGTTTCATAGCACCGTCATTGCTTATCTTTTTACCCACATAGAGCGAGTCGTCTATAGTAATAATGCGGTCTCCTGCCATGAGGCCAACTTTTTCTGCAGGTCCACCATGAATGACATTGCTGACGTAGATGGTGTCGGTACGAATCATAAACTGTATACCTATGCCGCTGAAGCTTCCTTTGAGTTCTTGGTTGCTCTCTTCGGCATCTTTAGCAGGGATGTATACCGAGTGAGGGTCGAGCTCTGCCAATACTTTGGGGAGGGTCTGCTCTACCAAGTGGTCTATATCTACGGTGTCGACATATTTCTGTTCGATGATGCGTAGCAGGGCATCAATCTTGTTGTTGGTGTTTGCTGGGCGCTTGTAGTGGCAACTTGTGAACGCAGTGGCTACGAGAGCTGCGATAAGGAGAAGTCTGCAATGTGTAATACGTTTCATTCTTCGATAGGTAAATATTCTACGGTAATGCCAGCACGCTCGAGTAGGTCTATTCCATCGGTGAGTCGGTATTTCTCACCATATACCACACGTTTGATTCCTGCTTGAATGATGAGTTTGGCGCATTCGATACAGGGTGATGCGGTGACATATAAGGTGGCTCCTTCGCTATTGTTGTTTGAACGAGCGATTTTGGTGATGGCATTGGCCTCGGCATGCAGAACATAAGGTTTGGTTACATTGTTCTCGTCCTCGCAAATATTCTCAAATCCTGCGGGGGTACCATTGTAGCCATCAGAGATAATCATCTTATCCTTTACGACGAGGGCGCCTACCTTGCGACGTTCGCAGTAGGAGTTTTCTGCCCAGATGGTAGCCATACGCATGTAGCGGCGGTCAAAAGTTAAAGCTTTATTTTCGTTTTCAGTCATATCACTTGTATTTTGAGAGGTCGGCAAATTGCATGAAATATTTCTTGCTGTCGTCGAACAGTTGTACGTAGTATGTGTTGCCTTGGTAGTAGGATGCGCGTTTCAGATTGTCAAGCATTTGCTTGGCATGTCTGCCTAGTTGGGAGGGATCTCCGCTTACTGTCTTCCATTCCGAAAAACTGAAAGTACGGTGACGCTCATTTCCATCAGCTGTCCACAGAGCTGTAAGCTGGCAACCTTGGGGAAGGGATATCAGTGCGGTGCCATCTGTAAAGAAGGTGATGTTATATGCCGAGAGGTCACTGTGACTGTTGTAATCGTTTTTTAGGGGGTAGCTCTTATTGGGGTTATCCCAATCCGTGGTCCCATAAAAGCCAACTAAGTGCCACACCTTGCCCGTGAAGATATTCTCAATATCGTCACTGCGGTCGCAGCCTAGAAGACTAGCGACACACAGTGCCATAAAGAAAAATAGTTTCTTGTCTACCATTTTGGTATATTGTTCTTTATTTAACGATTCCATCTCGCTTCATCATAGCATCGATGGTAGCGTCTTGTCCACGGAAGCGGCGATAGAGTACTTTGGGATGTTCAGAACTTCCTTTCTCGAGGATGTTGCGGCGGAAAGCTGTAGCGACGGACTCATTGTAGATGCCTTTTTCGTCGAAGAGAGCGAAAGCATCGGCATCGAGCATCTCAGACCACTTGTAGCTGTAGTATCCTGCAGAGTAGCCGCCCGACATGATATGTCCGAAGCGGGTAGTCATATTGGTACCCTCTACCACTGGAAGCAATTGGGTAGGAGCCCATGCCTCTTGCTCGTATGCCTTCACATCGCCATCAAATGGGGTTGTACGTGAATACCATGCCATATCGAGGAGACCGAAGCTGAGCTGACGGATGCATGCGTAGGCTGCATTGTAATTCTGAGCACGTACTATACGCTCAATGAGTTCGTCGGGAATGAGTTCGCCTGTCTCATAATGGTAGGCGAAGGTTGCGAGGAACTCCTTCTTAGGTAAGAAGTTCTCCATGATCTGTGAGGGCAACTCTACGAAGTCGCGGTATACGTTGGTTCCTCCCATTGATGGGTATGTGGTAGCTGCAAAGATTCCATGTAACGCGTGGCCAAACTCGTGGAGGAAGGTCTCTACCTCG